>Ga0099798_10331_pt1 | contig 16214 bp, 12 predicted proteins | sample Uncmet_Sort29A_1_FD_89870 | JGI IMG/M metagenome (GOLD analysis project Ga0099798, IMG submission 89870) | Marine eukaryotic communities from CALCOFI LINE 67, Pacific Ocean - CN13ID_Sort29A_1 | ecosystem: Environmental > Aquatic > Marine > Oceanic | place: Pacific Ocean: Monterey Bay | collected...
TCATCTTGACCTTCCAAATTTATTAGACGATTTGATGTTAGACAAGCATATTCCGGATTTCTGGTGTCCGAAGCCTAAGGCTAATGAGTTCCCGTGTTCCGATCCAAATTGGAGTGACGAACACAAGAAACGGAGTACTCGCAAGCTTGACGACCTGCTGCTGCGCACGGTTTGCGTCAGGAAGGAAGACCAGAAATATTTATTTACGTTCTCTTTATTTGACGGACGTGGGAGCGAATGTTGGCAAGGCACGGAAACCACAGCATTGTTCGACTTCGCGGGGGTGACGTTCACCGCTTCTGAGACCCTAGAATCTACGGACGAAAAGATTATCCACCCCTCTGTACTGCAAGCTTCCGTGGTAGATGTCAAAAACTCTCCCTCGGAATCCGAATGGCTTCATCCCGAACAAAACCCCCCGCTGCTTTCCGGTTTGTTACGGTCCATTTTTGTTATTGGTGACCTTGTCACGCTGACAAAGATGTTACTGCGAGAGGAATCTGACCTCGTTTTAAATGGTCTCTATAATTCGCAGGATCAACCAACAACGCAGGTCCCGTTTCTCCCGGTTTCTTCTTGGATAATTAATGCTGTGTGTCAAGACAATGGTCGCGTCAATACTAGGGCGTATGGTCTCTCAAACGAAGACGTTCTTACAATTGCGAAGCAGTTTAGAGAAGATGATCCTAGTGCTGAAAGAAGTCAAAACTTCATTGCTGCCGTGCAAAAGCAACTTGTTTTGTGCTCTTGCCAACCAGAACTATCTGCAGTGCGGCTCCTCCGCGAAAGACCAAACAACGGTATTGATCCCAAGTTTGATTCGCAGTTATGGAAGATACTTACCTTGCTATTCAATGCCATAGACACGGAAACACAGAAAGCAGCAAAAGCAATAACGGTATCTGGAAAGCAATTTTAAATTTTAAGTTCCAACAAATTATGATTATTAATACTGAAATTATCGTTATGTTCAGACGCCAAAATCGAATCTCAGTTAGACGAGTCGGATCACTGTCAAGCCCTGAACAGCTTTTACAAAAAGGGTGCCGCTGCTGATAAACAATGTCGGGGCGTAGTCCTTTTAAGCGTCATACGTAGTTTGCGATCGGGACAGGGTGTAGATGTAGATTATGAATGTGAGGAGCAAATTAATCTGTCGCCACCAACATTACAAACACCGACGGAGACAACGATACCGGGGGGGAAGACCGAGGATACCCCAGAGGCATTCTTTGAGTTGGTGACCCCGTCGAGTAGGATACCGCAGCCGCAACAGAGCACTGGCGAGCAGGAGAACGAATGGTGGTTTGACGATTACGGCGAGTGGTGGTCCTTCGTTGTTGTAACGATTATTCTACCGATACTGCTAATTCTTTTAGTTTTCGAACTAGATCAACCAACGCAGTTCCATTCCGACACGAACTTCCACCCTGAGCATATCTCTCTGGACAAGACTCTCGGACTGGAAACCGAGAAAGAAGCTCCACGCAAGAAAATAGAGAGCGGCCAGGTCCCTGCTGTTAACAGCCTTCAACGCGGACAAATCCCTCCCGAAAACAACCTGCAACCCAAAAGAGGTCCTTCAATCCCTCCCGGCAAGAACTTCCATCCCGGCCAAATTGTCGAGTTAGTGACTAGCAATGGCACACATGAGTCTGAATTTATAGACTACCAGTACGATAATTCTGGGACCCAAACGGAATTCGACGTAGCTCTAGTTAAGAATCCCGAAGGGGGAGAACCTCAACCGATCCCAGTCCTTCTCAGTCAGCTTAGGATACCCAGTGGAGCTAACAGCGGAACTAAGCCCAGTCCGATTGATCCCGAGCAAAACCATCAGGCAGGACAGATTCCCCCCGGCAAAAACTTCTTTCCTGGACAAGTTCTCGACTTATCGAGGTCGATCAGCTCCAAATCAGTGAAAGTTAAATTTGTTGAGTACACATACAACAGGTCCGGGGTACTCGAAGGAGCCCTAGTCAAACTCCCCAACCGGACAGAGCCGGTTAAGGTGTTTCTCAGGCATCTTACCATACCAACGAAGCCTCTTCAATAGGAACAATGAAAATTGTATATTGGAACAATGAAAATTGTACTTGTTTAATATTTCTCAAACTTTGTAATTTCTGTACAGTCACTTTATTTCTCTGGACTAGAAGCCCAAGCTGCAGCACTACATGACGATAGGTTCTTTCATTTTTTGTCGATCGATCGGTTATTTTCAACACTTGTACAGCCAGAGTTTGTCGATCACTCCAATATCTACCCCAACTCAATTTAGCACTTTGCTAATGATGCACTGAATAAAAGAAGAATATGTAATACATCCGAAAACAGTCAGAGAATGTCGATCGCTCCAAAAATCTCTATCGATTTCCCTGTGTTCCACTATCTCGTCGAGTTCGTTTCCCACAACCGATTTCCTTTCTGAGTCTGGTCTGAGTCTAATCTGAGTCTGATATGATCGCTTTTTCCCTATTTCCGAATTAGCAGGTGTTTTTTGAGTGAAACTAGGGGTGTTTGAGTGAAACTACTACAAAATGGACGCCAAAGAAGAGCAGCAGGCCATGGCTGCCGCCCAGCAGCAATTTCAGGGGCAGCAGTAAGTGGTTTTTTTCGGTTTTTTAAATTTCCCGCCCGTATTTCTCTCAAAACACGCCTAGACAAATTTTCATTCCAAACACCCCCTCAGGCAAATGCAGCAACAGCAGCAGCAGAAGCAGGAACAAGAGGAGAGAGCTACCCAGAAGAAGCAGATTTTGAAACAACTCCTGGATAACGACGCCCTCGATCGTCTCTCCAGGATCTCGTTGGTGAACAAGGAGAAGGCTGATAATCTGGAGAATTTCATCATCGGGAAGGTGCAGAAGGGGGAGATCACAAGCAAAGTCAACGACTCCCAATTCCTAAAATATGTTGACGAAATGACGGCTTCGGGAGCGGGAAGGGTCGGGGCCATTAAGATTCAGAGGAGGTGTGATGATTCGGATGACGATTTGGATTTGGAGGATGATTAAGGGGGGGGGAAGAATGTGTACAGAAATTAAAACGAACCACTTCTATTATACAAAACTCAAACAGATAATATTAAGAAGAAAAGTGTTCTCCTAAATGTAACAGATAGGCCTTTGTGTTAGTATGGTATTGTAGAGAAACTGTTAAGTACGTAAAAAGATGCGGCGTTTCCCCTTCTTCCTTCTCTCCCACCCGGTTCTGAGTTGTACCCAACCGAAGTGGGGTAATCTTCATCGAGTGTTGAAAGCCTCAGCCTCCTACCCCACCTTCCGTACCCAGGCCTCCCCGGAGTACGAAGAGTGGCTGGAGAGTGAGATAATACCGGGGGGAAAGGGGTTCCATTTCTACAACGAGAATCAGCATGAGTGTCCGGAGGGCTTCGTCTCCTTAATATCCTATCTGACTTATCACGCCGAGGAGCACGCCAGAAGCGCTTTTTGGGGGATAGCGAAGGAGTTTTCTAAACAATTAAATCCACTTGCCTTAAAACAAGCCCACCTGAGATCGTGGCCGCTGTTCGGCAGGTTGAGGGAATTAGAGGATAGAGAGAGCTTGTTTTGGGACATCGACGGGAAGAGTTTGAGGGGGCTGGACTGGAAACCCCACTACGATTATGAGGTGGAAATCGAAACCGAAGAGGATTTCGCATCGAGGCGGGCGAGGGAGTTGAAGAAATATGGGGAAAAAACCGGTGAACATGACGACGGGGGGATAAGTTTCGCCGGTGATAGTTCTATGAATGCCGAGTATGAGCCCAGTAGGAAAAGCGTGATAAAGCCTCAACCAGTTCCTTTCATCTCCTCTCTTTCCGGTATGGTGGAATCGGCCGTTTCCCAAACAGGATCATTGGATCTCTTACATAGACTGGGAGAATTCTTCCTGCCACCCGATACACTGAGATTCTTGAAGCAACAACAAAAGGATTTGGATCAGGTGGATGAGGAGAATGGGGGGGATAAACCTCTATCCCCATCTCCAGACCAAGATTGCTGTCAATGCAGAGCGGTGGCTCCGAAAGTAGAGACCTCGATTTCCAGCGGGGGGAGTTCTCACCACCCCTCCGAACCCACCTCCGAACGATCGGTTTCCAGGGCGACGAGGAAGCAATACGTTCTGTCGCGGAATTATCGGCCGGTGGTGGTGGATGTTGGGACGTTTGACGGTAGTGATTGGGCCCAATCCATAGTGAATCATGGCTACATCGGGATAGGGTTTGAGATGGTGGCAAGAAATCGCAACCTGCTTTTGCAGGATTGGCCGTTCGGGTTGTCTGACGAAGAGCTAGCACGCCGAAAACAACTCCGGGACGAGGGTCGCGAAGAACGGGACGCAACCATGGATTTGGGGCGTAGTGTAGAGGCAAGACCCGGGAGTAAAATGGAGGGCCCGATGTTAGTTCCAGTCCAGAAACCCGAGGAAGTAGGGGAAGGTGAAGAACAAAAAATCTGGCGAACTCCAGAAGGATCCCCCACTAAACTCCTCCGTGAGCTCAATCGAAATAAAGAAGCTCTTAGTTGTGCCGCAGATGAGAGGGAGTGTGACTTTGAAAATGAATCCACCCCCACCACCAACGACAACAAATGCTGTCTTTGTCCGCATTCTCTAGAGGATTTAGATCGCCAGAAGGAACTTACGGCAGCTAAGTTGGAGGCACTGGAGGAGTCTAGTAATGGGGCGGGAACCTGGAAACTGAGTTCTAAGGGGAAGCAGGAATTTCATGGGGGGAATTCGGTCAATAACACCGGTTTCTTCCACTTCATAGGAGCCGCCCTCGGCGAAAAGGCCAAAACCGCTCAGGTGTTGAGCCGGTACGATTATTCCTCAGTAGCCCTCCACGGTTATCTTAACGGTCCCCCCGATATGGAATCAGTGACCTGCCCAGTGATCGCGTTCGATGATTTGTTTGAAGAAATTGGGGTGCCGGGGACGTCTTACTTACCTAAGGACTTAAAGATCGACCTCGTGAAAATCGATGCTGAGGGATATGAACTTGGCGTATTGAGGGGGATGGAAAAATCTCTCGCCCAATCCCGCATACGATTCCTAACCTTCGAATATCAACCCGCTATGCTCGGGACATCGGGGTCGGATCCCGAGGGGCTGTTGTGGTTCATCGCCCACTACGGGTTCCACTGCTACTCACTGAAACTACCTGCTGGGGGGATGCCGACTGGATTGGGGAGTATGAGTTTCCGGGAGTTTAGCGATCAGTATCTAAGAGCAGATAGATTGAAACTCAGAGGCATGGGAGGCATTGAGGACATCATCTGTGAGAACCGGTACTGGAAACAAAATTGATCCCCTATCCGACCGTAAAACGAAAGAAAGTCACCGTCTGTCTTCGTATTCGTAGAGAACTCAATTCGTCTTCTTTACACTTCATCACCGTCTCTCTCGATCGTTTCCTTTCATCACACCACCGTCTCTCAAGCGTCTGTAATCTCTTTCTGAAACCAGTCCTTTCAAGGCCCGGCTACCCGCAACTATGTTAAACACTACTAACCTACTTCAACAACCATTTCCAATTCCCATCCACACAGTTTCACATATTTCTTTAATGATTACATTACATAGCCACTATGTCTAATACTATGCTAGACTCCGGTTAGGATTTTTCCTGCTCTTGACCGGTAGTATTAGAGAGCCCCTATTTAAATTTAATTTGTCTTTGTTTATACTTGTAAATAGTTCTTTCCAGCATCATGGGAGGGTGTTTCGGAAAAGGCTCTAAACTGGACCCAGTGGTGCCGAGCGACACGGCTGCGAAGAAGAGCCAGAAAGGTAAGTGTCTTTGAAGTTTCTAGCCGTGTTTTACACAAAATTTGCCTAATTTACCCCTCAGATGACCCCGATGACAAAACGAAGGATAAAGACGGAGCAGAGGAGACTACTGGGAAGGATCCCACCTCCATTATACCATCAGCAAAAACTTCACCACAACTGCTCGGCTCGGCAGAAGGCGTCAAATTGAGAGATGAAATCACCCGGCGATTAGTGTCGGCGAATGAGTTTGGGGACCTCGATACTATTCTGTTGAAGATAAAGCAGAAGAGGGTTTTGGAGCCACCACGCGAAATCAAAATGAAAACTCGATCACTCCTTGAAGTCTGGTACACAAGAGCCATCCTAAGAGAGCTTAATGTCTATATAGAAGAACCACCAGAACCCGTCGAACCACCAGCACCAGCACCCGGGCCTACAATCTCCGTCTCGCCTCCTGTGAGCGGGAATTCTAACGCTCCTAGTCCTGGGGACGCGAATGGACCAAGTCCAGTGCCTGATCGGAGTGACGGGGTGGGAAACCGAGAAGGTACATAACTATTTAGGTCTTAGAAGGTCGTATCCCGGCCTAATTTTTTTTGTTGATAGCTAGTTACCCCCATTTTTTACACGTACGTGGGTGAACGTACGCTCTGTTTTCTGATTAGAAACTAGGTGTAGATTTGTAGATACTTCAGTTTCTTTAAGTGAACATTCTAGTCGATACTTCTTATATTAGAACACTTGAAATTCTTCAGCATTATACTGACGCGCGTTTGTTCTGATCGTCCTGTCGTTCCGTGAATCTCTCTTTACCCTGATGCCTCTTTCATAACCGTGTCAATTGTCCGTTCCTCGTCTAATGATCTCGTCCGTTCCTAATGATCTGATTTTCTCTTATTTCTTTCCGTTCTCTTTACCGTCTAGAAAACCGTCGTCTTCCCCTCCAATCTAAACACCATGACCACTATAACTTAACTAAATTGAATTACCTAATCCTAACTAACACTTACTACCTAAAACATTGTATGACCACCTCCCTCTTCTCCCGACGTCTTTCTTCTCGCTTTTCTTTCCGTCGTCACTTCTCCCCATCCGCCGCCACTACTAAACCACAGTTTCAACCTCTTCCAAAAAGGTTTGTTAACTTTCCAACACCAGCTAACAAGATGTCTAAGAAGGATCAGCAACACGAGCTTTCGATCACTAAGGATAAAGAGACGGATTTTAAGTCGTGGTATCCTGAGGTGATTACCAAGGCCGAACTCATTGAATACTACGAAATCTCGGGATGTTACATCCTCCGCCCATCCGCCTACTTCATCTGGGAACAAATCCAGGGATATATTGATAGGAATATTAAGAAGATCGGTAAGCGGAAACTAACCGTGTTTAACTCTCCCTGTGGCTAGAAAAAAAACACTATAAATCTACCGTTTTAGCCCTAAAATCTCTAGTTTCTCTATCTCCCCATCAATATAAGCCTGAAAATCCCTATAATTGCTCTCCTCAGGTGTCCAAAACTCCTACTTCCCTCTCTTCGTTTCTGAGGATGCCTTGACTAAAGAGAAGGATCACGTTGAGGGTTTCGCCCCTGAGGTGGCTTGGGTTACCAAGGCCGGCGACTCCGACCTCGCCAAACCCATCGCCATCAGGCCCACTTCTGAGACGATTATGTATCCCGCTTTCGCTAAATGGATTCGTTCGCACAGGGATCTTCCGTTGAAACTCAATCAATGGACCTCCGTCGTGAGGTGGGAATTCAAATACCCGACCCCATTCATTAGGACCCGTGAATTCCTCTGGCAGGAAGGACATACCGCTCACGCCTCCATGGAATGCGCCGAAAACATGGTTATGGACGCTTTGAATATCTATGAGAAGACGTATAACGAGCTGCTTGCCGTCCCCGTGGTCAAAGGTGTCAAATCCGAAAAAGAAAAGTTTGCCGGTGGCTACATGACCACCACCGTCGAGGCTTTTATTCCTACTAATGGGAGGGCTGTCCAAGGAGCTACTAGTCACCACCTCGGCCAAAACTTCAGTAAGATGTTCAACATCCAATTTGAAGGCGAAACTGGGAAGAAGGAGTTCGCTAGTCAGACCTCTTGGGGTTTTACTACTCGTTCCATCGGTACCATGATCATGATTCACGGGGATCAGAAGGGACTCGTGCTTCCTCCGAGGGTGGCTGAAAAACAAGTCGTTATTGTCCCGGTGCCCGGCAAAAACAAGGACAAGACCGCTGAAATGTTCAAGAAGTGCCACGAATTGAAGAAGCAGTTGGAGGAGTGTGAATTGAAGATCCCCGGCTTCGGCTCCGTCCCCATCCGTGTCCAAGTCGATGACCGTGATAAGTACAACCCTGGTTATAAGTATAATCACTGGGAACTTCGTGGTGTGCCCGTGAGGTTGGAACTCGGTGAACGCGATTTCGACTCCGAATCCGTCTTTGTTGCCACTCGTTATAACAACTCCGATAAGGATTACAAGAAGTTTAGCATGAAGTGGTCTGAACTTGAGAAGGGTATCCCCGAACTCCTCGATGATATCCACAACAAAATGCTTCAAAAAGCCGTCGACAAGAGGGATGAATCCATCGTGGTTGTAAGTTCACTTTCTAGCCTCTTTTCTCTTAAAAACACCTTTTCACTGTTTTCTTTCAAAACTAATTCCATCTAACTCCCTACAGGTCACTTCCTTCGAAGAGATGAAGCAGCGCCTTGACCAGAAGGTGTTGTTTTTGGTTCCTTGGTGTGAGACTGTGGAGTCCGAAGAAGAGATTAAGAAGATTACCAAGGAAATCTCAGAACAAAATGAGAAGGATGCTGCTGGTAAGTGGGTTTTGACACCACCCTAAAATGAACGTTTACTCTATTACTAAAAAAAACACCGTTGTTACAGTTGTATAGGATTCCCCCTTAAAATGACCGATTTCCCCCCTCAGCTAAAGCCGCCCAAGCTGATAGCCTTGTTGATGAGAACGGTGAAGAATTCGCCCCTGCTTTGTCTGGAGCTATTAAGACCCTTTGTATTCCGCTCGAACAGCCCGAAATGCCCAACGGACAAGAATGCTTCTTCAAAATGGGAGTCCCCGCTAAGAGGTGGTGCCTCATGGGACGCTCCTACTAAGCGAACAACGAGGAGGAGTGAGGTGGGATAGGTCCTCTTAACAGAGGATGCTATCGTTTTGAACTTTGCACACTACTAAGATTGCACATTGCAATCAATGCCTAAGAGAAGAGTTCGGGGGATGAGGTGTTGGTTATAGAGGAGACTAGCCGGCTCTCTTCGCTCGTCTTCTGTAAAACTCGCCTATTGTATGCTTGAGGAGGAAGCATGAGTAGGTCATATGTGGACACATACTGTTGAAAGTGGTTAAGATTAAGTGTATAGAGAAGGAACTGTATAGAGAAGGTAACTGTATAGCGAAGGAAAACATACTGATACAAGGAGGTAACTCAGTAGAAACACATGTGAAAACGTCATACAAAAAACCTGCAACAGTACGGTTAGAGTGTTCACCCAGAGTAGGAGATCTGAGTCTGTGAAAATCGAAAATCAGTCCTAAGAGTCTTCAACCTAAGCCATCTATAACGTCGACGATCTGTCTCTTACTTTCCTAATATAGGTAATAAAGTTTGTTTGTGAAAAACGTTTTGTAACTAGTTAACACGATGAGTCGTTCCCAGTCTCAACGGAATCTACCACCGGCTAGCAACCCACGGTTGTTTGACATCTTCCAGGAGAAGGCCTCAGTGTCGCACATACATCGGTATAAGAGGTTCGGGTACTTCTACGGTGACTCCCCAAGCAGGTTCCAGCCCTCGGACGACCAGTTAGAGGAAATCAAACTAGCGTTTGAGTTGTTTGGGGAGGGACGGCCTACACTATCAAGAGAAGAACTCCGTCATGCCCTCCATTCCCTAGGTTTCCGAGGAGAAGAACAGGGAGGGGCAGGTAAGATACTTTGAGGTTATCATTGATTAACACCTTTGAAAATCCCCCAATTATCCTTAGATTACGGTCCCTCGGAGCAAAGAGTAACGGATGACGAAATCAGTAAGATCTTCGCGGACCCGGAGTGGGGGGGCAAAATCGACCTAGATGCGTTTGTTAGGTTGAGTGCTGTCATGCTAGCCGCAGAAGGCCCCGACGTCGCCTCCAAGAAAGCATTCGACTTACTATGCGACTTCGCCGGCAATTCTCAGTACTCCCCCGCTAACACCATCAATTCCGCCAGATCGAATAGAAGGGTGAGAACTCTTTCTGGGACACGGGCGGAAGATTATGATTTAAACCTCTCTTCAACGAGTGATGCGGGTATTAATAGTGCTAATGACGACCTAGGCCGCACCAGACGGAGGGCCTCTCAAAGGTCTGTTCGAGATGATGAAGGTGAAAACCCGGGTTACCTGGATGAGGCTTCGCTTAAGAAGATAGCAAGGGACGTTGGATTGGGAGGAGGGAGTTCTGTGTTATCGGAAGAGGACATCCGCCGCGTCGTTTTCGCTTGGGATAAAGACGAAGACGGCGTCATAAACGAGGAGGATTTTACGGGTGGGATGCAAGATAAAATGCTCTCAGACTAAGCATGCTGTATAGAACTCATATTTGGTCAACTCTACTGATTGGTCCCTGAGAACTAGAACTGAAACAACATACCTGATACTAATCGTGAGAATGACAGTGTTGTTTACCTTGAGTATGAGAGCCACCAGAGATCGAGAAGAGATTCGAAAACACAAAGCAATAAGGTACGGCTACCCGGCTAGAAATGGATTCCCCCTCATCTAACATAGAACGAATTCCTTTTTTGTGATTGTATAAGAAGTGTAGAATAATTAGCCCCTAAAAAGATGTCTAACATGTCTGTCCTCCTCGGCACTACGGTGTTTATAATAATGGTTGGGATGTTGGGGAAGTCAGTTAAGGCAAAAAGACGCGCCCAGGGTGGTGGAGCCGGTGGTCCATCTCCTGGAGCAAGAGGCGGTCAGAGTAGCTCTGGATAACACAAGCCTCCCCCCTCTAAACACATCTGGCCGATGAGAATGGGGGGAGTAACGCTATGTAGACTCAGTGAACTTGAACTTTTTTTTCGACCAACTTACTGGTCCCATAGACTCTTTCTACAACCCAAGGTTGGCTATTGAATGCTTACTATAAGATCCATAAATCCAGTTGTTTCTCCCACCACTACCCCAAATCAGTTTCTTGTTCCCAGAATATAATCGTCAAGAGTGAGGTTAGAGTTGTCTAAGAGCTGTGAGGAAGAGATTCGACATAACCAAGATAAGTGAGCACTAACAACACCCTATTTCATCCATTCCCCTTCAATAAATAGCGCCAGGTGCGGCGCCTTAGTTGTTTTTCTGAACTACAGTACCGGGGATCAGGTCCAGTGCGATCCCCGGGAACTACTCCATCTTAATTTCATAAGCGTCCTATTGACGCCTAAATTAATCAACCTAAACTAATTAGAAGTACCCGTTAACAGTTCTACCCACTGCCCAACATGCCCCCGAAGACTGTTACTCAGATGAAGGACCGGGTGAAGGTGATGGAGGACGCTGATCGGGATAAGTACCTGTTCGAAGTGCGGAAGAATTGGTTAAAAGAAAAATCCCAAATCGAAGAGAAACACTCTCGCTACAATCTCTTCAAAATACAAGAATCCTGGCTGAAGATAATGAGATCCGCCAAAACTAAATCCCTCAAAAGGGAGGTGGAGATTGTTGCCCAGAGTCATGAGAGGGATATGGATAGGAAGGATGCGATATTGCAGATGCTCGACCGTGATTTGGATGAAGCTGAAGAGCAACACCAATGTGGGGTTAGAACACATTTGTTGAATATAGAGGGTCTTATGAAGATTCAACAGGACCGGTTAGAAGCGCTTGAGGAGACGTTTCGAGAAGAGGTAAAATCCATGGACTCCCAATGGCAAGAGGAAAAGGGAAAGCTTATGTCCGAAGCGCAGAGACAGATTCGGGAGTTACAATACGTCATCCAAGAGGTCTCGGCAGAAGAGAGGGCTAAAGAGCAGCAAGATCTCTCGGAACATCAATCGGGTTTTGAGGTGATTAGAAACCGAAATATCGAAGAAGACCATCAAATGAGATCCAATCTAGAAGAGAGGGTGGAACAGATGAAGGATCGCTGTAACGCCGCTCTCTTAACATACCGTGCCTCCACAGAATCCAACACAGCCGACTATAGGAGTTATTTGGCGAGGGATGCTCAGTTAAGTAAGCACGTTGAGAGAAAGTTGAGACAGGTCGAGAGAATGCAAGCGAGTATAGGAGCGTGGAGGTCAAAGCTCCAAAACAACCGCATGGAATGCGAACTAAGAAACTCAAATCTCCGGGTTGAGAAGGAGCATTTGCTTCAACATTTTCAGTCTTTGAAGATGAAGATGAATAGGTTTAGAGACGATGAAAGGCAGCGATTAACCGAACTCTCTACTAATGGAGAACACTGCTTATCCAAACTACGAGGTACTCTAGCGCTCGGAGAGGGGATCCTCCGTCTAGCTGAACAGTGTAGACGTTTTGAGACTGATAGAGAGAAAGTGGCTCCTTTCTATCAAGGTACCCAGTTGAGTGGGGTGGACGTAGATAACCTGCCGCAGGAGACGTTGAGAGAGTATATTAGTGAGTTCCAAATCCAAAGAGCTCAAGAACAAAACAACCAGAAACTCATGCTAGCTAAGCAGAAGGGTGATCTTCTTAATCAAGCGGGGGGGGATCATTCTGGGGCGGGTGGGGGGGAACCTTCCTCAGACCCCACCCAAGACCAACAAGACTACGAACAAATTAGGGACGAAATCAAAGCAGCAGTGTCTCAGGAGGATGGCTCCGGCGCCGCACGTACCTAGATACTCTTTTGCGTATTTACCCTTGAAATTGCATCTTCTACCTTTTTACTAGCGTATTTACACCACCTTAAAAAGGATGGCTTTCCGTCCATGTAGAGGAATGATCCCCTCAGTTGACGAATGGACCTATTTAGATGGGTTCTTCAAACGGTTCAATAAGGTTCACTTGGATGTCCTCGCTATTGATAGGGAGAAATCCAAACTCAAAACCGAAAACCAACAACTCCGTTCCATCCTTAAACAGTTCCTCGACGGTGTTGGTGTCTCAGAAGAAGTCCTCAGGAAAGCCAACCCTCTCTTCGTCGTCAACGGAAGGGTTAATCTCAACTACATTCCTCCGAAGAAGGGCACTGACTCTAAGGTGGTCGTGGAAGCGAACCAAACGGTTAAGCATCAGAGGATGATGTCTTAATACGGCTAGAATATACACTATTTTTTGTACCTTTTTTTATTGCTTATCATATCAAAAGAAACACAACAACACGAATGTTATACAGTTCAGATACAGAGGTCTTAGCAGTACTACCACCTCTCACAACTGAGACGGAATTGGTAGCTGTAAGGGACTCTCTCAGGATTTACCGTAAGAATTTTATTCAGAAGTCGCCCCCCCCATTTTTTAGACTATATTGAACTAGGGCGACAGACGACATGTTAGGGTTTGTTTATCATTGCTAGAATGTACCACTTGTACATATACAGAAAAGGATTCTACCCCTATAAAGGAGAACGATGTGTTACTGGCTGTATCGAGTCGTGAGCGTAGTAGAGAAAACCATAAGCACCCAAACCCCAAATAAAAATGCGTTTTTCGTTCGACCATGCTTGGTTTTTCCCCAACTTAGGACACTAGTGAGTGACTTGTTTGAAACGAAATAATAAGTGTAACTAAGTGTTAGATTAAGAGAATGCGCCGCCTCGCGGCCATTCTTTCTACTGTAGTACTGGTAGAGGCCCAGCGCAGGCATCATGTGCATCAACATCCGCAACAATACTCTAACCAACAATCCCACCGACGGCATAAAGATCCTCTACTAGACGAGCAAATAAAACATGACCGTGCTACCGGGGTTTACGTGAGAGAAAATCCTCCCGCTGAGCAAGACAACCCTAGTTCCGCTACAGTTGAAGACTCGCAACAGCCTGATTCAACTGGGGATGAAAGCGGTGATGAAGTAGAAGATGCCTCCTATGAAAGGAAGTATCAGGAGAGTCATGGACGGCAACCTGTCCCAACACGGCAACCCATCCTAGGCCGCATTATGCCCCGTGAAACATTCGGAGCTCCAGAACTACCCCAGCAGGTTAGTCAGGTGCAGGAGGAGACACCGATGAGTCAACCGGTACAACCTCTTGAGAGGGAGCAGGCCGCTTCCTTTGCTTCAACGGGTACTGATGAGGTTATGGAGGATCTGAGCAAGGAAGAAGAGAAAGAGGGTGATCAAGTCGGTGTGTTGATGAACCCAGATGAGCCAAACCCCCCGGTAGAAGCTAGTTCTGGTGCTGATAATGTTGATCAACAACCCCAAGAGAACTCTGAGACTGTTAACCCTGGCGAGGCAGATCCAGGAGAACCCACAGCTGAGTTGGATCAAGCTCAAGCAGATATTGAGCAAAATTCCGTTCCTGGGGAGGGAGGAGATCAATCCCAACCAGAAGAAAACGCTCAACAGGAGGATACCAAGTATGGACAGGCTACAGAAAACGTTATGAGACAGAGTCTCGATGCTGCTCAAGAAGCCTTCGAAAAGCAGGTTGAGGGGGAACAAATCGAGAGTACTGCTGGGGATCAATCCCACGATGGCACCCAACCCGTAGTAACAGCTCAGGATTCCCAAGGAGGTGGAGCCGAAACTCAACCTACTGCGGAAAATCAACAGCAACCACAAGAAGATAGTGGAAACAATAATCAAATGTCAGCTGATATAGACGGAAGCGGGGAAGTAGTATCATCGTCGGACGCTGCTAGTACCGCCTCCGAAGGTTTATCAGACGTCATGGATAATCAGGCATTGGATTCAGCTTATAAAGCGGATCCATCTTCACTGTCTCCAAAGGTTGAGGAAGAGAGCTCTATAGCCTCCCCCGGCTCCGACCAACCCCTCTCCCAAGAGGTAAAAGATATGTTAACAGAGAAGGACGAAGTAGGGATAGGAAACGGAGGGAATCCATCGGAACCTATGAACAAACCCCAGACTACCGGTAATACTGATGGTTCCAACTCTGAATCCGCTGCAGGTTCCTCACAAGAAACAGCCAAGGCTGAAACCCACTCAGCAAAGAAGTCGCTTTCATCGGTAATAGAACAGGAAACCAACGAGGCTGTCCAAGCTCTTCAGAATGGGGATATCACCTTAAGTGAGCCAACGCAGGATGAATTGTTGGAGCAGCAACAGGGGGTTGGAGAAGCACCTCCTCAAGCCACCGGAGAGGAGGAAGACGTTATTACTCAACCACTAGAGGCCTCTGAGTCCTCGGTATTACAAACCCGAAGTCGTCAACACCTTATTAAATCTCACAACAAACACGCTTCTCACTCACAACAAGGCCCGATGAGGAGACAGAAGGCTAATCGTAAGGTGGTTAAGCGACGACGACCTCCATCGTCAGTGTTGCAACAAGACCCGCAGGGAAGTAGTTTCATCGAAGAAAACCATCCTTCTCCAACCAGCGGCGGAACCGGTGAAGGTGGAGGCGTTATTCAGCCACCACCGGGATTCTCTACTACTACTGTTAAACGAAGACCTGCGCCTACTAGGAAAAACCTGAAGAAACCACTTCAACATAAACGTCAACCGCAGGTTCTTAATGCTGGGTCTGCCCCAAGATCCTCTGTAATCCAAAACCAGAGAATCAAAGGCAATCGTGCTGTTAAGGGAAATCAAGTCCGGTCAAAACAAGCCAGAGTTGGTGGGATAAAACCACATCAACAACAGGTTAAACCACAATCACTCGCCCAGCAAAAGACGCTAACACACCAGTCAACCGCCCAACCTCACATCCCTAGCAAGCAATACCTCCATCCAAAGTATGGGCACTCGAATCCGCATGTTCGAGCTCCGTTAACTCACCATCAAACAATTAACAGGGTTGGAAAGACGGTTAAGAGGAAGCATATGTCGACTAGTGATGGCTTAACTCATACTGGATCGGTTATGTTGCAGCACGCCCAAAGGGAGGAAGAAGGCCGACAAAGATCTGCTCACCAAAAACAACACCTCAACATCGTTCAACCCAAAAATCGTGTGGAAAGACGGGTCACAAATAAGTTACAGAAGCTTCACAGGAATTTGGAGAGGCATGCTGGTCGGGAAAAGCGGAGGATTGACAACGAAAAAACCGCTACGAGTTTTGTCCAAATGATGATGAGTCAAAAAGAAGGCGGGTATCCGTATCAGTACCCTGGAGGCCAAATCCCCAACCCCTATTATGGACCATCCTCTTTGATGCAAACACAAGCTCCTCTGCCGCCACCACCTAATGCTTATGGGTATCAAGAGCAAGTTACTCCTTACGGTCCCTCATACAACGGCTATGGCCCCTATCCCCCAGTAAGACAAAA
>Ga0099798_10332_pt1 | contig 16209 bp, 7 predicted proteins | sample Uncmet_Sort29A_1_FD_89870 | JGI IMG/M metagenome (GOLD analysis project Ga0099798, IMG submission 89870) | Marine eukaryotic communities from CALCOFI LINE 67, Pacific Ocean - CN13ID_Sort29A_1 | ecosystem: Environmental > Aquatic > Marine > Oceanic | place: Pacific Ocean: Monterey Bay | collected...
GTATCGAGCTACTTACGCAGGGGCGTCTGAAATTAACAATAAATTCCACTATTATACAGATCATAGTACATGTAGCTATATATATATATTATATATACTCGTCGTATGCATATATACATGTATATATATTATATATACATCATGTATATAGCTGTATATAATATACTAGTATATATATATATTATACTCGTATAATATAATATATATATATATATTATATATATATATATATATATATATATATACGACTCGTATACATGTATATAATACATGCAATCCCGGACTTCAGAGCAGGGCTCAGCAAGCATACGGTACTCCTAGGAAATTGCTTGCTAAATTTAGGCCTAGCTAGACCGTGCACGTGTAGGCTAATATTATTATACAGCTGCATCGCCCCTGCCGACAGCGAGATGCGGTTCAGGATGTGCTTGCTGCTCCAGCCCTCCTTCTTGGCCAGCTTCGTCCTGCAGACACACGCAGCCAACACTCAGGGTTCGCGACGCGGCGGTATGCGCACATCAGGCGGAGCAAAAGCTGCACGAGCCGAGATCGCGGGGCCCATTTTTTGAGGACGTCGGACATCCGTCAATCATAATTAAGTAGTGGTCGAAGCCACTTTTCTGCCGTTGCCTGATCCATACCCTTGCGCTTGGCATAGTCGGATACTTGATCCTTGTCAATCTTTCCGACGGCAAAATACGTGGACTGTGGGTGCGCAAACACAAGCGCAGAGACTGCAGCGGCCGGCCACATCGCTAGGCTCTCTGTGAGTTTGAGGCCAATCCGCTTTTCAGCCTATCGAAACCACACAAAAAAAATAAGCAGCGTCGTGGAGAGAAAGAGAGAAAGAGAGAGGGGGGGGGGTGCGTGCACGCACACACGCACACACACACCTCGAGCAGCTTCCACATGGTCGTCTTCTCAGTGTGGTCCGGCTGCGAGGGGTATCCGGGTGCCGGGCGAATGCCGTCGTATTTTACTTTAAGCAAGTCCTTCGGGTTGAGCTGCTCGTTGTTGGCGTAACCCCAGAACTCCGTCCGGATATCGCGATGGAGCAGCTCGGCCCCGGCCTCGGCGAGGCGGTCCGCAAGGGCTTGGGTCATAATCTTGGAGTAATCGTCGAGTGAGGCCTCGTACTTGGCTACAAGCTTGTCCACGCCAAACACACCTACCGCAAACATGCCAAGGTGGCTCGCCCCCTTGCCCTCGGGGGCGATAAAGTCAGAGAGGCAGTTGTGCCTCGTCGCCTTGTCGTCCTTCTCCACCTGCTGCCGGAGCATGCAGAACGTCGCCTTGGCGGCTCTCCTGCTCGCATCCTCGTACACGATGACGTCGTCGCCGCGGCGGTTGGCGGGAAAGATGGCTTGCACGGCGCGTACCTCGAGGGACTTATCAGCAACAATATTCTTGAGCATCGCGACGGCCTCGTCGTAAAGCTTCCGCGCCGCGGCCCCGACATCGGCGTCGTTGAAGACTTTGGGGTAGCCCCGATTCGGGTACTTGCCCCGGATCTCCCAGGTCTGGAAGAACGGGTTCCAGTCAATGTACGGCAGCACCTGCTCCAGCGTGTACGTCTTTTCTATGATTCCCGAGACCTTGGGCGCCGGCGCCGGCGGGTGCTTGGCCCAGTCGATGACGAGCGCCTTGGCCCGAGCATCAGCGATGGAAACTAAGTCGACGTCGGAGCGCGACTCGAGATACTCCTCCCGCATCTCGTCGTATAGGTCCTTGATCTCATCGCAGAACTCGGCCTGGGCCTCGGTGTTGGTGTCGAGCAGCGAGCTGACAACACCGACGCTGCGAGAGGCGTCGAGGACGTGCTGGGCGTGGGCGGAGTAGTGTGGGGCAATCTTTACCGCGGTGTGCATGCGCGAGGTAGTGGCCCCGCCGATCAGGATCGGCATCTTCATCCCAGCCTTCTCAAACTCTTTGGCTACAAACACCATCTCGTCCAGCGACGGGGTGATGAGGCCGGACAGCCCTACGATGTCGACCTTGTGCTCCTTGGCCGCGGCCAAAATTCTATCGCACGTCACCATGACCCCGAGGTCGATGACCTTGTAGTTGTTGCAGCCGAGCACGACCCCGACAATGTTCTTCCCGATATCGTGGACGTCGCCTTTGACCGTGGCCAGCAGAATCTTGCCTGCGTACGAGTCGTCGGCGTCGGCATCCCCGACCACCTCGCCGGTGGCCTCTGCCGCAGCCCGCTTCTCCGCCTTCTCGGCCTCCATAAACGGAATCAAGTACGCCACTGCGCGCTTCATCACTCGGGCTGACTTGATGACCTGGGGCAGGAACATCTTTCCGGAGCCAAAGAGGTCCCCAACAACGTTCATCCCGGACATCAGCGGACCCTCAATCACGGTCAGCGTGGCCTTTCCCTCGGCCAACATCTGGACCCGAGCCTCCTCGGTGTCGGCCTCAACGTGGTCCGGAATGCCCTTGATCAGCGCGTACTTGAGCCGCTCCTCGACAGATTGCTGGCGCCACTCCATTTTCTTCTTCGGCCGCTTTAGGCCCTTGCTCTTGGCGTCGGCAATCTTCTCGCGTTCCTCCAGCGAGCGCTCGAGCAGCAGCTCCGTTGCCCCGGGGTCACGATTCAGGACAACGTCCTCGACAAGCTTGAGCAAGGCGGGCTCGATGTCGTCGTAGACCTCCATCATCCCGGCGTTGACAATGCCCATGTCCATCCCGTTCTTGACCGCATGGTACAAGAACACCGCGTGCATTGCCTCCCGGATGACATTGACCCCGCGGAAGCCGAACGAGAGGTTCGAGACCCCACCGCTGATCTTGCTGCCCGGGCACGTGTCCTTGATCCTCTTCGTTGCGTTAATAAAGTCAACGCCGTAGTTGTTGTGGACCTCAAGGCCAGTGGCGATGGTGAGAATGTTTGGGTCAAAGATGATGTCCTCGGGCGGGAAACCGATATCGTCGACCAAGATCTTGTACGAGCGCTGCACAATCGACACCTTCTTCGCCTCGTCGTCGGCCTGGCCGTTCTCGTCAAACGCCATGACCACGATGGCGCAGCCATGGCGCTTGAGAAGCTTGGCCTGCTCCCTAAAGAGCTTCTCTCCGACCTTGAGGGAGATGGAGTTGACAATCGACTTGCCCTGCAGGCATTTGATACCCTGCAGGCAAATGTCAAACTTGCTGCTGTCCACCATGAACGGTGCCTTGGCTACCTCGGGCTCCGTGGCGGCAATGTTGAGGAACTTGGTCATCATTTTTTTGCCGTCAATCATGCCGTCGTCCATATTGACGTCAATGACCATCGCCCCGTCCTCGACCTGCTTCCGTGCAATCTCGATCGCCTTGGGCATGTCGTCCTTCTTGATGATTCGCTTAAACCGGGCCGAGCCCGCAATGTTGCAGCGCTCGCCAACGTTCAAAAACGTAAAACGGGACTTGTCGACAACGAGGTCCTCCAAGCCAGACAAGCGCATCATGGAATCACGCGGCTTGGGCTTCCAAGTCCGGGGCCTGAAGCCACTCTTCTCGATAGCGGCCTTGATGGCGGCGATGTGGGGCGGGGTCGAACCGCAGCAGCCCCCGACGAAGTTTAGCAGGTTGTCCTTGGCAAAGTCAACCAGCTGCTCCGCCATCTGCTCTGGAGTCTCATCGTAGGCCCCCATCGCGTTAGGCAGACCCGCGTTGGGGTAGCACGAGGTGAAGCACTCGGCTTCGTTGGCGAGGCGCTGCATAAACGGCTTCATCTGCTTCGCCCCGAGAGCGCAGTTGAGCCCAATTGCGATGGGCTTCGAGTGCCGCAGCGACACGTAAAATGCCTCAGTGGTCTGCCCGCTCAACGTGCGGCCGCTCTGATCCACGATGGTGCCCGAGATAATTAACGGAAGGCGCTCCTGCTTCGGATGGTCCTCGTAGTATTGGTCGATGGCAAAAACCGCTGCCTTGGCGTTGAGCGTGTCGAAAATGGTCTCAACAAAAAGAATGTCCACGCCTCCAGCAATGAGGCCGTCCACCTGATCGTAGTAAGCCTTGGCGAGGTCATCGAAAGTGATTGTGCGAAAACCAGGATCCTCAACCTTGGGAGACAGCGAGAGCGTTTGATTGGTCGGTCCCACGGCACCAGCCACAAAGCGTGGCCGGGACGGGTCCTCCTTGGAGACGATATCCACAGCCTCACGAGCCAGCAGCGCCGATTTTTTGTTCAGCTCGTGGACCAGGTGCTGCATTTTGTAGTCTGCCTGAGCGACGACCGTGCCACTAAAGGTGTTGGTCTCAATGATGTCACTTCCGGCCCGGAGATATTTCAGGTGGATCTCCCGTATCACACCGGGCAAAGTGAGCGAGAGCAAGTCGTTGTTGCCCTTGAGCAGCGGCCCGCTCCAGTCCTTGAAGCGCTCTCCCCGAAAGTCCTCTTCCTCAAGCCGATGCCGCTGGATCATCGTCCCCATGCCACCGTCGAGAAACATGATCCGCTCCTTTGCCGACTTGGTGAGGTAGGCTTTGACATTAGTCTCACCCCGCGTGAAGCCAGCGCAGGAGTACTGCAGGAACTTTTCGTCGGCACCGCGCAGTGCGCCCTCTGGACGCGCCGCAGGAGGAACCGGAGGTGGCGTCGGCTGGTCATCCTCCGGCATCGGAAGACGCAAGGGATCGGACGATACAATTATTGGATGGCCAGAGGCCAGATCGCCAGTATCGCCAGTTCGAACCGGAAAAGGAGAAAAGATAGAAGATGATACTATGGTAGCTAGCTATTCCTATAGGAATTCCTATTCGTTCGTACGGTATAGGAATTCCTACAGCTAAGTGAAGTTTAGAAGTTTAGTACTATTCCTACTACTAGTAAAGTTTACTAGTAGTGAAAAGATCGATCCCCCGTCGCCGACAAGGCAAAAGACAAAACAGCAGCAGCAGGCGCAAAGACACGTACCCTCGGCTCCAGCGTCGACGTACGCATCGTTGTGCTCCGCGAGCAACGCACCAAAGTCCACGCCGCCGACCCAATTCCCGTCTTCAACTTCACTCTCCTCCAAAATGGGCTTTTGATCCACGTCCTCAATCTTTGCAGCAGCAACAGCCGAAGCAGCAGCAGCAGCAGCCCGCCTCGCGTAGCCACGGCCAGCGAAGAATTGATGGCGCCTCTCCTCGTCACGGCTGCCATCCTCCTCCTCCGACGATGACGACCTGTACACTCGTACATACGTAAATCATCATTCACGCAAAGAGTTCTCACAAACATCGATCTCCAGCGACAAGCTCCTCTGCGACAACGCAAACCAGAACGTCGCCGTTTTGTAGTATTGCCTACATCTTGGTGCTGGCGGCGGCGGTACACGGTACAAGGGGCACAGCTCTACTAATGATGGCAGGACTTCTAGTACATACAAGCACATCATCAGGTGTGCGTGCTCGCTACTACTAAAGTTTAGTACTAGTATAGTACTCAGTTGAAGCTTCTGCCTGTACCGTACGTACCTCGTACTGTACCTGTACCTTCCTCATACTATCTCACTGTATCAATTCCACCCTGCCTGACCCCTTAGGAATTTCTAAAACCCCGAAATATTAGCTTGTAGGTCCCCCCTGCCAACATGCAAGGGCTTGTTGTATCCGCAGCAGTGATGGGGGGAGCCAATTGACTATTGTCACTGACATCATGATGACGTATCGTGTCGGTTACACGCAAAAAGATACGTTTCACGCCAATCTCGGATTTGCCCGAAATCTTGATCATGGCGGGACCGGCTTCCCCTCACGACGCTGTTTGGCACAAAGGGGAGTGCATTTGGCATCTCCACGCCCCATACGTGCGTAAAGGACACGCAAGTTGGGTTTAGACGACGTAAGTAATGTTCATGTAGCCTCCTCGGTCCCAAGAGATCCGTTGAACTAGAATGTCTAGTTTTTGAGGTGAAATAGCTGTTCTTAGTACAATTGTAGGGGTAGTTTTTCGTCTTTTTGAATATTTTTGATTTCTCGTTACGTCAGCAATTTGCACATCTTTTACTTCGTAAAAAGATTGAGTAGAAAGTAGTCAAAGAGTAAAAAAACTACACCTATAAGAAGCTAAAAGCTGGAATTGATACGGTGAGTAGGAGCTAGCTACAGTAGCTAGTAACCTACTACTATGGGTCCTATACCTATTACCGAGTACCGCCGCAGTACAATGAAAAGGTACCTTGGCCCCCTCGCAAGTCCCATACACCAGACACCATCCTTGAACCTTGAACGCAAGAGCCGCCTGGTCTTGGGTTACTGTGTCATTGCCACGTGTGGAGCGTAAAGGATAGCCAGCGGCGCGGCGAGCGTGTTCAGTGAATACTTGTACCCTCTTGTTCAGGCCATATCCTGGGCCCCTGCAGATATTGGTTATCTGCCACTGATCGCTGATGCTCTGCTCCATGCTATGAACCTTGTGGACCGCCTGAGAGAAATTTCCCCGGCTTCATGCGAGACGACACCGTACTGAAAGCCGATATCAAGAGTTGCTGAAGTGACGCCCTCGTAATAAACTTGCATGGCGGCAGCATTTCCTACGCTGTATCTGACGCACGGTGGGGGACCGATGCCGCTTCTAGGCGAGCCTTCTCACCGAGGTATAATAGATCACTTTAAGAATCTTGCTCGTGGACCGCTCAAAGTTAGTTTCTTTATACTTTCAATTTCATGTGTTGTATAATTGGACATATTAATTCAGCTCTTGACGACATTGCAGGGAGAAAACCCGTCCGTAATTGTCGTGTTTTCGGCACACTGGGAGGAATCCACAGTCTCCGTGTCTTCTGCAGCCAAGCCCACAATGCTTTATGACTATGGTGGTTTCCCATCCGAATGCTACAAGTACAAGTATGGGGCCCCAGGGAATCCTCGTATGGCCCAGCGTATCCAGACCATGCTTGCCGATGCTGGAATTCCAGCCCGCCTCGACCCCCAGAGGGGGTTCGATCACGGCGTATTTGTCCCATTAATGATGAGCTTCCCAGCAGGCGACATCCCGGTTCTCTCGGTCTCACTACATCGCTCCCTGGACCCGGCCCTGCATCTGCGAATCGGCGAGGTGCTTTCTCCTCTGCGCAGCGAGCGTGTTCTGTTCATCGGTAGCGGTTCCAGCTTTCACAATATGCAAGCGCTGATGGGAGGACGCGGGGGGGTGCCGTCAAAAACGTTTGACGACTTTTTGCTGACGTGCCTCACCAAGGAAACTGCCGAGAAGCGACGAGAGCAGCTTATCAATTGGAAAGAGGCCCCAGGTGGAGCAGTGGCGCACCCGCGTGAGGAGCATTTAATCCCGCTTCACTGCGTTGTTGGGGCGGCCGGGGAAAATGGCACTGGAACGAGGATCTTCTCCGGAGTGATGATGGGGTCTCATGTGTCCTCGTTTATATTCGAGGGCTAGATCACTCACGTAAACGTGTGTGGTGAAAGACGAAAGAAGGGAGGGGGGCATAAGTAATACAAAAGTTAGTATAAATTTTGCGTGAAATAAGTACATGTACACATTATAAATTTATAAGCGCCGCGCACGCGGCTGGACCGGCCTTCAGAGAAAAAAAAACACTTTTTAATTACTCGTGCAATGTTTCTACATGTATTATGTACTATATGATACTACAGCTGTACTAGTAGTACAGTATATACTACTACTAGTATGCATACAATATATATAATATGCATATATAACAACATACGATACTACATACATGTACATGTATGTATGTACATGTACATGTAGTATACTAAAGTTTATTATATATTATAAATTTATTAAACGTATAGGAATTCCTATAACAATGTAAAAATTACTCATGAGCCGACTTTAGGTACATGTATCATGATCATATGTACACAGATCATATACATGTATGTACATACATACATACATGTATGTACATACATGTATGTCATGATCATGTACACAGATCATATACATGTATGTACTACATACATACATAATACATACATACATGTGTACATGAACTGTATCTATGTTGTAAATAAATTTAATTTAAGTAAGAGATGTACTGTTTTGTTTTTGTTGTTTTGTTTTGTTATATTTTGTTCTGTATTTCGTTTTGTCTGTATTACTTGTCGCTCCTACGCTTACCTCCTGCTCTCGCTTCACTGCTGAGGTTTGAATACCTCGCCGCCGCGCACAAACTGATCCATGACGAGGCTGAGAGTTTCGTCATGGATGGTGGTATAGCTTTTAATGCGCAGCCTGCCTTTGCCTTTGCCCAGAAGAAGAAGACCAAACGGTAATAGGCTTTTCTTTGCGCCGTAGTAGCGTGCCCACATTCGTGGCGCGCTCTCAAACTTGCGCTCAAAGTACCCACTGGGCCGGTCAATGTTGCCGACAAGAGCGATTGGACCACATACAATGCATATACATACTAGTATACTAAAGTTTATTATATATAAATTTATTAAACGTATAGGAATTCCTATAACAATGCATATACATACTAGTATCCCTTCATTGCGTGAGAAAAAACTGAAATAGATGAAAAAAGACGACATGCTCAATACTATAGTGCTCACGTATCACATCATATAATCACTCCACCATCACTTTATCGGCCGTCCACGGTCCCCCAGCGATCACATCGCCGGCGAGAAACCGGTCAGATAAGTTCGTCACGTTGAACCTTGCCGTGACCCACCACGCTCTTCAGGAGGCTAAATCTTAACATGTAGCACCACGACCATCTTGGCGCGCGATATGTCCCCTTCGACCACCACATGTGTTGGTTGGACTTACTACGACACAGATGAAACGTCTGTGTTTCCGCAAGATCGTTTGTATTCTTCCCACCGTGACGGGCACAAAAGGCAGTGCAGTTCTTCGAAGTGCATGACTTTGCTTATTCTTTGCTTCAGTCAGCTTCAACAGCTGACGCAGCATTTGCTTCTTCTTTGCGTCCGTCAATAGTTGACTTATTTTCACTCAATTGCCGTTCGCGAGAAATGCCAGAAAACGGCGCGCCGTACGTTGAATTCGGGTTGCCGCCCAGCACTCACTCTTCTCGGCCTTTGCTCGCAGTAGCGTTCGGCGCCTGAACAATCCAAACGCAGTGAGTATTACCGGGACAGCTGCCGCCACGGCCTTGACAAGCACACGCATGCACCCTAGGGCTAGGGACTAGTAGCCTATAGCTGTGCACGTCCTTTCTTGCTTCAGTAACTCGCAGATTTTTTTGGCGTGAAAGCAGCGGCAGCTCCCCCTGGGCCGCCCAGCACAGTGGGCAGCGCCAAAGCATGAGCTAGCACCTGAGAGCTGGATTCAAGTGCCGTTTTACAGACCTCCATTTTCTCTTCCGCTAAATCTACTTTAACCACTTATCGCTGTGTGGCCTGTCTGTGTACGTGCAGCACTAGCTAGTAGGAATTCCTATAATAAGCAATATTAGCCTATACGTATACGTACTAGCTAGGCCTAAATTTAGCAAGCAATTTCCTAGCGGAGTACCGTATGCTAGCTTGCCGAGCCTAGTACCGTATGCTTGCTGAGCTTTGCTCTGAAGTCCGGGACATACATACGTATGTATGTATCGATGATGAGAGTTCTCCATCATTGCGCATACTACATTTTATAAGTAATAAAAGTATAGTATATTATTATAGTAATAACTTATATATATATATATATATATATATATTTATTTATTATACTACATGGCCTAAACTACTACTTACTACTACTATGCATAAAGTTTACTACAGCTGTACATACAATTGCAATTGTACTACTACATTTACTACAGTACACTGACTGTGCCATGGTTCGATTTCTGCGAGGGTGCACCACTGTACATACAAAATCTTGCACCACAATTTTTAACTAGCTAGTAAAGTTAGCTAAATTCTTTCTTCTTTCTTTGCATGACTCGTTCGCCACTATCCTCTCGACCTCTTATTATATAGTTATAGTTATCCGTTGGTCCAGCTTAGTCCGCACGGAAGAGAATGTCATTGTACGCGTGTCAAATGACGTTCATTGTTGTGTTACACGATGACGTCACACGTCACACGGGCTTGTTAACAGTTGTAAACAGGGTTTTGTACACATACATGTACAGGACACGTCACTTCGGCATGGTGCTTGCAATAGAATCGATAACTTTCTATTGTAATTTGAACGATTCTATTGCATTTCAGGAGCCGAAAGGCACGCGTCGTACATGTACGTAATTCGTCATATGCCGCCGCTGGTGGCCGTGCAAGATAGTGGTGCACCCTCGCAGAAACCGAGCTCCATAAAAAAAAATCACACACTTGTGTGTGTGTGTGTGTGTGTGTGTGTGTGAGTGAGTGTGTTTATTGTCTTACAAGCGGGTATGTGGCCATTCGAAGCAGAAAGATTTAAGACCCCTGTGTGTGTGTGCGTGGTTTTACATTTATTTATGAGAGGTATGTACACATCAATGACCAATCTTGAAGAAAGCAGGAAATACGATCGGTCGATAGCCGGAATTTAAGCGAAACTTTCCTGCTTTCTTCAAGATTGGTCATTGACATGCAATATAAATAAATAAAAAAATTTATAAAAATATTTAATTTAATTTCATTTATTAATTAAATTTAAAATAAATATTAAAATGCTAGTATAAATATTAGTACTACAAAATAATCAATTTTTCTTCCTCCGGTGCCCGCGTCCCTACATGGTGCTACGTGTACATGAATGCATGCTACTAGTATGTACATGCTACTGTACATACATGTGCATGTACATACAGCATACAGTTCATAAAATGTATCATGTTATTTTAAAGAAAAATATTATGGGTGCGACATCTCGAAAGAAACTGCTGATATATAATATATTTTATAATATATTTTATTTGCAACCGAAGGTTGGCCTTTTATAAAAGGGCACCAAAATGTTTGCTGTCAGAGAAAATGGCTCTACTACGAATTACAAATCAATTGCTCGCTTACATGTAGCAAACTGGTAACAAACTTTAACAAATCCTTTAAATCTGAAAGTGGCTGCCATCATCACCCGACAATTAAAAAGCATGTCTGAGCCCGAGAGCTAAAGCTGCTTGGACAGGGAAAACCTGTATGCATACCCACTGGCCGTGTGTGATGTGAAGTATAGTAGCTATCACATCGTATCATCGCCCCCCATTTTACCCGCCTGCGCCGGAATGGGGCAGCGCTCTTCTATGTTTTCCTCAACTGTCCAAACACTCTCGAGGATAGTAGTACTAAACTTTTTAGTAAGTAGTAATAAGTAGAAGTAGTAAAGTTTAGTAACAAATTTAGAGTAACAAATTTAGTTAAAACTTTAATAAACTTTATTTAGAGTTAAACCGTTGTGAAATTACAACAAACTCGGAGAGCATGTTTCCTCTCCGTCGGTGGTAGCATCGTCGTCGTCTTCCAGAGCCTGACAAATCTCGTTATTATGATCATCTTTAACATCGTTCTGCCGAAAACACATCAACCGCAACTTGCTTCTGTTCCAAACCAATGCATTCTCCCACGACAGATTTGGTATGGTGGGAAAAGAAGCGAACAGTTGTTTGGTGGCGGTGTCCAGTCTTGTTTTGGCTGCTAGCCCGGGCGTGAAGGAAGAGGAGGAGAGGGAGGAGAAGGATGATGAGGAGGAAGAGGATGCTGGCGGGAAATCATCAAGGAAAAAGCGTTTCTCATCTTCGCTGAGCAACACCGGAATTATTTCCTCCTCGTCCTCATCGCTGCTTGTCAGCATGTCGTCGTCCGATGCTTCTGCCTCGACTTGTGGTGATGGTGGAGGGTCTTGCGGAGCTGTTGCTTTCAAATGCACCTCCGGGAGTGCTTTGCTCGGTGCTTTGTCGTCATTTCGCTGTTTTGACGGAGCTTGCGTGAAGCGCTTGGCCAGCATTTTTCGCAGGCTGGCAGCTTCATGCGCTGTGGCTATGCCCTGAACTTCATCCAGCAAATCAAGTTGGGAGCCTGGGGACAGCATGCTTACTATAGGAATTCCTACATGTAGGCCGTAAATAAAAAGCTTTTCTGCTTTTCTAAATTATTTTTCCCTTTCGAAGATGGCGCCATTTTCCTTTTTGCACTCGCTCCGTTGCTGCGACGGCTGAGCGCTGTCCAAGGTGATGCCGAAGAAAAAGAAAAAGCAAGGATTATATCAAGCGCTGATAGGTGACGGGCAGATGAGGTTGTTCGACGACGAGCACGCGGCTCATGGGGATTTGGTCCGAAGACGATCGGCAAAGCTTTTCGTGCATCAACTTTTCTGTTCAAAACGCCACTTTTGCGGGGCTTCGACGACTCTCTCGAATACAAAAAACTCAATCTGCTCGTTCCCGCCCTGCGCAAAGATATCATCGACTTGCAACTCTGCCTCAACGTGCTACCTGTCCACAAACCCCCCGAGGGCACGCGCGAAGCCGACATCTACACGATCTCCGGCGGAAACACGTTGCCACACGACGTCGTGTGCAAGAAGTCCAAGGAGGCGGCGGCTGCTGAAGCGGCGAAGACAACGGCGGCCACGCACTCCGCGGACACTACATTCTGCACCAATTTGGACCCAAAGAAGTGTGCTTGTAGGGTAATCTGTCGGTGCGCTCTCGGTAGGTCGGGACATGCCTGTAGTAAGAGTGGGATAAGCTCGAACAACTTACCGGGTCTTGGTCCTGATGCCGTACAGAAGCGTAGCGCGGGAGGTAGATACAAGTACCGCTATCCAAACAAGAGGTTGCAACAAGCAGTTCACGCAGCGGCGGCGGAGTCACGCGATTTCCAGAAATTTCGAGTCCTCCGCGCGCCGACCCCGCTGACGCAGGTACATGAAGGACTAGTCGAGACCATCGCGCTCTACACGTTGCTGCTTGAGACAGCTAAACAGCTTCTGACATATGACGACAAGGCGCAGATCGCGGTCGGCATTCACGCAGAAACTTTTGGTTGGAAGACGACGGCGTCAAAAGCGTGCGTGGCAGAAGCACAAATGGTCGGACGTCAAGCGGAAGTAAAGTTGCTTAAGAGCTTGTTTTTTGAGGAGATTGTGGGCGCCATATAGATCGGGGCGGGTGCCGTACATGTATAAATTGAGGCGCCAAAATTCGAGACTCGAGACTGTGACACCGAGACTCGAGACTTAACTTGGGTTGACGGAGAGAACCGAACCTAGGATTCCTACTTATTATTTAAGTAGGAGAACCGTCTCGCGATCCGGAGACCGTCTCCTAGCTATTCCTATTACCAGGCGCTAATCGCTTGAACCCCAGAGTACAAAAAAGGTGGATAATCGATCTGACTCGCTCTACTACTACATGTACATACATACTAGCAAACTACAGCAGCTTTATAGTAATTTATAATAATTTAGGAATTCCTACTAGTATATACTAACTTTCTTCTCTTCTTTCTTTCCATATATCTTTTCCCTTCTTCGACCCCCCCCCCTTACATTCCTACCTTTCTTCTCCCCTTTTCCCCCACCCCCCCCCTTCCTTCCCTTGGTACAGTTGTATTAGAATTCCTAGCTACCCGTGTTACATATGTATACATGTATAGGATGTGAAGGTTTTTTTTTTTTTTTTTTTTGCTTTTTGCTTTTGTTCGAGACTCTTCCCGTCTTCTTCTTGGGTTGACGGAGAGAACCGTCTCCTACTCCTAGTACTAGCTAGCTGTAGTATTACAATTGTACTATAGTAATAGGAATAGCTATGATGTGTGTTTCCTAGGCTAGTAATGAAGTACAGGGTCTGTCTGTTCATCATAATCTTCCACAATAGCTCTATCATGCTATATTTAATTTTTTAAATATCTTTGCTATAACAAAGGTGCGAGGTGATGCGGTCATCCGGCTAGGAATTCCTAATGACTTATTACTTTCCTACTACTCGTTTTGTAACTTATTTGTAACTCATAATATTTGTGACGGATTCCACCAGCTGTGTAGCCGGCTCACCAGCCGGGTCACCGGAAGACAGATTGGAGCCGGCGTAAAGAACAACTGTCCGCACCATTCGTTATTATTCCCCCCCCCCTTGCGTGCCCTGCCTCATTATTTGCATTCTTTCGCTTTTGATTTGAGCTCTGCCTGTTGTCTCTTATAGCTAGTCCGCAGCACTAACCCACGCATATCGTATCGTTTTTCTTGACCCACGAAGGCGGGCTAGCTTTAAGTGTAACTAATACGGCCATAGCCCCACAGCTTCACATCCAAGGTCGTTTGTCCAATGAAGTCAAAGAACAGTAAAAAGGCTGCGGAGGATGCGTCGTCGACACGTGCAACTCTGTTCGTTGCGGTTGCTGGGCTGTTGCTTGCTGTTGGCGGCTACAAGCTTGCTCAGACCAACATCCTCGTCGACATGACGGAGGACATGCAGATGGGCCATACAGTGCTCCAGGCCGCCTTTTTTGGCTTCTGTCTCAACGCCGATGCAATCAAGGAGCTAGCGGACAAGTCCGATGCCGAGGCGTTTGACTCCCACCAGCGCGACATGGAGACGACGGACTTTCTCAATGATGGCAACATCAACGAGGACGACTACACGAAGCAATCCATTTACTCTCTTCTCTATTCCGTGTACTGGGATGTCGGGGCGCTTCGCTTCCACGGTGAAAAGTACCAATTTCGCTTCAACACCTGGGGCCTCGGTGGCGTTTTTGACGCCGCCGGGAACCGGAACGGAGGCGCTGAGCACGCTGCCGGACCGTACAAGGAGAACCACCTCACGTCGTACCCGGCAACCCAGCCGCAGCGTCACGGCAAGACGGCGTACTCCAGCCTGCTCAACTTCAAGACGATTAAGGCGCGCATGGACGAGATTGCGGCCGAGGGGCGTATGGTGAACGTGGTCGAGATCGGCTCGGGCACCGGGGCTGGGGCCAACGAGCTTACCTGGCTCCACCCCAACCTCAACTACACTGCTGTCGACATGCAGGCCCGTGGCGCCTTCACATGCCGCAACATCCACGGCTCCGCCGAGGCCCGGTTTACGGCGACGATGCAGAAAGACGGCGTGATGCCGGAGTTTAGCGCCGACACGCGCCTCACCTGCCTGCACGCCAACGGCCAGCTTCTGGCCGACTACCTTCCCGACGGCTTTGCCGACATCGTGCTCATCAGCGAGACACACATTGCTGACGTGGTCCCGCTGGACCAAGAAACGAAGAACGTGTTCAACCAGGTGAAGCGCCTGCTGCGGCCCGGGGGGCACTTTGTTTGGGGCAACGCGATCCCGACCAGCATCTGGGAGGACAGCTTTCGTTACCTCGGCGAGATTGGCCTCGAGAAGCGCGAGGTCTACGACGTCACGCAGCAAGCCGTTGCCGCCCGCGACGAGGACTTCTCCCGCGTGGAGCACTTCTACAAGCACGTGCAAAATACCTACTACGCCCTTCGCATGTTTCCGGCCTGGTGAGCCCCCCCCCTCCCATTGTGCTATAAACGGCGCGCATTCTCACATTCTTCCTTCTCGGACTCCCCAGCAACCACGCTGTGAACCGGCTGTTCCTCAACTTTTGCCGCCATCCCGGCACGGCGCTGTACAAGCGCATGCTCATGAACAGCAATACGACGGTCCCAAATCCCGAGGACACGAAGTGGTGCGGCGACCTCGGCGTTCCTGAGTCGCTCTGCACGGAAAAACGTATTGATAGCTACGTCCACCTGTGCTACCAGAAGCCCAAGTAAATTGCTTCCTCAAACGTATGCTGGCAGGGCGCTGACACAGTAAGAGCAGGCTGGCAACCACTAGCTAGTAGCTAGCTAGTATATATACATTTACGAGCAATCCGTGTTATTTGGCGGTTCGTTATGGTGCAGCGGCCCCAGGACCAGACAACAATTGGCAAATAATTTATACTGTGTACATACATGTACTAGCTAGTAGTGTACATACATACATACACATACATACATACATCATCATAAATTTACATCATACATCATCACATACATACATGTACATCATGTACTACACATACATATCAATGGCCAATCTTGAAAAATTGGGGTAAAAAAATGCTGAGCGCTAAGGAGCAAAAAAGCTTTTGAAAAATTTGAATAATTTAATTGTTAGGGGGGAAGCGTACACCAGCCCTCCCTCTTTCTCATTATTTTAGTTAAAAGCTAGTAGTAATGCTGGTTCAGCGATCGACGGCGGTGCTCGGTCCATCACATAGCCACGAAGTCCAAGAAAGACGCTAAAATAATTTTACACGCGGAGATAAAGATGCCATGATGCTAGAGGCTTCAACGTGTCGAGGAGGGAACCG
>Ga0099798_10333_pt1 | contig 16196 bp, 11 predicted proteins | sample Uncmet_Sort29A_1_FD_89870 | JGI IMG/M metagenome (GOLD analysis project Ga0099798, IMG submission 89870) | Marine eukaryotic communities from CALCOFI LINE 67, Pacific Ocean - CN13ID_Sort29A_1 | ecosystem: Environmental > Aquatic > Marine > Oceanic | place: Pacific Ocean: Monterey Bay | collected...
TGATCAACTTTTTAAACGGCGGTTGAAGAAAAAAAACATAAAATTTCATCAAAATTCGCGTTAAATTCAGCACGACTCGGCTTAAATTACCAAAATTTTGATTTTGAATTAGGTAGCAGCGAGAATCGCGGCGGTGATTTGGATGAGTCGAGTAGTAGTTGCGCAGCTGGTTGAAGAAAAATTTGAAAAATATTTCGGGTGCTTACATAAGCCCTGGGAGCGGATGCGTTGACAAAAAGCATTTTGGAGGGTATGTCGAACTCGTTTTTGGATGTCTGAGCTAATTTTTTGCCGGGACATTCCGCTCGGTAGAATTTTCTAAAAAAAGGGGATGTGGGATATTTTGTGAGCAGATTAAGAATGTCGGATTCGGATTTCGAAGGAAAATTCTAAATCGCAAGTTTTGAATTTTCAAAACCAAAATCATTTTCCTTACCCCGCTCGAATATGATTTCGAGACCCCAAAATTCGAATTCAGCGATATCGAAAACCCCGAAATCCTGATTTTCGCTTCAAAATTCAAATTTTTCTTCGACCAAAATCTTGATTTTGTATTAGGTAGTAGTGGGACGAGTGGCGCCGTCAATGTCACTGGTAGCAATTATTCGGGTAATTATTCGGGCACCGTTGATTCTGAGGGCAGGCCGATTGATGGGCTCAGATTTGTTGTGAATAAGGAAAGATTTTCGAAAGCGTATACGATAGTAGTTGATTTTGGCGATGATGAATACGCCGCGCAGCAGATGTTTGATGTATATGTGTCTGCGCTGCGCGAATTTCTCGCGTCCCGTGCGGTGGATGACATCGATGCTGCTGCCGGCCTGCATGTTCCAGCGGCAGGAGGTCCGAAGGTTTCTACTCCAAGTCAAAAATTTGACCAGATAGCGTGCTTGTGGCAGGATTACAAGTTTTTGTTGTATCATTTGCACCGCATCTTTCAATATTTGGATCGGTTCTTTTTACATGTGGTAGAAACAGACCGCGGGAATTTGTGCGAGGTTGCGATCAGAATTTTTAACGAGGTTGTGTACGAGCCGAGGAGGCAGGTTTTTGAAAAAATGTTACTAGGACGGATGGCCGAAGAGCGAGACGTGCAGATGATTGACGCCAGAACTGCGGAGGTTTGTGAAATGATATGCGCAGTACATTTTAGTAAGCAGCATCAAGATAAGCAAAACGCTCACCGAGATCCGATTCGTATCAAAAAGGTCCGGGGCGATTTTAATTCTAGCTCTGCGCACGCGCGGCAGAATCCGAAAATGAAATCGTCGATTAGCAACAAGCGTCCTGAGTGGTTTGAAATGTGGTGGAACGCGCTATCGAGGGAGTTCGGTATGTTTTTTGATCACGTTTTCATCGATAATACCGTGAAATATTATGGACGGTTCGTGTCGGGTATTGTTCGTGATGAGTCATGTTCCTGTTCGGATGCCGTTGCGAAATTATACAAACAGGTTGAGTTTGAATTGCAAGGTTTCAAATTTTGGTTTAGACGGATAGCTGCGCAATCTGCTGAGTGCGAGGAGCTGTATGCGGTTGATGATAACACATCCAACACCGCTGTTAGGAGTCATTTCACGGGTCCTTCGACGTTGGAGAACGCAAAGCGGTTATCCGACATGCATCAGCAAAAAGTTCTCGCGGCGCTTGTCGATTCTAGCGCGGAACGAATTGTGGCCATGCAAATTGGCTCTGTGGACAGTATGTTAGAAAAGCACACCGAATACCAGACAAAATTACAGGAGCTGTTCTGTTTTTTTAATTTGGGGACGTCTGCGGTGGATTGGCTTATGGCGGCGGTGAAGAAATTCGTGACACGGCGGTGCGCGAGTGTTTTGGGTGATAAGACGATGTTAAAAGATCCGGTGGGGTCTATTGACAGGTTGATAGATATAACTGAAGATTTGCAGAACATGGTGCGGGATTGTTTCGTGAATCCGAATATCACGGGAAGATCCGACGCTAATCCATTCCGGGCGTCGGTTCGGCCGTCGTCCAAGACCTCGAATATGGATTTTGAAAAAAGTTTACGCTCGGCTATCGAATGGGAGTTGGGCAAGGATTCTAGATGTGCGAAATCTTTGGCGGTATATTGTGATCATCTCTTTCGCAAGGTTTTACCACAGTGCTCGGATGAGAAGGAGGTGCTGGGGAAATTCAAACGCGTGATGTCATTTTTGAAACGCATGCCTGATAAAGACGTTTTTTTAGAAAATTATCGCGTATGGTTGTCAAAGCGGTTGATCAAAATGGATAGCAGTCGGTTGCAGGAGAACGATTTTATTGAGTTGTTAAAAAACGAATACGGCTACAACTGCGTTTCGAAACTCGCGCTGATGCTTAAAGATTTGCAGCTGAGCGATGAGCTTACAAACGAATTTACGTTTTCTATAGCTAATGCAAATGTTGCGGCTGCTAGTAGTGCTAGTGGCCGGCCCAGTAGTAGCATAAGTGGCGTTGAATTAAGCGTAAGAGTGTTGCAACAGAATTGCTGGTCTAATAAGGATGATAACTTTACGATGGCGCCGAGTTTACCCATGGCGCATTCGTTGGAGATGTTTTCGACGTGGTATAAGGGTAAGTACGCCGGGAGAAAGTTGCAATTTGTTTACAATTTGGGAGACGCGGAGGTAGCTACGGTAGGGTTCAATAAAAAATATCGTTTGAAGGCGTCGACGCCGGTAGCTATTTGTTTAGATCAGTTTATCGGCGATAATTCTCTGAGCAGTCAGCAGCTAAGCTCTGCTACCGGTATCGAAGTGGTGGAGGTGGAGCGAATTTTGCAATCACTAAGCACAATCGCGAAGCAGAGTGTGCTAACATATAACGAGGCCGACAAAACTTGGGGCGTGAATGGAAATTTTACGAATGAAAAGTTGAAGATCAACGTGCAGCTGAAGAAGGCGATTCGAGGGGAAGCCGGTAACGATGCGCAGGAGAAGAAAGACCAGAGGGAGGCGGGTCTGGAGCGGGTGCACGTGATCCAGTCGGCCATTGTGAGGATTATGAAAAAGCGGAAAACGCTTCGACATAACGAGTTGAACAAAAATTGAGACGACCGTCAAAATTTATTTTTCGATTTCTTATTGGACTCATTTAGGCGCGAAATATGCATGAAAAGTTCCAATATTATTATTTTAAGTTTTTTCTTCTACATTTCATTGCGTACTAGGTTGCTGGCGCTAGTCTTCAAGGAGTGCGTTCTATTCAAGCCCCAGCCAGACGTGATCAAGGCGCAGATCGAATCTCTCATTGACCGCGAATTTTTAATCCGCGAAGACCACAACACTTACGTCTACATGCCATAAATTCAAAAAAAAATCAAGTTACACCATAATTTTCCGTTGTACAGACTTCAATTTTTTACTCGCGAATCGTTTGACAAATGTTTTTTAGTTTTGAGTCGTTATTGAATTCAGCTAAAGTTAATATTGGCATCAGAATTTAGTTGTAAATAATTTTAAAATAAAATCTATTTTTTCAACTTTTTACAACGTTTTCCAAAAGGATGTTCTTGATTGAAATGCGCCATTCTGTCGTCACGTTTGCAAATTTCAAGTGTGAGTAGGAGCGATGATAGTTGTTACGTGTGCGATTTTATTTCACCAAAATAGTTCATTATTATCATGGTTACTCATACTTATTATCAATTTCGTTGATAACATTTTAATTTGTTTTACTCATGCTCAATCAGAAATCAGTTCAGAGTCGATACACATTCAAAGCACAGTCGTCAGTCTTCAACAATTACTCAACGTTCATTCAATCGATCATCAAATTTGTATTAAGATCGAAAACAAATTACAATTACTAAATTAGAAATCAATTTGATCAATTCAGTTCGACAATTAATTAATCACAATTCAAAATGGCGGAAGGAGAGCAGCCCCAGGGCGTGCAGCTGAGTGAAATCCGCGCCAATGTGGAGGGCGTGCAGGAGAAAATGCAAAATAATGTAGCTATGATGGTAGATAGAGGGGAGCAGTTGAACAATCTAGACGACAAATCGCAAGAGTTAAAGAAAAATTTGGCGAACAAAATTTTCGGGTACTTAGCGAGATGCGAATTTTGGCTAAAATTAAGGTGGTGATTTTGGATTTTGGTAGGGTATGTCTATTTTTTAGCGAAATTTGGCGCGAATTTCGGTTTTAGGGTTTAGGGTTTAGGGAAATTAGGGTCTCAAGATCAAAATTTAGGGTTTGGGGTTTAGAAATTTTAGGGTTTAGGGTTTTCAGAGGTCATTTTTAGGGTTTAGGGTTAAGGGTTTTCAGCACTCGATTTCAAAATTTGAAAAGGGTTTTCAGAGCCCGATTTCAAATTTCGAAAAGGGTTTTCAGAGCTCGATTTTTTATTTTTTTGCCCCAAAAATGTCAAAATTCACTCCAAAATCATGTTTTTTATTTAAAAAATGTTCCAAAATCGTAATTTTTCTTTTATCGAAATTCAAAAAATTTCGTTTTCAAAGGTTACAGGGCAGCGTGAACACGTTTCAGCGGCAGGCCAAGGCGCTTGAACTCCAGACGCGCATCCAGCGATGCAAGTTGAGGAAAATTTGGCGAACAAATTTTTTTGGCATTGCGAGATGTTGGAAATTGTTTTTACTACAACCATAAAATCGTTCAAAATATTGATTGACTCAACATTTCATCATTTTTTATGATTTTGTATTAGGTTTGTTGCGATTGTTTCTACCGTGGTCATTTATTTGTTAGCCATTTTGATCATGCCGAGTTATTGGATTTACGTCACCATTTTCTTTGGAATTGTTTTGGGAGTTCTATACGCCGCGCAAAAATACATTCTGGCAAAGTTGGAGAAAAATGAAATTTTAGAACATTTCGTTGACAAATTTCGTTTCAACTTTATAATTTTGGTCCAAGAATCTTTTTTTCAACAAAAATGTCAGGTTGGAAGCAGACGCGAATGCGGGTCAGCCGTATAATGAATTTGAAGACACGGGCATGCCAGTTGATATCGACGTCGGGATCCCAGTCGATATCGAATCGCACGGCATTCAGTAGCGCTTATATTTTTACAGTTTCACAACTGCACTAGTTCATTGCTTGAATTTCACAACTTCATTAGTTGAGAAAATAATTAGATTTGTTTTACGATTTTATTTTTTTGTAGATTTGATCGTTTCCATCTCAAGTAGACTTTATTAATACAATGGTTTAAGTTGAGATAGTTCCATCATTGCCCACGAAAAGTCGTGGCGCGTATTTTTGTATCCATCAGTTAGAATTTTCAATCGATCTTGTTTCATGAATCATCACTCGACGCTCGTTAAATAAAAAATGTTCCCTCAGTCAGAATCGAACCACCGCCGAAAAAACAAAAAAGGATTGCGCGACCGCATGATCCAATTGTTACCTTGAGCCAAAATGGCTACGGTACTTACTATTGATATGCGGTCGGTATGTTTCGTATATTTTGAAGTAATTGAAAGTGCTATCGTCTTGTCTGTTTGTTGTCGAAATAAAAGTATGGTGTGATCGTGGCCGAGCCAAACACATGGCTGATGACTGAAATACCAGTTCCGCGCTCGTGACTCAAAGTCGACGTCAAGTACACGTCAACATGTGCAATGTCATAAATTACTTACTTATGCCAAACTCCAAAGTGAGATTGAGCAATTCCAAAACGGTTACATTGGTTATAATGAACATTTTCAATTTTTCAAAATTTGTTGGCCTCTGAAATAATTTATTCACAACCGTTTGCCACGTTCGTCATTCGCAATTTGGCTCTCCTCAACATTTTCTTTCTCTATTCAACATCAAAATCATTGAATATTCAGTAATTAAGACGTAATAACTGTAGTCTAGATTCGAATAATAATTTAATTTGTCCCCAGAGTAGAAAAGTTGATGGGTAAACCGACAATGAGTGGGTACGCAACCGGAAAGGTCGCCGTGGTGACCGGCGCCTCGAGCGGCATGGGCAAAGGTCTAGCACGTATGTTCGCCGAGGAAGGGTATCATGTAGTTTGCGCCGCGCGTTCCGAAGATAAATTAAGCGAATTAGTTGCCGAAATCGCCGCGGCGGGACTTCCCAAGGCGTATGCAGTCAAAACGGATGTTACTAAACAAGAGGACTGCGCAAATCTTATCGAGAAGGCGGAAGCGGTTGGGCCGGTTCAGATTTTGATGAATTGTGCTGGCGTCATGTATTTCACTTTGATGAAGAATTTGAAAAAGAATCAGTGGGCCCAGATGATCGATGTCAACTGCAAGGGAATCGTGAACTGTGTCGGTGAGGTTTTGCCCCACATGCGCGCTCGCAAAACCGGCCATATTATTAACATCTCATCTGACGCGAGTCGTATGTTGTTTCCTGCGTTGAGTGTCTATTGCGCTAGCAAGGCTTTTGTGCAGATGTTTAGTAAGGGTCTGCGTGCGGAATGTATCGGCACTGGAATCCGCGTGACCGACATCCAGCCGGGTGATGTCAAAACTAATTTGATCATGAACAACGACGACGAAGAGGCCGCCACGAAGCTTGGCGTTCTTATTGGCAAGGAAGTTGGTATCGAAACCCCGCGTGAGCAGGTTTTGGACGTATCTGACGTTGTTGACATGATTAAGTACGCTATTAAGGCGCCTGAGCATGTGGGAATTCATGAGGTGCTGATTGAAGGTCGCGACCAGTGTTTCGGTGATCCCACCGCTATGGGCGATAATTAGGAAATTATTATCTGAAACTCGCATGATTGCTTGATCTCAAATAATACTCTTAAAGTTATCGATTGTATCGCAATTAGCAATTAGGAAATCAATCCAGTCAAAAATTTCAAATTACCAAAAAGTTTTAAAGACAACAAATTTAATCATACGCGGAAGATATTTCGAGACTTGAAATTATCAAGTCACCATGAATTCTATGAGTTTTCCAAGAACAATATTGACATCCCACATTAAAGCATTTGCCATCATCTTTCAATCGCACGTAATAATTTGTCGCCGTCGCATGGTTGGTGAGTTACAAAGTGAGTGTGTGAAGTCAGTTCGTGTTGATTTTGTAGTTTTAATTTTAAACGATTAAGTCTTTAAGAATGTTTTCAACAATTTCGTTTCGTTTACGGTTGCCAGATTGTGTTAGTTTCAAATCCAGCCATGAATTAATTAAGTCGCGTTAATTTCGTAATTAATTCAACCGGGTTACCAAGCCATGGCCACGTTGGCGATATGCCTTGCAGGAGCGATGGGCGCCCTTCCCGAGGTGGTAGACAGGCTTAACCAAAATTTAATCAGCGTGTTCGGTGACAGCGCGGATGTTTTTCTGTATGCGCCAATTGACCGGCATCGCTCGCGGTGGGAGCCGTATTTGGACAAAATTTTGCGCGTGAAAGAAAAGCGGGTTGTGAGGGAGGATATTAGTAATCAGTTACGGCGAGATATCGCTGCTGGGGGATATCAGGAGGCGGTTTCGGGTGGCGTTTGGAGCACTATCAATTTGCCCGGGAATTTTTTAGGATGCTACGACGGGATGTACAGCTCATGGGAGGATGAGTTTGGGAACAAATTGTCACGGCCTGGGAGTGGATTATGTCAGATGTATAGCTTGAAATCGTGTATGGAAATGATTAGCGACGCGGAGATAAAACAGGGTAGGCGGTACCAGCAGGTGATGGTCACGCGGCCGGATTTTGTATGGATCAAACCTCATATGCCGTTGATGTTCCTGGACCCGCATAATTTTTGGATCATGGACGAGGATATAAGCGCGGGAGTGATACCTACGTACACAAACGATCGTCACTGGATCATGCCGCGCGACGTCGCACCGATTATGATGTCGAATTGGGATCGTCTGATCAACGGTAGTCTTATTATGAGCGTGCATGCTCGACTTGGCGATGATATATTCGATCCAGATCCTAAGCACCAGGAGGCTTTTTGGGCGTCGCGGTTAGATGCGCACGGGCTCATATTGGAAAATGTATACGCGTTTTTGATGTATGATTATGGATTCGAGCATATAGTGCGGCATTTCCCGTGCGCGGTATACATTCTTTGCAAAAGTGTCCATGACCGCACAACAATTTCTGTGCTCGAGGAAAAACAAATTGTCGACGATGCAGATCAGGCCAATCCGATTTCGGTGTTGGAGCAGGTTGATAATAATCAAAGAGATGAATTATTGAACAATTCGCATCATAAGGATACGATGTTCCATCGAAATCATAGTTGCGTTAGTGGCGGGCCGAAAAATTTTTATGAAGGGGTGACCGCATGGCATCTGGCGCGGGGTATGGATGACAAAATATGGGATTGTGAAAGTTTGTGGGAGTGCTGGTGTAGCAAAAAGTTGTCATACGATGTGTCTTGGAGCGTTTACCCGAGTCAATTGTTATGCATGGGATGTTTAGCCTTTTTGGACCCGGCGCGGCAGGATTATTGGGTGAATCATGGGAAACGGGTTGAAAATATACTACCATATCACACACATGAAAGTTTGATGCGGAATGAAAGTTTGCGGTTAGCTGCTCAACGGAACGATTTTGCGCGATGGCCAAGTGAAAAACTTGTCTAAGTTTAAACATAATTTGAAATTTTCATCGAGATAATTGAATTTTGTATCCGCCATCGACATGAAACATTCGTTTTGCCACGCAGCGTTTTTTTTTTTGGGGGGTGAAGGTTTGGATTTGTCCTTGTTTACATTCGGCAAAAACACGTTTGTGATCGGAAAACGACGTATCGTGAATTGACGTGATCGTATTCATTTCATATTTGTCACCAGATCTAAATTAATTAATTCCAACCGGATCACAAAGTTCTGTTAAATCGCGCCTGCAGTCGCGGCTATTTTTTAATGATACAGTATCCAATTTCCAAAACAAATAGTTGTCCAATGTCCCTAGTGCAATAAAATTTTTAGAATTCAAATCAGCGGCCATGGTTAATTTCGCCGAGATTGTGAGCGCCATTCACGTCATCGCGGATGAACTTGAAGGGGAATTGCCGATTCATTTTTCATATACCGGCGATGCTGAACGAGCGCAGCAGGATCCTTATTGCCCGGTAAAATTACACGCAATAAATTGTTGTGACCTGGGTTGTTACAACAGGACGACAGATTTGTCAAAGTTGGCCAAGTACACTCGGGACTATTACTATCATGCAGGCCTTCCTCCATTTACGATGTCACGTGCAATTTGGCATTCGCAGAGCGTCAATTCGCCCGGGGTTGGGACCATTGGAGGCTTTTGCAAGGGGTCGTATGCAATGGCTCTGATTAATAGTGTAGAGTTGCATTTGCCTACGCTTTTGGCGCCGTCGGCAATGCAGCGCCGTCGCGATCAAATTGATGATATAATGGCAGATATTCGTTCCAGGCGTCCGGAAGAGTACTCAAAAATTATGAACACTTACCCGTTAGCGGACGCACGATACCATTTGTTCAGGAAAATGGAGGCTATTCGAAAGCGAATGAATATGACGGAGCTCAGTAGGACCATCAATTTGAGTGAACAAGATCGCGCGGCTGGTCGGTGGAAAACGGTGCATATTTACGATGGCAACCATAATCAATCTGATGCTGTCCTAGGTGCGTTTGTTGATGGTTCTATTGAAACAAAAGAAGTTCTGAGCGATGGCGATGGCTGGCGGAGTTTAGAAGTCTTCGTGCATCCGTACTATCAATTTGCCAGGGGCCATCGCATTGCGGACATCCCCGGCCAGTATCACGGCCAGGTTCTAGTGGAGCTCAGCGTGCTTACGGTGCTCAAATTTTTCCACCGGCATTATGGCGGTTTTTTCCTAGATTTCGGCGCCTACGAGCCGGTTTTATATAGCAACACCAGAACATTGGAGCGCGATTTTTCTTGGAGGGGTATATTGATCGACGGCCAATCAGAGAAGCTGCCAAATTTGGCTCAACGAGATTGTACGGTAATCTCTGCCGTCATCACGAACGAAACGAATTCTACGGTGACCTTCAAACAGCATGGAGACGACGGTGGTGAGTTGAGCGGGATATTGGATTTGTATAACACGAGTGCGTACAGCACATTGGACAGTTCCCCGAGGATAAATACTACTATTCACAGCACGATATCGCTGCGGGACATTTTAAAACGATTCGATGCCCCTCTTGTTATCGATTTTTTGTCATTGGATTGCGAGGGTTGTGAGGAATCGTCGATGGAGGGCTTCCCTTGGGAGTCACATATGATTTTGACTGCAGCCGTCGAGCGCCCGTCAGCGAAATTGGAGCATTTGTTTGCGTCAAACGGATTAGCTTTGGTGGGCAAGCATGGTGATTTTGGTGACAATTTTTATATCAATTTAGGCGCATTGAGGAGAAATAATATCGACCTTCAGAATGTAGCACAGGCATTGCAGGCCACGGGGAGTCCGGAGCTGTATTTGGCATCTGAGCTACGCGATGCGAGCACGATGGACGAGTTTCATTTTGGATACATTTTTGAATAATTACCAAACGAATCTTTACTAACCTTGAAAAATTAGTTTGAAAACTTTTTCATGCGCCAACGTTACCATTTTTTGAGTCATTTATCGTCACAGATTCGTCCGATTTGGTTGTCAGTTTTTCCATGTTCATGCGTGTATAGTTTTGTTGATTTGTCATCAATCTGTCGTTGAATGTTTATGCATGTGAAAAAATTATTTGTTCCACAAGTCCACAAATTCTACAACCAAAATCAATTATTAAATCATCAACATCTACATCAAAATTATCACATCGTTACGATTTTAACTTTAAATTTTCTATAATTACTATTGTAAAAAATATATTAAGATTCACATTGTAACATTGCAGCCGTCATGAATAGATTTTTGAGCATTCGGGCAAGGTCTTCCACGACGCTATCATTTCCGCGCCAGTTTCACCGAGGCGCTATTGCTTTACCACAGCGGTCATTTTCTAGTGACAAAAATGTTGAAGGCGCGCAAATTGATCAAACGTTAGCGATAATCCGCGCGCGATCGCGGTTGAGGTTGAGCGACGTACACGCTAGAGAAATTTCTGGAATTGGACCCGTGGCGGCGTTGGAGTATGTTACGAAAAATAAATTATTAGAGGCAAATGAAGGCCAGGTGCAGATGGCGAACGCATTTCAGGAGTTGCAAGATGGAGTGACACAGGCCCGTTCTGCACGTGAACAATGGCGAAAGGACAATGCTAGATTAAGGTTGGAGTTAGAAAAGAGCATCAATTCAAAAACCCATGTCGCCGCTGGAAGTGCAAAACATACACCGACATTGGATGGCGAGTTATGTTTTCTGAAAGTCGGACCACCACCGCGTTTCCGTCCAGCTGGCGCATTTGTTTTTGGCCCAGTGGGCGGAGGGAAAACGACGATCATGGATTTATTTTTCTTATCGATGCGGGATAATTGCGCCGGGGAGGAGAGACGAATGCGTGCACATTGTCATGAATTTATGTACGAATTGCATACCAACATGCATAAGTTACGGAAAACAATGGATCCGGATTACTTACTAGAAGCGGTGGTTACAGAGATTGCTAAAAAGACTGACATTATTTGTTTCGATGAATTTGCCATCACCAACGTAGCTGATTCGATCATTATGAAAACGTTGCTTCAGTTACTTTTCCAGCTTGAAGTGGCGGTCGTAGCTACGTCAAATCGCCCACCGGAGGATTTGTATTTGGAAGGTTTGAACCGACAGGTTTACATACCGAAATTAATAGATGTAATGCGGACTGACATGCTTGTTAGGGAGCTAGCACCCGGCAAAGATTTTCGAGAATGCATGATGGAAGAACAAAAGATCGAAGTAAATGATTATCCTTTTTATTTTACGCCCATCGGTACTCCGGCAAACGACAAGTTAGAAACGTTTTTTTCTCGAGCCGTGGATGGCATTAGCGACATCAAGCCATATTCTTTACCGGTTAGTTGGAATCGTACCATTCAGGTGGACCGCGAGGCCAACGGCGTTGGCGTTTTCAATTTCAAAAAGCTTTGCGAGGCCCCCGTCTCACCCGACGATTTTATTTATATCGCGCGACGATACCATACCGTGTTCTTATGCGATATTCCGATTTTACGCGTGGATGACCACAATGAGGCGCGGCGACTTACAAATTTGGTGGATGTTTTGTATGAGAACAGCGTTAAATTAATTTGCACAGCTGACGGACCGATCGACGACGTTTTGAAAGAAGTTCAGGCGTTATGTGCGACATCAGAAGAAGAGGCGAGTACAAAGTCTATTGATCTAGGATTTTTTACGCGGACGGGGGGTAGTAGTGAGACTATGCCGGGCACAGCTATTGTTGAAGAAAATTTGCCAAAGGAATTACGTTTTTTTCGTCAAAAGTTTCGTCCAAATTAAAAAAAATTGTCACTCGAAATTCCACAATTTTGTTTCAGGTTCACATGGAAAGGATGCGAAATCAACAGGCGGGATCTAGATACAAAGCCGATGAAAAACGTTCCATTTTCGATCAGGCGTCGGCCAAGGAGTCACGGAAATCCGGTCATTTATCTCCTGCCCCGACTGGCACAGCTGAAAAGGGTCAGTCGTTGGCCACGCAGAAGTGGGCCGACAAGAATCAACGCGATTTAGAGGCCAGCGAAGCTTCCCGAGAAGGAGTCGCCGCCCCGGCTGGCTCTGATTATTCAGCACCGCAAGAAGGTGTTGGGGGTGTCATGATATCTGCGGTTGGAAGTCTACAAGAGAGTGGTTTCGCCGCGAGGCGCGCCATTTCGCGCGTTAAGGAGATGCAAACGGATGTTTACAACCAGGCACATGTACTTCGGAAGGAGCGAATCGACAGTGAATGGGCGGCTGGGGCACCCGGTGGCGATCCACATCAACACCGCCTCTGATTAACTTACGGTGGCGATCCACATCAACACCGCCTCTGATTAATTTAGTTCAGTATGATCAAAATTATAATCGCTTTGGTTTTCAACAGGAAAAACTCCTATTGACGTCGGGAAATCTGTTTCAGTGAATTGAATTAAAATGATCTGATCAAATATTAGTTTCAGTTCAATAATGAATCGCTAATCAAATACTGATTTTATTTTTTAGAAATTAGTGAATTAAATTGTCCCACGAAATCTGTCAAGACATTCTGCAAACCATATGTTTCAAACAAATCTTAAACTCTTTTCAAATTCAAATCAAAATTGAAAGTAATTACAGTAATAATTTTTTTTTTTTAGAATAGTTTTTACTCCACGGAAGCGTGAACCATGGAACAGATGGACCATGGTACTAACCGTGGCTCAAATTTCCTTAAAACATGGGACCCACACCACGGGAGCGCCACCCTTCCCTCCTCACATAAAAAATTGGGGAAGCCTGACGACACACAACATTAAAGGCAGGTAGGCGCCAACCCAAAGGGAAACCAAAGACTTTTTGCGTCCTGTTACCAGAGTGGGAATGTTCGTAATCCAAATAGGTCACCGCTTCATCATCCAATCTCTTCCTAGCCGAGCTCCGTGTGCGTGCGGCAAGTTAGGAAACTTAAATCCCCGAGCAGGCCCTTGAGATTATCCTGGCCGGTTGTACACTTCCACAGGGCTGTTGACCCTGTTTATCTACACGCTTTAACTCTTCTGTTGGGAATATTTCTGGGTTCTGTCTGATGCCTTGGAATACTAGCACATACTGTCATTGAGATCGTTTCGAGCTGCACGCTACTGTACTTTCTACACATATGCTTTCACTGAGTACTTATTCACGTTTTGCACTAGTGTGCAACACGACATGCTTTGAGATGGGTTGCTTTGCTCATACAACGTGCTGCTTGGGTCGCGACAAAACTTTATTATATGTGTCTCGCATGTGACATGGCGCTCAATTTTAGACAACTGAAAACGTGCGTGGATAGGAAAATATTGGAATTATTGGAATTTGTTGCCAATAATTAGGAAACGGTTTCAGCGTTATTGAAAATCATTCCCAATAATTGAAACAAATATTTTGATGTTTGTATTGCGTATCAAAACGCTGGTTGGTCATGACTGTGTGGGCTTGACTTGTACCAATGCTGATTCTTGTTTTGTACATTGTTTAGATACATGTTTTGTGCATGATTAGTAATTCGTACATTGGTTTGTAGCATTGACTGGACTGCTGTGGGCTTGATATCTGACTTAAATTTGTTTGTTGTCTGTGTTATTGCAAGATGCTTTGATGTTGAAAAATATTGTGATGTCTCAAAACGTGTTGCTTTGATGTTGGAAAATACTGTGACTGTTTCAAAACGCTTGGAAAATGCTTTGATGTTGAAACATATTGTGACTGTTTCAAAACGCGTTGCTTGATCTCGATTTTATTTCTAATATTGTTTTTAAATTTTTTACAATATTATTGCATGGTTGTTTAGATGTTTGAAAATCATTTGATGTAGGAAAATAATAGTGCGTCTGAATTGCTTCGAGACGCGCTGGTAGAGCTTGCCTTATTTTTTCTTGCGTACGACTAGGCATTGTCGCAGGTGACAATTACAATTTAAATCATTAAATTAATTTACGGCAAATCATTGTTGATTGGGTTCCAACAAATCTTTGTGGGCTGGGTTATTAGTCGGTAGGTGACCACTCATATAGAATCGGTTTCTTCTTCGTGATTCTAAATTTTTTTTTTAAATTTACAAATTGGTTATCATATTACTGCAAATATTCTTTCATCGATGTTTGACGAATTTTGGTGGGCTTGGTTTCCTTTCGGAACTTTTCGCGAAAGTTGCTGAGCGACCGCGGGACGTCATCCGAGCCTTTCGTCTGGTTGCTGCCAGAGCGACCGCGGGAACGCTTGGGGGCGACCTGGTTGTTGTCAGAGCGACCGCGGGAACGTTTGGGGGCAACCTTGCTGGAAAAGCTGGAAGTCGGAGCCGCCTTCTGCTTCGTGCGGATTTTGCCATCTTTCGATGGAGGAGGGGGGGGAAGGGGCACGCCGCCCTGGCTCTTGCCTTTACCCTTACCCTTACCCTTACCTTTTCCTTTACCCTTGCCCTTCCCTTTGCGCTTAGGGGGCGGCGGGGGAGGGATGCACGACTGATCCGTATCAGGCGGCGGGGGGATGTTCATCGTGTCCTTGCTAGCCGGATTGCCAGGAGCGGTAGAGACGTCAGGGGTGGAGATGTTGAATTGAACGAGGGGCGCCATCACGTTACGTGTCTTGTCAGATAGGAGAGAGCCCCATTTGACTTCGCCCCTGGTTGGTTTGGCGGTGTCACGGTCATCCTTGTCGTTACCTGTCACACCACATTGTTACAATAAACGGTAAACTACTGGGAATTTATTTTGGCACTCACAAAGATTTAGGTTCTATCTGCAGCGGACTGGGGTTGTCTCACTGTCTGCACGTTACAACAAACTTTGTCATGGTCACGTTCAAATAAAAGTACGTTCATCGGTCGTGTTCTTCGTAGCCGGGGGGTGCTGTCCCATTTGAGATTTCGGAGCAGCAGGACCTAACAATTTATCAACCACACCATTCTAACTTCTGGCGCATGGTGAGACTAAGATTTGTGTTTTGACGTCACACCATTTGAAAAATACACGCATTGCGAAGTTGAATACGGTCTCCGCTCATCGCACTTTCCTGTTCAACATCGGCAGCGCGGCCAGCATCGGCGGTACCTTTCACATAAACGTTTTAAAATGATTAAAGTAACTAATACTTAAAGTATCTTAATAAGTACAAGTAACTTTAGTTGATAAAACTACAGAACACACTTCAGGGAAAAATACGTTCATCCACCGTGTGCTTGGCAACCGGGGGATGCTGTCCGATTGTGGATTCCTGAGCAGCGGCGCGACCTCCACTCATCACGTTCTGCATTGCTGAGCAAACATTTAAAACTTTTTATTTTTTTAACATTTTAATGTGATCAAAATATTATTATAATTCAATTACTTAGACCATGAGACACACCACGAGGAAAAATACATTCGTCGGTCGTGTGCTTGACCTCCATGGTGTTTAGTCCGACGTTGGGTTCTGGAGCAGCAGCACGAGCTTCACTCATCATGGTCCCCAACGTGCCGTCAGTATCGCCGGTGCCTGCGACATTATAATGTTACAATGATGAAAAAAACATTTTTTTAAAATTACATGTTTAACTTATGTTAAACCAACTAATACACAACGGTGAGAAATACGTTCATCGATCGTATGCATCTCGTCCAGAAGGTGCTGTCCAACTTTGGGATCCGGAACAGTAGCACCTGACAA
>Ga0099798_10334_pt1 | contig 16182 bp, 10 predicted proteins | sample Uncmet_Sort29A_1_FD_89870 | JGI IMG/M metagenome (GOLD analysis project Ga0099798, IMG submission 89870) | Marine eukaryotic communities from CALCOFI LINE 67, Pacific Ocean - CN13ID_Sort29A_1 | ecosystem: Environmental > Aquatic > Marine > Oceanic | place: Pacific Ocean: Monterey Bay | collected...
CATCCAGTATTTGAGAGAAAAAGTTAGGGTTCTGCTTCTTAAATTAGGTACAATTAAGAATGATATTTGTAATTGGAAGATGTCAAGATATTTTGCAAGAGTTTTGTTATCGGAATGTACGTTAAGGGATACAAGATCAGTTTGAATTATTCGAGTCTTAAAGTATTAGTAGTAAGCTGTGTGGTTGATGGTTTTTTAATGTTACTCCATTGTTATTTCGGTAGTAAGTAAGTTTTCACTTGTTAGTTTCACTTTTTAGTTATCGTTGCTTTAATAATCATTACCACTTCTCATATTATAATATGTTTTGGATTAATTCGTTCTACCCTATGCGTCAAACTTTTGCAGCTCTAAGAAATCTTACTACGCTTTTTTTCATATAATATTTTTTCGATTACTTTATCGTAACCATTTTCCCATATAATTTTATTGAAATAAGTTTCATTCTCGACTCTACTCTAAATAATTCAAATGTTGTGTCTATTAGTTTATTTCTGTCTGATTTCATAGTTCTGTATTCTCTTTCTAACTACTGAGATATTCTTCGTTTAAACTGTGTTCCGTGATTCGATAACTCTTGTCTCATAATATCTATCATATTAATCATATACAGGTACTATATGTGTCTGTCGTAGTAAATAAATGTTTCTGTATATAATATCTAAAACAATATTGACTATTTTTAGCGATGATAGAATACCGCATCCCGTCAACCTCAACTACCGACTTAGATGGTCGATCTCCGATTGTCCAAGATTATTCTAAACTGGTTCCAGGACTATTCCTTATACGAAATCTAGTTCCCGACTCAATTCCTGATAATCCCAAACATGCCTGGACACTTGAGAATTTATGCTCAAATTGTGAACAACTTTTAATAAAAACGGAACAAGATAAAATAATAGATCATCATAGTGTGGTATTGCCAGAAGATGAAGGCACAAAAGGTGATAATATCCTTAATCAGCGAATGCAATTCTTCAATATACCACTAAGATTAGCAATACATATTGGGTATATTAAAACCACTTTGGATCAAGCTTATAACGAAGAAATCCCAACTGAAGATCAAGAAATTGGTAATATAGAAGAACTTCTCCAAAACGTCTTCGATGATAATTATTCTTCTACCGGTAACGGAGGAGGTTTTAGTAATATCTTCGACAACTTCATCATTAATCGCTACAAGAAGAATGAAGGAATCAAACCGCACCTAGACTTGATAGACAAATACCAAGACTGTATAATTGGTATAAGTGTTAAGGGTGTTGGCGTCTTGAGGTTGAATAAGATCAAGGAAGAATATCTTCCTATCAAAGAAAAGGGTTTGGATCAAAAGATGATGGAAAGAGTACATTTTACTAATGACGATCAAGATCCAAGTACCACACTAACGGTGAAGTTACATCCCGGAGATGTCTATATATTAACGAAAAGTGCAAGATGCGATTGGGTTCATAGTATTGACCCGATAAAGTGTGAAGAAAGAATAAGTATAACATATAGAAGACTAAAGAAAAATATTGTCATGGATGAGTGTGAAGTGAAGGATAATGGATAAATGGTTCTGTTACATTTAGTGCCATGGTACTATACAATTTGGTAGGATTGAAATATTTGTTCGAAACGAGAGAGATAAAACATCGTATTATTATGTGAGTGCTGCGTACTAATATTAAACTGAGAAATTTCCATAACGAATAACCAATCGTGTACTATACTATATCCGTTTCAAACACTACTACTGAGTCTACTACTCTCTCTCCGTATATTAAGTTATCGAATAACAATTTCTGTTTTTTTCTTCGTGACAGTCATGAATCATGATACAAAATGTGACTAAAATCTTCGTGTAATTAGTTTTGATGTTGGACTTGAAATGTTGAAATGCTAATTCGTTACGCAGTTATCTGCGATATTCAACCTCTCTTTCTATTAGTGTATTAACATCCCGTTTTTTAGCTCTACGGAGGGTCTCGAAATAAGCTTATAAAAAGAGCATATATACCATCGAAAAACAGCTTCCGAAGCATATATTTCGAGACCCTCCGTAGAGCTAAAAAACGGGATGTTAAGACACTAATTCTAATTCTTTTTTTTTTCGAATTCTCCCCAGTGTCACTATATATGTGTGCTTGAATAAAGTTAATTAGTTTAGCTACTAAGTATTTAAAGAGCTTAATAACTACTCAACTACAAACAATTTGTAACAGTAATTTGAAAATTAGTATATTTAGTATATTTAATCAGGGTGATTATAATAGTAATATGCGTCCCTTCTATACATTTACACTTTTTTCTCCTTTTAATGCAATTACATTATCCTTCCTCTTAGTATTGGGTATCTTATCTGCAATTTGGTACTTTTGGTTAAGAAAAAGATTGGAGAGGACAGTGTTACAGGAAGAAGATGATGCAGCTCAGAATGAGTCTAACATCAAAGAACAAACTCAATTAAGTAAGGAACGTACAAATTCAGATGCTAGTGGTGCAAGTGCAACTACTTCAAAATCTATTACAAGTAAAATTCATCAACAAGGTTATTCACCTCATCCATTTGGAACTTTTATTCATTACTCTTTCATCACATTCCTCTTTTACCTCCAGTTAATTCTCATCACATTAATTGTTACTTTCTATCGTTTCAATTACCGATGGTTAGAAACGACTTGGCTAACAAATGGTTTGTTATCGTTGCATTTTTGTAACGAGTCCATGTATTCATCTATTGGAAGTGAAGAAGTTGGATCTGAAGAGAATGGTTTTACGAAGTGGTGTACTAAGGATTTGGGAGTTACGAGTGGAGGAGCTAGATTCTCCAATATTGCTGCTGCAATGATACCGTTTTGGATGCTATCGTTCATTGGGAATTTGTTATATTGTAAGTATAAACAAAGAATTAGAAAGTTCTTTACTGCACCTTGTGAGTTAGGGGAATGTGAATATGTGGTGGTTGGAGAACGTAAGTCTAGTAACTCATCTCATCTATTACCAGTGAGACTATGTGATAGTACTAAGAACAGGTATTTTACTTATAGATGTACTAGATACACTTACGAGGATAAAACTAGATCATTTACTCCTGCTCCAAATCCAATAAGAGAAGCTCTCTCTTCTGCTGAAATCCTCAACAACTTATCACATGGAAATAGAGAAGAATCAAAACGTTTGAAACTATCTTCATTAACCGGTTCTAATCATATCGACGTCGAAGTACCAACTATCGGAATGATCCTATTAAAAGAAGTCCATAGTTACTTATATCTTTGGCAGTGGCATTCTTACTTATGGGTATTCTACTACTATTATTGGCAAGTTGCTAGTATTCAGTATACGATAACGATCTTCTTTTTAATCAGATCTGCGAGGATGCTACAGAAGTCAAGGAGTGAGATAAGAGAGTTAGCGGAAAGTAAATCCAAAGTAAGAAGGATTGTTAAGACTAATGAATCAGGACTAGCTAATTACTATAAAGAAGAAACTATTTCTTCAGAGACTCTTGTTCCTGGTGATCTGTTTATTGTTGAGCAACATACTCAGATTATGTGCGATTGTGTATTGATCCATGGGCAAGCAGTGATGGAAGAATCCCAACTTACCGGAGAACCGATGCCGATCCAGAAATTTCCGATTCCAGATGAAGAATTCACTAAACTAGATTTCTACGGAAGACATGGGAAGAAACATGTATTATATAGTGGTACAAGAGTTATGCAGAGTGGCGATGGATGTCAGAAGGGGAAGCAGTTGGAAAGTCAAATGGACAGTAATGGTATCAAAGATTATAAAGTACCTGATACGATTGCATTAGTTATTGAGATTGGAGCTAATACTTTGAGAGGGAAATTGATTAGAGATATCGTGAGTGAAGGAAATGGGAGTTTTGATAATGATGAAGAAGAAGAGGAAGGAACTACTGGGAATGAATCTGATAAAGATAGTGATGGGTCGCCTAAATCTAATAAGGGAGCTGGATCAAGTAGTAAGACTAATAATGATGTTGTAGATAATTCCAAAATCGGTAACTCCATTGAGTTCCTCGATAAACTCCCTATCGTTTACGCTGCGTTCTCTATGATCTGCGTTCTCTTCACCTTAGGTGCTATGTATGCTAATAGGAATGAGTTTATGGAATATTTGATGTTTAACTTAGTAAATATGATGAATATGCTTGGTTATACTTGTACGCCGTTGATCGGAGTTGGGTTCACAAACGCTCAGAAACATGCTGCAGAGATTATTAGAGGAGATTATTTAAAGAAAGAGAAGAAGTATATCAAAAGACTTAAGAATAAGATTAAGAAAGAAGATCCTGATACTGAATCTGATACAGAAGCTAGTAGTTCAGGTTCAGATTCTGATTCAGAACAGTTAACAGAGAAAGAGTTACCTTATCTCTCTAACGCAGCATTAGGTGGTAGGTTTGAGATACAATGTTTAAGTTTAAACAGAATTCTTATGGCAGGTAGAGTTGATGTGCAATGTTTGGATAAGACTGGGACTTTGACTGAGGAGAGTCTAGATTTTTGGGGAAGTAAGAAAGTTAATATAAACTTGGATGCAAGTGAAACTGTTACTGTAGAATCTGTACCTAGTTTTGGTAATTTGTTATCGTGTGATAAAATGGGAACTCAGACTGAGACTCCTAAGGATTCTCATCCTAATATCGATGCATTCACCATTGGTTTAGCTACATGTCATACTGTATGTAAGTTGAATTTAAGTATACGCATAAAACATAGTGTTTGAACGGCCGGCCGTTCAAACACTATGTTTTATGCGTATAGAATGACTCAAATTCGATGATTATGTACCCGCAAGGATCAAGAGAAAAAGTTTAGGGTTTGTTCCATTTTTAAGATACCGATGGAGAATCTGATGAAGACACTTCTGAGATCAATTATGTCGGCAACGCTGTAGAAGTAGAGATGGTCAAACATGTATATGAAAGAGAAGGATTAGATTTTAAGAGTATTGTTCCTGCTGGTAAAACGGCTGGTGAGTTAATTGACGATGTAAAACGTGGTGGAAATGGAATGACTACTACGAGTGTCGAGAATGAAGTTGGATACTATTTACGTAATGAAGATGATCAAGAAGGTCATAAGTTCCTCTTCAACACAGTCCGTCAGTTCGAATTCGATCAGCATATTCAATTGCAATCGGTGTTAGTGGATTTGAAAGAGTTGAAGATAAATGGAGTTACAGATAGAACTACAGATGAAACTACTACTAATGAAAAGAAGAAGAATATCGCTCTCTTCACTAAAGGTTCATTTGAACGAGTTGCTGCTCGTTGTAATCCAGCTACTCTTCCAGATGATTATGAAACTGTTACTCGTGACTTATCTTCAGAAGGATTTTATGTATTAGGATTAGCTTGTAAAAGAATGGATTTAACTGATTCTGAAGGAAACACCACTGACGTTCACAAACTCCCTCGAGACCATCTTGAACAAGATTTAACCTTTCTAGGTTTGTTACTGTTTAAGAATGAGTTAAAACAGGATTCTAAACAAGCTATTGAAGAGTTGAAGAAAGGAGGAATATTACCTGTTATGATTACTGGAGATAATGTGTGGACAGGGACGAAAATTGCGGAGCAGTGTGGAATTATTGATGTTACAGGTAGTAAAAGTGAATTCACTAATGCAAAAGATATTAAAGATCCATTATTAGGAAAACAGGCTAGTGAGCCTTTGATTGTTACCATTGATTGTGAGATTGATCCTGATAAAACTAAGGAGAAGAAGTTAGTTTTTGAAACTAGGAAAGCAGGATGTTCTTCTAATTCGGATTTAGCTGGTGAAGTTGGAGATATGAATAAGAAGATTGATATTGTTATCAGTAGCAAAGAGGAGGAACATCAAGAAACTACTCATACTGGTAAACATATCAAAGTAAAACCAAATTCTACTGATTCTAATTCTCCTTCCAAATGCCTCTCTACTACTTTGAATCCATCTAATCTAACAAAACTACAATCAACTCCAAAGGCTAAGCATCACGATAGTCCAACTCTTCATAAAGTTTCACCTGAGAAAGTTCATCGTTTTACTTCACGAGACGCTCGTGGATCGTACTTCTCTGAATCAGTTCTCACTAGAGACGAAGGTTTATCAGATGTATTATGTAGACAAGGTAGTAGAACGAGTCATAGTACAAATGCTAGGAATAGTCATACTTTGAATCTTCCTCAGAACATGAGTGGCAAGCAATTCCTAGATAAGAACAATATCACTCTTACTTCCTGTCCTGAGGGTTTAGTATTGGATTGTGGGGATGGTGATCATATCAATAGAGCGAATGATGGTGGTAAGCCTCAGTTAGCTTCATTTAGTTTTGGATTTAATGAAAAAAGTGATGGAGATAGTAGAAATGAATTGCTAACAGAAGATGAATACGTAATTGAAGCTCTATATGAACTCGCTGTTGCTAGTCTGGCAAATCCACAATCAGATAGTAGTGGTGGAGTAGTATTCGCACTCACTCAGAAAGCATTCGATTACTTATTGGAGCTAGAGAAGAAACAGGATGGTGATATGATGAGTGACGCTGAACTAAAACAAGGATCCTTACTATCTCTCATCTTCCCAAAAACCGTAGTCTTTGGTAGAATGACTCCAGCTGGAAAGATCCAAGTTGTAAGGAGATGGCAAATGAATCATCAGAAAGTACTAAAAATTTTTGGGTTTAGATTAAAGTATAACAATAGTGTTCCTTTTAAAAAACGCTCGTGAATACAGGCTTCTAGAGACAATCAGACTTTAACTTCTTCTAAAACTTTAAGGTAGTTGGTATGTGTGGTGATGGTGGTAATGATTGTGGTGCTTTACGTGCAGCACATGTTGGATTTGCTTTATCTCAAGGAGACGCTTCCATCGTTGCTCCATTTTCTTCTTCTAAAGGTTCAGTTATGGCACTCGTTGATTTAACAAAAGCAGGTCGTGCTTGTGTTATGAATTGTACGTCAGTATTTAAGTTCTTCACTATCGCAGTTCTTACTCATTCTTTCGGTTCTCTTGTGGTTTGTCAACTCTTCTTCTTATATATGAGTGAATATCTCTTCTACATTAAAGATTGCTTATGTTTAACCATGCTTGGAACAATAGCTATTGCTCAAAATAAACCTGAATTCAGATCTCCATTGAAACCTAAAGATCAACTTCCTAGTTGTAATCTACTTGGTTTCACATCTCTAGCTGAATTAGGAACTATCTTAGTAATCTTCTATGGTTTGATTATCGGAATCTTTTCAACGATTAATAATGAAGATTTATGGAGTTCTGCTAAACATTGGTATAGAAGTCACGGGAGTGCTGTAAGTACTATGGTTGATAGGACTGATAGTTATGCTAAGAGTTCTCATCCTGGAGGAGCAATTCTTGGGTACCTACTACCTAGTGTTTATTTTAGAGCAAAATCACTTAAATCCTAAAGTCACAAAATCAACTGTATATAGATTACGTGTAAATATGCATTCTGGTGCGATTTTTAGCTATGGGGATAAGGGGGGTCATTCGGAGGTTCTGAAATTTCTAAAATGTCACATTATAGATTATGGTTGATATTTGCATTCTTTTCATCAGCTACTATTTTCAGCTTCGGTGGAAAGTCATTAGGTAGAGAATCATTTTGGAAGAATAAGACTTTAGTATTATTTTTCAGCTTTGTATGTGTACCTTATTTTATGTTATTCGCGGATACAAGTGGAAGTATTCAATATGCTGTATGGGGTACTACGAATGGTAATCGAAGTGATAGTGAGAGTCACAGTGATTATAGTTACGATCCTACTAATCTAAGTTTGTCAATTCATAATTCTTATATAAGTTGTTTATTTAGAATGAATTGTGATGATGAAAATAGTTGGAGGACGAAGACAGTAGTGTTTGATAGCTTGATGTGTCTGCTTGTTGCTTTCTTTGTGAATTTGTGAAATTTTAGTTTTCGAGACGCATCCCGAAAGCATGATTTAGAAGCCTTTTCTAAGTGTAAATAGCTAATTTAGCATAGGGAATTCATCGGTTTACAGTTTGTGAAAATTAAGCACCACAAGCAACACCCAGGTGTGGTACTAGAGGAACATATAGTATGGCTCCGTTTTTTAAAGAGAAGGTTAATTTGGAGATGGAGAAGAAGAGAACTAAACGTGTTACTCATGATAGTTATGTTAGACGGATTTATAACTCGGAATCAGTTACTAATTCTGAAACTACTAATGTTGATTATTCTTGGTGGAACTTCCCAAGTAACGAATTTCATCTTAATCTAAAGAGAGTTTTTTTATCTGATACGTTGAATCATCAATTATTGGATACAGAGAATGTCAACACCCTTCATCAACGAGCAAACATGTTTATTTCTCCAGCAACTAACTATCCTTTTCTCAACGTATTAAATAAGAAGTTCTGTGATCGGGATTTGTATGGAGAAGTCTCATTCTCGTTGAGGAGAACTTATTATGTTGATGCACCCGTTATAGAAGTTGGGTTTGGGAAATCTGAGAAAGTTAAAGTTAAAGACCATGGTTCTACTACTAAGGGTACTAAATGTGGAGTAAATCTAACAAGTGTTCATGACGATGATTGGGATTATACTCTGGATCCTCATGTTGAATCACCAGAAGAAACTTTATTCTTCTGTCAATCACTTTGTGCAGCAACATGGGATCCAACTTTACTAGAGAATTCCTTCGCAACAATGGACAGCCCAACTTCCCCTGGTGGTCCTGATGATCCGAAGAGGTTCTATTGTCATTGGGTAGCTACAAGTTTTAGTAATGAAGAAAATAATAAAGGAAACATTAATAAAGAAAGGACATGTTTCCTCTTTCCTCGAACCGACAAACCAGTAGGTGAGTTAGAAAGAAAAGCTCTTGGTCCAGATCATAAGAATTATATTAGAAGTTTAGGAGGAGATGCTGAGTTGGAGGTTGATGAAAAGGGTAACTATGGTGGTGATTTAAAATTGGATTACAATAATATTCAGAGTAGTTCTCATTCAGTGGGAGTTCATAAAGCTAGTGATAATGTGCCAATGAAAGATATTCATACTCAGAAAAAAATAAAATTAGTGACTTATCCAGTTAGATTATTCTTCCTAAACAGAGGTAACATCATTAATGAAGGACCTGTGCAGCCTATGGAATCTAAGTTTGATGGTCCAGGTTTGTATGTTCCTGCTTCTAGGGATCAGTATAGTATGCATTCTGGTGTATTACTTGGTATGTTGGGAGTAGCATTTTTAATTGGTGCAATCGTTTGGTGGGTGATATTAACGTTTTATACGGAAAGAAGTGTTTAGTGAACGACTTTCATTAGTGTGTTTAGTGTTGTTTTATAGTTTCTGATTATAGTTTTCACGAAATATAGTTATATTTTCAATTTAGTAGTACATGCAGACTTTTAGTATGAATCGTTTAGATAATGAATCATCATCGCCGTTCTTGGCTAGTATTATTCATCATTTAGTAGTACTGTACAAATTACAAGATAGATTAACTGGTACTGGTTTTTTAGTTTTTACTCTTCTACTAATGTTTAAAATCGACTAATATTCATGGTAGAGGAAAGTTTCTCTTAAGTGATATTATTCTATTTCATCATTAGATAACAGATTACATGCTGCAGTAAGGCTTGTATATGCTAGATACTAGATAGAAGAAAATTAAGTAATTTAACATCGTAATAGACGACAGTTTTTCGGACTTTCGAATCTGTCAATTTGTTTAAAGGACGCTTTTAATAAGAAACAGTAAATATCATAGTAGTTAAACTGTGGCGTTTATAAATAAAGATAGACTATCGATCTAAGAATAAAGTTTATAATAGTTTAAGAGATAAGACTCCGGTAAATAACGATGTGAACCAATACTATGCTAGTTAAAAAATGTCAAGTCTTGTTCTTTTTAATTTCATCGTGAGTATCGATCCTAAAATAGTATAGTACAAGTACTTCCATTTTTACGAGTTGTGCAAAGTTACTTTTCATTAATTTCTACTTTTATTATCTTCCAGGCTGAATCATGATGTGTCTCAATAGATAGAATTTGTGTGGTCGAGATTCGATATAATCCTAATCATAACTCAACTCCATAACCATGTCCTCCTCTATACCTCCCCATCTCCAGCCACTAATACAGATGTTCGAACGACGACAAATCCAAATCACACGTGATCCGAATAAACTACAGTTACTCTTCAATAGTTCAAATAATGAGGATGGTTGGTGGAATGCGTTTTTGCAGTCGAGGAATGGATTAGGGTTTTGGATAGAAAGAGGAACGTTACCAAATAATATGCAATATAGTGGCAGCAGTAGTTCTAGTTCATCTTCTTATGTACCTCTACCTGGTGATAATTCAATGAACAACACAAATACATCGTGTCTACAAGCATCTTTCCCACCACAAAATCAACAATTACCAGCATTAGAGTTCGGAAAAAATCAGAATCCACCTCAATTACCTCCAATAGCAACCTTAACTGGCGAATTTCACTTAGTGGAAGTTCTTGACTGCAAACTGATATCCGCTGCACATAAAAGCAGGATTCAATATGAGTTTAAACCAGATCCAGTCGCTCCGCCCAACTCCATGAACCAAAACCAAAATGATGTGATTGTTCTTGACGATGATACTAATGAAACTGACTTAAATGCGGGAGCACAAAATACCAATCAGCAACAACAGCAAATAATAGTCACAGCACAACAACCAACTAACTCTTCCCAAAACATCCGCAAGCTTCCCGCCAAACGGACTCGTCTCTTCCTCCTCTCAGATGGCAAAAATCAAATCCAAGCAGTAGAGAAAACAAATTTGCCCAATGAGATGGTGATTGGAACGAAACTACTTTTAGTAAATAAACCACAACAAGTAAATTCGATGTTATCTTTAAGAACAGATCAAGTCGTGATTATGTGGTATCCACCAGAGTATCAACCAGGACTAGCTGCAGAAGAAGATAATCCTAATCAATACGGCGGTGGAGGTGGTGGTGGACCTTCAGGTGGAGATAATCGCAGAGGAGGTGGTGTTGACGATGGTGGACCCCCGAAGAAGAAGCCGAAGGGAAGAGCTAAGAAAAAAACATAAGCAACTATTATTTGATTGTCACTTTATCATTATGTGTAGCACTAGACTATAATTTTGGAACGGGTTACTTGGTTGTAAGTTTTTGGAAGTGCTGTTCTAACTACTAGCATATACCATCTAAGGTTAAAGAGTTGTTCTCGTTCCGTACTCTGAGTGAATTCGAGTGAAATTTGTGAGAGATTGAAAACGAGTTTATTTTGAGTACCAGTTGCTAACTTTCGTTTTCCAATCCAGTTTTATTAGAACTTCTGTTGTTTTTGTTCATGCTTTGATTCACTTAGTTAGTTATTTGTACCCTCGAACTTAATCATGGTCTTCTTAATTAATGCACTTGTGAACTCTACGTCAAGTTCTTCATCGTCCTCTTCAAGTAATAAAGTATCACAACCAGAACTTCACCTTTCTCGATGTGTACTTACAACTGGATCACATCTCGTCGAGAGTAAATCTCTTAAAGCTGGTTCGTCATGGACATACCCGCAGTCTGGGGGTTCTAGTAACACTAGTACACCACTCACATGCTTTCCTCGAAAACTTCAGCTGAAAACGTCGGTTTCTACCACACGTAATCAATTAACGATTTTGCCGAATAAGGATCTTATCGTAATATTACCCGATACGAATAAGTCATGGATTATAAAAGCGAAAACTCGATTAGTAATTAAATGTAATTCGACTACAGCGAAGACGCTGTGGTTTTCCGAATACGATGAAACAGAAGATTCAAGTAAACAACTTAACGAAGCTCCACCTCATCCTGAAAAGTCTGATGGAAAGTGGTGTTATCTAGATCTCGACGCAGAAGCAGGTACTACAAAGCTAAAGAAGAAAACATCTACAAAAGATGAAGACACACATCAATCAATGAACCGCATATTCCTCACTATCAACTGTGCACCGTGGCGTTTCCTCTTATGTCAATCTACAACATTATCGTCTGATTCACATAAAGAAGAACGTGAAGCTTTAACTCAAATCATCACTGAAAAGATTGGTGGTACTGTGGTAGATATGTCTGAAGACGAACGGAGTAGCTTACTGTCGAATAAAAGAAGCTCATCTACTCAAACTTTAGCGGTTTCCGATCATACTCATCCATTAACTCGTTGTCAACAATTACAACAAGATTATGTCGTTCTTCTAGATAGAGATGGTATTCCAAAGATTACAGAATTGTTTATATCATTGTTGATAAGTGGAAGATTAATGGTTAGTCCGAAGTTTGTTAGAGCGCAATCAGGTACTACATCCTCTCAATCAACTACTGACAGCAATACCTCAAATACTTCTTTCATCCCACTATTGAATCCTTTCTCACTAAAATACTGTGGAATAAACTTACCTAAGATTCTGAAACAACTAGCAAGATCTGGTGATAGCTCTAGTAATCGTACGTTATCTTTACTGCAGAATCCTATCGAGAAAGCACGAGGAGATTGGGATAACTTTACTCTACATCATACTGCTGGTCTTGGTTTTCAGGAATTATTCTCAAAGTCATCGTTTCTGTTTTTGAGTAAAGATCAGAATCAAGGTCTACCTGTAAGAAGGTTTGTGAAAGTTTGTGGTGGAATAGTGTATGATAAAGTTGATGAACTCCAAAAAGAACTTTCAGGTAAGAAAGCTAAAGATGGTCGACTGATTGTTGTGTCTTCGAAAAAATCAGATTTGAAGTCTGTGAATATTAATTCTGAGAAAGTTGTTATACAATCGATATTTAAAAGAAGTAGTGGTGATTTGAAGACTGTAACGGTCAATGAGTATTTGAATACGGTGAAAGATAAAGAGGATTCAAAGAAACGATCGACTCCTTCTAAAGAAGATAAATCTAAAGTTCCTCCTGTAATTAAAGATCAAGCTCATAAAGTACCACAAGCTTCTTCATCTTCATCATCTTCTTTTTCATCGTCTAACCAGATTCCTACTAAAGGTGTCGAAGAGAAACAATCTGATCCAAAAGAAACACCTCCGAAAACCGATCAGACTTCTGCGATCGATAATAATAAGCAACCAGATGCATACGAAAACCTTCTTCATGGTGCTTTAAAAGCTATGCAGTCACCTGGCTTTAAAACAAAAGTTTCTCCTGTTCGTCTTACACAATTAAATCGTCTTTTGTTGGAAAGTCAACTTGATATACCAGGTGCACCTGGTGTAACTTCTCAAGTAGCTGCTTGTCAGATGCAATCTCAGAAATTATCGTCTAGTGATAAAGATAAAGTACAACCTATATCTCTATTACAAAGTCAAAAGAATGATTCCTATGCTGAAAGTCGAATAAACTTTGTCTAGTCGCCGTGCTAGTGGAGGATCCTAAAGCAGATAAGAAAGAGAAACCTAATGAGAGAATGCCACAAGCACCACCACCTCAGGAAGATGCTAATCTCAATAATGAACCTCCTCTAAAGCGTCAAAAGAAAACTGTCAACTGGGCTCTAGCTAAACCAGAATCATTTAAAGTACTTGGTATTCAAGATCCTTCAAACACCACAGAGTCCCAAGTTCAAAGACACTTTCGTGCAGCTAGTTTAAAACATCATCCGGATAAAGCGGGCTTGGTGAATGATGATGGTAAACAAGGACAACAACAAGGCAAAGACTTTCACAGTATAGTTCAAGCAAGACAAGATTTATTGAGTAGTATGACTGGACCAGCAGCTCCTCCTGCAGCAGCAGCTTCAAGTTCTAGTTCTTCTTCAGCAGTTAATCCTAATTGGGGCTCCAAAGTGATCGTAATGGAAGACGAACGACTAGCTAAAATCAATCGCAATCAAGAGAACGATTATTTGGATATTATGAAAGAACCAACTCCTATTAAGACGGAAGAAAACGTTCAATTTATGTTTAAGCGTAGTGATCAACCTGCTCGCGAAAGAAACATATTAGACGACATGTTTTCTCAAAACATCAACCCTGCTGAGCAAGCCAAACTTGAACATCAGAATCAAAAGCAACTTGCAGCTGAAGTCAAAAGACAAGAAAAAAAGATGATGAATGAGATGTTGAAATCTGATTTAATTCAGTTACCGAAACTGTTTAGTAGTACACCGTCTGTTAGTCAATCAGCTGGAGGTATAGAATCTCAATTAAGAGCTGGTCAGGCAGATTCACTTCAGTTTAATTCTGTACAGATGGAGTCTTGGAAGCGACAAGATGAGCTGGGGAAGAAGAAATCTCAAGAAGATGGAGACGATGAAGAAGAAATGGACGAGGAAGAGGAAGATGCTGATCAAGAGGAAGAGGAATTAAGAAGAAAGTTAAACAATCCCCTTCCTAAAGAAGAAACTCCTCAGGAAGAACTTCTGCAGCAACAAAATAGTTTACTCGATGAATCTATTAGTGACTTCCGCCCAATTAATCCACTGGATGAATTTTTAGACGAGGAGGAAGAAGAAGATAAACCTATGGATTCACGTAATATTGAAAACGAATCCAAGCCTAAGTCTAAGAAACGAGTTAGAAAAGAAGTGATTTCTCATCCTGATGAAGGTAAACTTGTACCTAATAACGTGAATCCTAACAATCATATCCTTACTCCAGATGATCCAGCATCACAAATCAAACCAGAAACTACTCCAAGAACAGATGAATCACATCTCAATAACGATAAACAGAAAACAGTATCCGTCGCTAGATTGGGATTCGGATCTCATGAAGTTATTCCTGCTACAGCTGTTGAAGCTACTGTTATAAAAGGATTATTTACACAAGCGGCTAGTCCTAGTCCAACAAATAATGACACACCTGGTTTCATACAACAAAGTTTACAGCAGCAAAGTCATTTCGATGGTGGAGAAGATAATAAGGGATCTCACGATAAAGAAGATAGTGTTGGAGATGATGATCTCCTTTTTCCGAGTCCTATGAAAGAAGGTAATCATAATCCTCTTTTTCCAAGTCCTATGAAAGAAGGGAATCATAATGCTAGGTCACAGTCACTTTTTCCAAGTCCTATGAAAGAAGGGAATCATATTGCAGATGCTAATAATGTATTTCCGAGTCCTATGAAAGAAGGAAATCATGCTACGTCACAGTCACAATTCAAACCCGTAGCCAAACCAGCTAGTGCTCCAATTAATATTAATATACCAAAAGATCTCTTAAAACTTCCAGTAGAAGGTGTCGCAGGTGGTGGTAGATCAGTACAGTTGAGTAGACCTTTTGGTGGACAGTTTGGAACTCAAGGTGCAAGTAGTTCGTCTTCTTCAGCATTTACTAGAATTCAACCTCGACAATCACAATTTGGTGGACATTCGTCGTCACAATCTCAAATTGGATCTAGTGTTAACGGATTTGGGCAAGCAGTACCTAAACCATTAGCTCCAGCGTTTAATGCACCCGTATCCAAACCATTAGCTCCAGCCTTTGATGCACCTAAACCAGTAGTTCCAGCGTTTAATGCACCTATTCATAATTATAAACCAGTTCCAGAAGATTTCAGTGCACCTAAACCAGTTACTCCTATGTTTAAAACACCTATAGAACCATCGTTTCACACCCATGTTCCAGTGTTTGGTGACTGTAATACACATGTTCCATTGTTTGGTGACTGTAATATACCTCAAGTACCAGATCCAGCTTTGTTGTATGCACCAGCACCTACTTTTCAAGCACCAGTTCCTGTGTTAAATCCACCTCCTCAGCCAAAATCTAGTAGTTGTGCAAACGTAACTAACAATAATCAAACATTTCAACAACCACCTAGGAAAGGCAACACGAGTAACAGATCTAATAAATCAAATTCTAATAAAGGAAAAGGAAAGTCAGGTGGTAAGTCCAACAGGAATTCCACTCTTAAGAGTTATAACAAATCTACCAATAGAAACAACAGAATTCCAGCTTACAAATTAGAACAAATGCAAGAGTTTGCCCAAAATGGATGGGGAATGGGTCATTATCAGGTACCTAAAGATCACGTGATGACAGGGAATGATGGATGGGTGAAGAAGAACTAATGAAGAACTAACTGTTACTGTAACTAAGTTACTAACTGTTACTGTCTGTTACTGTATGAGTAGAATACAGTTTAAGTTAGTTCTATTGTTTTGAACTTTTACTACATGAGATTCTCATAAAAATGAACT
>Ga0099798_10335_pt1 | contig 16100 bp, 12 predicted proteins | sample Uncmet_Sort29A_1_FD_89870 | JGI IMG/M metagenome (GOLD analysis project Ga0099798, IMG submission 89870) | Marine eukaryotic communities from CALCOFI LINE 67, Pacific Ocean - CN13ID_Sort29A_1 | ecosystem: Environmental > Aquatic > Marine > Oceanic | place: Pacific Ocean: Monterey Bay | collected...
AATTCGAGGCTGGAATTCGCGGACAATGTTGCTGAATTGTTGCGGAATGAATTGTCAGGCGGGGGACTGGCTAACGCGTCAGAAACTCTCTGGCTGAAACCACGTTCGACGATACTTGCGGAGCTGCTTGATCCACCTTCTTGGAGTAGTGGAGCTGGTTGGCCGAATGACGGTGGTGGGTTACTAGAGATATTAGCTGCTTGTGATGATTCGGTGAAGAAGCGGTCCAATTCTGAATTATTGTTGTTTTTCGGCGGGTCGAAAACTAACCGGTTGTTTGCCGCAGACATTACGGAAACATCGGATCGCTCGCGGTCCATGAATCGAGGGAGTTTTGGAATATTCGGGGTGCCGATGGACGAATTTCCAGAGTCGTCAGATCTGTTTGCACTGCTATTCACGCTGTTGCCTGAACGCCTTCCACCATTCGTACGCATCATAAGGCTTTTCACCGGGCTTGATTTGTCGTCCATTACTTAACAAGGTTTTTTATTATTCGGAATAATTATTTGCGCTTTTTGCATGAGTTTTGGCACCAATTGTTTTTGATCCGTTTGTGGCCCATGTTACTAAATGAATTTTCAAATAAAAAACTCTTGTTAATTTATCGCGACGTGCAGAATGCCAGCGCTGCAACTTCTGACTTTCCAAATTGTTTTTCCTATCGCCAGACAAAACCGATTCCAAACTGGCCGATGACAATTTCGATCCTGGATTCTCATCCAATTCAGGTGTTTTCACATTTTTAGAACCATTTTCGGAACTCGCATTTCGGTTAAGTCGTTCACTATCTGCTAACGTTTCGGTGGTTCGACCACTTTGTTTTTTGTTATAATAGTAGTTTTCGCTCGTTCTACGACTGTCGTAAGATCCTGTCGCAGAGTTTTGACTGTGTTTTGGACGATTGTTTTCTTGAACGCTATTTCCGATTTCATTTTCTTGAACGGTTTCGTCTTCTTCATACGTCGCTGTGAAACCGGACTTATTTGATTTGTTTGATTTTTTCCCCGATGATTTGTTCGACTCATTCAATGACTTATTGGATTTCATGCGTTTGAATTCCCTAGTTGCGGTGTCTCGTTCGGATTGGCGCTGAAAAGCCTCGAGATAATTGCAGGGTTTTAGTAAATGTAATCTTCGGACTTTGAACAAACTCATAACTCGTTCCCAAATGTCTTCGTCTTGCTGGCAAATAACTATCGCCACGTCGCCAATCATGATTTCAGTATCGATTCCAGGATGGAGATAATAAACGTCGTCGCGCCTTTCTGCTTGGAAGAAATGATTCAAATGTTCGCGCCTTGTTGATTCTGGATCTGATTCCGTCTCGGATTCGGTTAAATGGTCGAGGTTTTTTTCGGGTGAGCTTTGGTTTGTGTCGATGTATTTTGCGTATTTTTCAGATCCTTTTTTAGGATACGCGCCTTTTTTCGTCGTTGCTGAGGATTTTGAAGTTGACGAACGGAGTGGCCTACCGATCGATGGGAAGCCGGAGAGTGCCGAAAAAGCGGTCATTCCGGAGACTGCTCGCTGAACGTATTTGGCTGCGCGCGATTTTTCTGGGATTGAAGAGTTTTCGGAAGAGAGTTCGCCGCCTGGGGAAGATCCGCCACCTGAAAAAATTTTGAATAAAAACAATTCATGGCCTACAAAAACACGCCTTGGCTTGGGCATTTACAAAATGTTTATCAAGGTCCTGCTCGCGATGCCTTATGCGATTGAAAGCTACTTGGAGTTGGCCGCAACGACATACCAACTAGTATATATCGATTCATACCACAAAGAAATTTTTTCGACGCGTGTCTGAATGCGTGAAACTGGAAGAATACTTCGGAGCGTTCAACTTCAAGGATATGGAAAACGAAGACAAAATTGACCAGCGATTTAAAAAGAGCAAATTAAACGAAAAACTTTCTTACCATCAGCAGCTCCAGGATTGCACTGTTGCATCATCGTCGTATTGGGCCTACACAACCCTATCATTATCACTTTAGCATCCTCATACAACGTGTAAACAGCGTCACCAAAACATTCACCAAAAAGCACCTCAGGCAAAGGAATTAAATAAACTTGACCCCGTACGCCGCGCGAATACTCGATCAAACCATTTCTCGACCAACCTTTTACTGAAAATTCGCCAAAACCAGATCCCCCTCCCGCTGAATTCTCACTCCCACATTCATGCGCATCACCAAATCTCAACAAATTCGAACACAAAGTCAAAAACCCTTTACAATTGGTCGCAGATTTAGCCAGCATCTTCATTTTCAGTTCGTTCAAACAAACCACTGACTGAGCGCCTAAATTCGAAGCGAGCATTTTATTCGTATTCCTCTGATTCAGTTGCATGTAAACATGGTTGAGTTTTTTGTCCAATCTTTTGTATAGCGTCAATAACCTAATCACACATCGTCGGTCTTCCTCAACTAAATTCCTGGTGTTTCCGCTGAACATGAAAACCGCAGTGGCTTTTTCAACCGTAGCTACGTCTAAATCTGAACATGAACCCAACCGTGAAAAATCACCATACCGTGCACACAACCGTACATTGTACCGCCTAAACGCAAACACAGCCACTTCTCTTAACAATTGAATAGCAGCTGGATCCGGAGTCAATAAAACAACATGTCTCGGCGCATCAACAGTTAATATATGGCCGTAAATCTCAGACAAAAACGTAGCTATCATAGCTGGTTGGACCGGGCCGAGAATCAACAAATGCTCCTGGTGCCGCGCTGGTGGTGTACCGATAACTAATGGCTTTGTATTCCATAAATCCGATATCCGCCTGACCTTTTGCGGAACCAATGATAAAACTAAACAGATGAAACAAGAAGCTACAACCCGGCTTTCCTTCTGCGTCGGCGAAAAATCGCCGTAACCGACTGTCGACAACGATACGATCGAAAAATACACGAAATCCAAAAACGTCGTGAAATTGTTCGGTTCATTGTCGTGCGATTCGAAGAAAAACATAACCCCCGCGAACGTACAGGTGATCGAACACAGCTCGAGAATCAAGGACAGAATTTTAATCTTAATTTCTTCTGCCGTTGGCATTAATTTTTTCAGAATCGGTTCCATACCATACAACCGCATGAACCGAATCCAGCCGAGTTTCAACAAATAAGAATCCACCGTAACGTAGTCCGGAAAGCCAGTCGTGATCAAGAATATAAACGGGCCTAAACAGACCATATCGGTGACTGACTGGATTTTTAGAAGATAATTCAATCTATTTTCAGCACAATAAAAGCCTATTAAAAACTCAATCGTGACCATCCACAGCATTATGCCCTCGATTTTTTTCACAAGATTCCCTTGTTCTTTATGGTCAATGATTTTCCAATCCTCCTCCAAGTAATCGCGCTGCATAAAATACATGGTCGAATAAACATAAACCGTGCACCAGAGGATAACGCCTGCTAGTTTTGTGACTAAATTTCCAGTAGATTGCTCGAAAATTTTCAAGATCTCCTTAACAGTAACCGTATCAGTCCTTCTTGTCCGATTTGCGTTCACGGATTTTCCAAGCAGGCTCGACCGCCCAGCAGCGTTCATGGAACCTGAACTACCTAGCGAATTGTTCCCACCATCCAACCTCGTGTCCATGCGTGTGATGCTCGGGCGCAATTCCTGGCCAGCTGTTTTCACACTACCCCCACCAAGACCGGAAAACAAACGGCTACTTGACCTCGTGAATGAACGGGTTAAATGCTGACTTGACCCAAATTTCCGAGACGTGTTGGCGGACTTTGATTTCCCGGTTGACTTCATCAAATTGGATTCCGACCGCCCGAAATCCTTTTTCAAACCTGTCAGTTTCGAAAAAACCGAGCTAACATACTGCGCGAATCCAGAAACACCGCTTGTTTCACGCTTATGCCGCGAACGTTGGCGCGGTGCTAAGCTGAGCATGCGTCTTTTTTCATACAAATAACAGAGCGTTTCAACGAAACCAGAAGACAAGAATAACAACACCACGCAGAACAGCAAATCCATGCAGCAATCGTAAAAATCGTAAAGATAAAACATACAAAGGACCGTGAACCCAATCACGAATTTTTCCCCAATTTTCATCAAAACATGGGGCCAGTCTCTCTGTACGTTTTTGCTGCCGATAATTAAAGCGAGTAGAAATTGAGGCGTGCCGCAGAATATTCGATGACAGCATTTTTTGGAGAGTGATTTCATAGAATGTGTTTTATTCTGAATCAAATCGCTGAGAGAAAAACCTGAGTGTAACGTTTGCCTCGGTTTATTCAACCCATGAAACTCATTGTGATCGACTTCTTTCCACAATTCCCTCCGCGTTTCATTCGTATTTGTGTCCGAACTCGCGTGGCTCATTCCTCGGTTTATTATCATGTCTAGATCGTCGTTCGTATCTTGGCGGCGAAATAGTACTGGCCCTGTGCTTTGCTGGATTTGCTTGTCTATTTCCTCGTTTTGTAAATCAGATAACATGGGGTTTGATTGGTGGTGTAGAACTTCACAGTGGCTGACGCTGGCGTCCATGCCTGGACTTGCCATGTTGTATTTTTTCTGGCCTTTTATCAGCCCGTACTGGGACACTGGAATTGAAACAGATGGAAAATTAACTGTGTCTGAGAACTTGTCCGGGCTGGACAGATCTGCTGCTTTTTCTGGGCTGGAGACGTCGGCGTCATTTTCTTCGATAACTGTTATAGGCTGGTTCATGATATAACAGGATTTTTTTATAGTAATCCGACTCAAAAATCATTTGAAAAAAAAAAAAAAACCTTTACGTCGGACCAAAAAATAAAAAAAAAACGAGTCGGATTTTTAAAAATCGTGTTATATTCGTACTGTACGCAAGGAATTTTGCTTGGATATCTTCGGACGAACAACGCGATTCTTCGTCGTCATCGTGCGCCAGGAACTTGTTGGTAGTACTGGTAGTACCACCAACACCTGCCGTTTCAGCGGAATTTGTAGTATTTTTAGTACTACTATTTTTTTTCTTGTCTTTCATTTTGTTCCCCGCTTTAATCACAACCGGGTCCTTATTTACCACATTTTCATCAGAACTGTTTCTCTCCGGCAAAACTTGTGCAACGGAACTCGTTGCTGATGTCTTTCTTTTCGTTACATCAGGTGGAACGTATTTCGGCCGCTTCTCCGGATCAATTATCGTTTCATCGCTTTTCTCGCCGCTCGTTGCTTTTTTAGATATTACTTAACACGATGTTTTTTTATAGTATTCCGATTCAAAAAAATGCCAAAAAAAACAAAACAACAAAAAACCTTAAAATGGACAAAAAAATCGAAAAACCGAGTCGGATTATAAAAAATCGTGTTACCTTAACAATGTTTTTCGGCCTATTACCACCAAGACAAGCAGCATGCTCTGGTGAACTTGCACCGCGTTCTAAAAACGAACCTAAACTCGATGGCGAGTGATTACCATTTAACGAATCGCCACTTAACTGTGATTTATGTTCAAGTTTTAAACTTTTTCCATACTTCCGACTCGCTTTGTTAGATCCCCTTGCTGCAAAATATAAGTTCTGACTGTGGCTATTGGTCGTATTTACTGCACCTGGCGGTATGACTTCAGCACTGCTGCGACTGTGCCTACCAGTGTAGTCGGATCTTCGTCCTGTATTGTCTCCTTTTAATGGAGATGAGGTATTGTCATTGACGGGATTTTCAATGACATTAGGGTTATTACTAATTTGAGGCGGGTTAGTTTTAACATCTTTGTCATCTTTATCAGAAATCGTAGCGTTGGGGTCACCAATACTATTACTTTGTAAATTTCCTTCGGTCATTGTCGAGGAACTGTGGACTCCAAATTTAAAAAAATCAATCCTAAAAAAAACCTAAACGAAAAAAGAACCTAACTAAAATTGTGATTTCACTGCACAAATGCCTAAGTCACAGAGGTGCAGTTTACATTTACTACAAAGTTTGTAAAAAAGTATACCTAATTTCCTACTAAATCCTAAAAAATACAAATAATTACTTTGCGTGTAGGTGCGAGATAACAAATCAACGCTAATAATTAAACCTAGAAAAATCCTAAAAACCTAGAAAAATCCACCGCAACCGCATAACTACAGTGCAATGGCAGTACCCCCCGCAACCCTTTACAAATTTGAAATTCGGGAGATCAAAATTATTTTTAAAAAAAAAAGACATTCAAAAAAGGATCCAATATAGTTCCCCTATTTTGATCGATATGATTTTCAGGTTTTCCCGAACCTGGCCGATTTTGATTTTGAAAAGAAATTTGCAATTCCATCCCCAAACAAAAACGTACTACTACGATTTCAAGCGCATTGTTGCCAGTCTAGTTTTTTCAATCTGCAAATCTAAAAGATTATTACTTTGTGACAAAATTAGATGCCGGAATATTATTGTAGTTTGTCGGATCCTTATTTTCGGTTAAATTCTCTCGACAGCTGAACAGCGGTTATTGGCTCGACAACTCCATTTTTCTGATATTTGTGTTCTATCTGATAGCGCGGTTGTTTAGCTTCAGCATATTGTTTGAACATCCTTGGAAATTTCAAGAAATCTATCGGCTTTTTATGAGCGTTTGCGTTTTTTCCTCTTGCGTTTGGATAAAAGTTCTTCGCCTGTTGATTTTTCGACCGCATTCCAGCATATGGACTCGACGGTGGGTAGTTTTCATTGTTCCCGCCTGCTCGTGATGGGGTGTTATCACCGTGCAGAAGTTTTGTCGGAGAAGATGGCAGTGATTTGTTTCCCGAATTATTTCCTGAATAACCATGTGAACTGCCGAGTCTCAAACTGCCGTGCGGTGCAAATAAATTATTATCGGAACTTCCTTTCAATGGCGAGCAAGTTGGTGTTAGGAGATTGTTTTTGCTCGGACTTATACTGGCTTTTCTCGGACTTAATCTGAATTCCTCATGAAAGCGATAAGCAGTAACGTTTTTTATCAAACATTTGTTCCAAATCGGAGATTCTTGCTGCAACCTTGCGCGCATTCTTAAATATGGTTTTCCAGTCGCTGGATTCGTCTGCCTAGCGGTTAAATAGTCGGTTGTATCGAACCCGGATTTGTAAATCGCGAACCAGGACTGCTGGTCATTTTCGTAATTCGGTGAATTAACCAGCCTGTATGATTTTATCAAGCATTTTGATTGTAATATGGTTCTGTCAGAGTTGTCCTCTCCTTTGTTTTCTATACCCGGCGATTTAGCTTTATCTGCCGCCATTTTTGCCAAAGCTGGGGGCAACGCTTTGCCGATCTGATGTAATGATAATTCACTCGTGTAACTGTTCTGAAATACCAAGCAGTCAAAATGGCTGAAATCATCGATCCCTTCAATATAAATATCGCATTCGCTAATATTAGGTGGATATCCCTTTTCCGGATGCTTCGGCCGCCACTCAACACGCGTTTCCAGCGCTTCCCATTTTCCTTGTTTAACTCCTATTCGCTTTTTCTGGGCGCGAGTTGTTTTGTCACCGGTCTGAGCCCGTTCGTCATTTTGATAGAAGATCTGGTTGAACCGATCAACGTTTAGCCAAGCTTTGTCGTCCTCATTCATCTTGCTTTTTGTGTGGGGGGATTCAACAAAATTTAGTAAAAGACTTTTTTAAAAATACAACTCTTAACAATAGACTAAGAATGAATTTAGAAATTTCGTGTGAACACCATTTATGCGATTGGTTTTTTGGATCGATCTTCGATAGATTTTTCCCGCCCCTGAAATGCATTTTTTTCTTTGAACAACATATGTTAAAAAATTCGCACGGTGTTTATGGTGTGAAACAAAACAAATGATTCCAAATGTCGTCGTCTTTTCTTTCTGTCAAGTCACGAGAGCTTATTGACTGTCGCGTGCCGCATCAGCTTTTGTTTAAAAAAAAACCTAATTTTTGTTCCTAAAAGAAACCAGTTTCAATCATCATCCTAATTTCCCTCTTCCGCCTAACATTATTTTCTGTCTCTTATTCGCTCTAAACCAATGCAACAAATCCGGTCCACGCACACATATTCTTATAACGCAACCTAACAGCCCGCATAACAACGCAAACCGCTGCTGGTGGTTTGTTTCAAAGCTGAAAAAGTGCGGCAAATCAGCCTCACCATCGTGGTCATGGTCTCGGAAAAATTCGGCCAGGAATCGCATTAGAGAAGTGAATAAAAGCATGATGGATAGTTGGTCACCTCGTCTTAGCTTTCGATTCCCGAATGTCGGGCCATTATTCATGTTTTGTGCACTAACATTATTGTCTGCACTGTTATTTCCAGACACACGCTGGTGCATGAACCCATCGCCCAATATATTGTCATCGGTGTTATTTTCTGATGCAGAATTTGAATTGCTATTTTCCGAGGCTGAATTTGTATTCATGGACGAATTATTATTGTTTATGGCATTCGCTGGATTGGTCGGATAAAATGTGTAATTTTCCTCCTCAACCACTATGTCTTTGTAATTCTCCCCATAATTCAAAGCCCGCTCTCTCCTTTTCCACAGAAACCAAAAAATAAACATGCTCGTTATGAACTCATACAAAGGCGTTGGGTGCACTGGCTCACGCGCTGGTAGCCTTCCGTTTGGAAAAGCCATGCCAAAAACCGAATTCGTTTTCTGACCATAACAGCCGTCACCCGAGAAAAAGCAACCAAGTTTCCCGATCGCATGGCCTAGAGGTACTAACGGGGCGCCGCAGTCCAGCACTCGCATTAGATCGCAGTTTTTACCGCCGAAAACTTTAACGTAAGTTATTAACGCCATTATACCGGAGAAAGCGCCACCTTGCCAGATAAATCCCATTGTAAACAGCGGCGCATCAGAATTCAGCCACAAATAATGCACCTTAGCACCAAACATACCGAAAGAACTGGTTACTAAAAGCAATACAGCAGCGTCTAGTTCTATCCCTCGTTTTGGCAATTCTATTTCAGCGACGAAAAAACAGATACAGAACGCCAGCGTTACAAACAACCCCCACATATAAATCGGAGTATCCACGATCGGTATTTGAAATGCTACCGGTCGCACAAAATCCGCCACCATGAAGGTGTCGGATGGAGCTATGTAGGAGTGGTCCATCTTTTGATTTTTTTCTGGGGGGAAGGGGTGAACGAATTTAATTTGATTTTCTGACCTATTTTAATTGGGGTTGTGTCAACTTGGGATGGCATGATTGGATTGCAATGCTGGGATGTTGGATTGTAATGCTGTGAAAAAATGTTACCCACCCTTACCTTGCCCGAATATAAATTACATTAAAGTGTTCCAGGTACATTTATCTAGTTATTTTTTTTCAAAACTCCATATGTAAAAAAATAATATATACACCATGCAAATTCGAATACCAATGTCTATGTTTGTCTCCCGTTTCTAAGACTATGATAGATATATCAACATCATTGTAAACTGAATTCCAAAAAATCAAATTCTTGTGTGTAGTACTAAAAAACACGCCAGTACTACTAATCCAATCATCCACAGCACTTAAAGCTTACACGGAACATCTCCAGCACTGAATCTCGGATCAGCATTCGGTTTCAAGGCTCCGCTCGTCGCGGCCAAAACAACATCAATCTCATGCGCACGGCGAATCCTGCAATAATGCGTCAGTGATTTGTAATGGAAAAACAACCCAAATACCAATGACCAATAAGCCACAACGGTTAAATAGGTAACTTGCCGAGCACCGGTATCGAAATCTAATTCCAATACCTGCAATCCCAGATTCGCCTCGAAAGCTGACAAAACCACCAAGCACCACTCGATCGACTCCATTACCAATGCCGCTAACGCGTAGAAAAACGGGGTTGACATCGGATTCCCGGTATTCGTATTCTGCTGCGAATAGGCTAGAGAAATCCCCTTTTTACCCACAGCATCTAAATCGATCTCAAGAACCTCCTCTTCCTCCAAAATATCACAAGCCATTGCGAAATAACACGATTTTTTTTATAATCCGACTCAAAATGATAAAAAAATTCAAAAAAACGCTTAAAATGGACGAAAAAAATGGAAACAACGAGTCGGAAAATAAAAAAATCGTGCTAAATTCTTATCCTTCAACTGCTCACGCCTCGTCATACCAGTGCCTTTCCGCCACATGAACTGCATGAAGTTCGTCATGACAATACAATTGATCAAAATCAACAAAGCCGATGCAAAAGCGTCGCCGTAGTACTGGCCTTTCGCGGTTTCCAAACTCCAGCACTCGCGGAAAAACAAAGCCTGCACCAATTTCACTAAAACCAGTCTACCATTATCTTGCGGAGCCATTAAGGACGGAAAAATCCAAGTCAAATTCCAAAACAAAAGGTATAAAAACGGTTTCGGGGCTTCATGGAACCTGCTTCGCTTTCGGAACTTATTCAATGACCGCTGGCGCCTCTGCGCCTCAGTGAGAGGCGCCTTTTGCCCGCTCATTGAAGAGCCCGTATGCTTCGGCGCAATTGGGGGTAGCGCAGTTTGGGGGATGGATTCACGACCAGACATTTTTGCAGATCTCTTTTTTGATTGTTTTTTTTAATGAAAAATGAAATTGGGTACTGATAATATTTTTGTAAACACACTTTCTGATGAATCAAAACAAGCTGTATTTTTAAACCATCATAATTTGCAGAAATATTTTGTGGAAGAAAAATGCGAACTTGAAAAGAAATCAATTTTGTTTTTATGATCAAATATCCGCCCGAAAATAGAACAAAATAAAAGAAGGAAAAAAGACGAACCCGATATCGGATTCAAAAAAGAAAAAGGAAAAACGTAAAAAGAAGCAAAGAACAAGCACTCACAACGACAGTCTAACAAACCTAACTTATGCATTTGATGCTTTTTGTCCTCGACCAGATTGATATCGGATATAAAACATAGTAAATTACACTAGTGAAATTACAGAATATATTATCAGTGAAATCATTTCTCAGCGGTCAAAATATGAATGACATGAAAATTAAACACTTAGACAAAAACTGAAACAACATCCATAGTAAATAAATTATGGAAAATATTTCAGCTGTACTCCAGAACAAATTCCGGGTACGCCTGGCACTCAGAAAATATCAACAGCTCTTGGTGTTTTTGATTATGCAAAGGGTTTAACACATTGACCTGCTTTCCTTCCGCTGTTGCCTCGTACTTTGCTCCTGGGTTTGAGATTGTGGAGTCATACGGATAGCCAGGTTTTAATTCTTTCGGGCGTCGTTTTCTCCCTCTTTCTTTCGTCGTAATAAAATGATCAACGTACTCAACAGCACCTAGCATAACACGCGATACAATTATGTACCCTTTTGTCCTGTCAGACGCGTTACAGTCATAACATGCGAGCCGGGGTTTTTTAGTACTACTACGGTAACTTTCCGTATACATGTGGGATTTGCAAATGTTCGAGGCAAAATAGACCCCTGCTCCGTAAAGCCCCATTTGAGACGCTGTTCTTGGGTCGAAACCGTTTATTACTATTTTTTCCATCATCGCTTTCGAAGTTCCATGAAACACCAGAACCTCGTTCACAGAACTGTCCAATTGCGCAAATCCAAGAATGTTTTCAGAAAAAGCTTCTGCAAGTTTTGCAGATGTAACACGATTTTTTTATAATCGGACTAGTTTTTGATCAAAAAATGTAAAAAAACCCTTAAAATGGGCCAAAAAATCAAAATTTTGAGTCCGATTATAAAAAAATCGTGTTATGTTGGTGTTCTGCTAGTTTTGTCATCTACTCCAAGTCCATCCAAATGAATTTTAAAGCTACTCGACAAGTGTTAATTTAAGACAGGCGTACGTTAATTATTAAGACAGGCTATTTTTGATCAAAAAATGAGTTTTTTTTGAGTTTTTTTTTTGATCAATTTGGGTCAAAAAAGGCTTGAAATAGCACAGTAAATTGAACAGTTCCAAAACAAGTGCAAAATCCCCTTGACAGGGTTTTCAAAAAAAAATCATTTTTTTGACCAAAAAATTCATTTTTTCAAACCTGTCTTAATAATTAAAGTCACCCTGTCTTAAATTAACGTTTTTCGAGTATTATGAGCTCTTCTCATGCGCCTTCGCTCGTTCACGTAATCGTGCCACCGCGGCAGGTTTTCAATCTGATACAAATTAAAATCTCTTAAAAGAATAACATTTAACACGATTTTTTTATAATCCGACTCAAAAAATCAAAAAAAAATAAAAAAAACCCTTAAAATGGACCAAAAAATGGTTTTTTTGAGTCGGATTATAAAAAAATCGTGTTATTTCCTAAACCAAACGGACCTGAACCGCACAGTCCGTCGTGATAGTTGCAATGAGTCTTGCGGATAGCGGCCATAATAGCGGCCTTTGCTGAATCATTAGTTACTAGCCGCATCAAAGTGTTCAATGCCCGACAGTTTCGGTTCTCCGCGTTTATCACTCGTTGCCAGTGGTCTGGCCGATGAATATGTAGTCTGATCTCGCAGCATTGTTGCGTTTCAACATTTGTCTGCGTCATTTCGTTGAAGTTCAGATTAAAAGTATGGTCAGAGATCTGAATTGTATCAAACAACTGCAACGGCGGCAGTGCAGAGGACGAACTCGCAGTGTCGTAGAAGTTTTTGTGCTTCTCATAAAGCTCATTCAACTGCTGACTTACAACGCTTGTGAAGTCAATCCACTCGTTTGTTTCGTGATTCTTATATTGCCATCGCATTAAGCCCTGTACGATGTCTGCGCGGTGGCAGAGGTTTTCGTTTACCTGATTTTGCACCGTGGACAATTTTTGCCTGACTAAGTCGAGAGAGTTCGTCAACCGCTCTGACTGGAATTTTTCGTTGTCTAGGCTTGCTTTCAAAAACTCGGTCGTTTCTTTCGCCTGATTTAGCTCGCCGGTTTGAGTTTCAAACGCTTCGTTTAGTAACACCAACTCGTTCCAAAGTACACTGTCGTTGTCAGCAAGCTGTCCTAGCGTATGTGTTAGTCGGCTTTCTTCATGCGCATTTTCTTTGTGCACAGATTCGGTAACTTGTTGCACTGCATCGTCTTCTGCATCTCGCTTTTCGTTTAATGCATTTTCAACTCTGACAATCGATTCATTTTCTATGAATCTGTTCAATTCTCTTTCGGTGTCCTTCAGTTTCCTCTCCAGCTCAGCCTTAGCTACTGTTAATAAGTTTATTGTCGCAGAGCTCATTTCATCAGCATTTTCTGTTTCTTTCAGCTTTTTATCCAGTTTGTCACATTTTTGGTTCAGAGCTTCGATCTGGCTATCTTTATCTCTGCACTGGTCTCTGCTGTGTATTAGATTATTTTTTAACTCACCAACCGTGCTTTGTGCCGTGCTTTGTAAAGCACGGATAGCACCTTCCTTTTCCGAAACTTTCAGCTCTAAATCATTGATTATTTTTGCTTTCTCCAACGTTTCTATTAGTTTTTTATTAGTATCTCCGGCTATTTGTTTCTCCAATTCGGTTATGCGTTTAGACTGACCGGAAATTTTATTTGTATCTGCGGCTATTTGTTTTTCCAATTCTGTTATGCGTTTGGACTGGTCACAAATTTTCTTTTTGAGAAATGAACGACCAAATTTCCTTCGGACGGCTCTGAAGGGAGCTTTCCATGAAATACTAGATTTGGTGTCTTCTTCCGTAGCAGCGGTAGTATTACTACTTGGGGCATAGACTGAGAATGCATCTGCAAAACATCCAGAAGATGGCGAACGAATAGGTTCGGAATGACCGAAAACGGTCTTTTTGTTTGAGATACGGTTCGGCATTTTTTAAAATGGAATGATGTTTTGCTTGCATTCCATAAATATGGAATCTGCTGAATTAACTCTTTATATTCGCAATGAATCAATTTTTTAATATTTTTTTTTCTGAAGAATGCTGTAGCGAAAAAAGATATCGTCAAATTGAACTTAAAATTACCCTTTGCAAACAACGTGATGATAAAAAATTATGCGCCAATTAAATCCAACGATAAATTTAATTTCCTGAGGAAGACGATGATGATGGTTATTTGTTAAAAATTGGTTTGACGAATTAGAATTAATGAAAAAAATGATGAAAAAAACATTCCCCCCTTTGAAAAAAAAAGTAAAAATAAAATAAGAATCCCGAAAAAGACGATACTAACCACCCACCCATGCTTCTTCTTTTCACAAAACTGATAACAAAAAACCTACAACTAGAAACCAATTCTAGAAAATACAGAGCGGTTCGTAAAAGCGCGCTACGGATCAAAGTACTCGTACTCCAACACAAGCTCTGGGTACGCTTGCGAGTCTGAAAATATTATGAATTCCTGGTGGAATTGCCTGCGATTGGGTTTTTGTTCACACTTTTCGAGTTCGTTTCCATTATGATCCCTAACTTTCATGATTTGTGGCTTCGCGACAGTGGAATCGTAGGTGCAACCGTCTTCGAGTTCTTTCGGTCGCCTTTTTTTCGCTCTGTGATTTAAGTGGATGGAATGGTCCACGTATTCTATATTACCTAACGTCACCCTGGATATGATTATATAGCCTTTTTTATACTCGTTGTTATAATAGTCCGTGTACTGGTGAGATTTGCAGATATTAGAAGCAAAATATATTCCTGCGCCATACATTCCCTTGTCCGCAGCGGTGCGTGGATCAAACCCGCCAATAATAATTTTTTTCATGACTTCTTCTGAAGTTCCATGAAAAACAAACACTTCGTTAACCGACTTGTCGAGCTCCGGAAGTCCGGGTATGTTTTCAAAAAGTGTCGATGCAAGTTCTTGTGGAATCGCGGGATCAATAGCATTTAGCTCGATGTCGTGACTTGCGTGGGAACTTCGTATGCGCGTGCGTTCGTTGACATATGCGTGCCAACGGGGAAGATTTTCTACCTGATATAGAGTGGTCAGTGCTTCACGTGGTGGGACAAGTGCGTAATCCGAGCACTTCCCAATTTTGCTGCCACAATGCGTGGCCCGCAACCCTTTTAATATCGCATCGTCTGCATCAATTTCTTGCATGATATCGTCCAGGTCTCTGGACAATCGGTTCTCCGCACATATAACGCGTTCCCAATGGGCCGGGTGATCGATAAATAAACGGATTTCTCGGGTGCAACCCGACCGGGTATTTTTCTGTGTCATAGCCTCAAAATCAAACTCGTACATCTTGTCTGAAACTTTCATCTTGTAAGACCGCGGCGAAGCACCGTTCAAACACCTTTCATACTGCTCATCCAACTCCTGCGATACGCTGCTTGCCATATCGGTCCATTCGTCTTCGTCGCTTTTATACTGCCATCGCGTTAATCCTTGTGCGACTTCAGCGCGTTTGCACAAATCGTCGCGCAGATTTTCCGCACTTGCAAGCTTTTTTTTAAGTGTCTTCACCTCTTTCTTGAGTTGCTTTTCAGACTCCTCCAGACAACTTTCTCGCATTTTTGACATCGATAAAGAGGAATTTTTCGACTTTAAATTCTCCTGTGTAGTTTTCAGTTCTTTTCGCGTTGCTTCGTGCTTTTCAGTAGTAATTTCGACAATCGCCTCTGCAGTATTCAACTTGTTGGTCGCAGTTTTCAGATCTTTTTCGAACTTCAATGACTTAATAACTTTTTCCAACTTCAATGACTCTACTTTCTCCTGTGCAGCTTTCAGTTCTTTTTGTGTTGTTTCGTGCTTTTTACTCGACGCCTCGGTATTCTTTTCAGCAGTTTTTAACTTTTTGTTTGCACTTTTTAGATCTTTGTCAGCTTTTTCAAATTTCTCCTTCAGCGACTCCAGTTCTTTCTTCATCGACTTATTCTTTTTCTTCAAAGCTTTGATTTCCTTTTCCTTCTTTTCTGTCAACGCATCCAGAATAGGGGATTTAAGAAGTAATTTTCCCACGTTTTCGACAAATGTCTTTTTGTCGAATACGAGGTCGACATCAGAATCAGAAGAATCCGACGAAGACGAGGTACTACCTTTCTTTCTCGCCATGGTTGTGTTTGAGTTGTTTCTTAATGCAAACTATTAGTACACAAAAACGGGGGATTGGAAATACAACGCTATTGCAATACTAAATCCAAGATAAACTAAACAAACAACTGCACTCTTAAGGCCCTAGTACTTTACTTTTCTGATAATAAACATACTAACTGAACAACGTGCACGTCCTTTTCCTACACCCTAATAAACCATATTTGT
>Ga0099798_10212_pt2 | contig 16098 bp, 14 predicted proteins | sample Uncmet_Sort29A_1_FD_89870 | JGI IMG/M metagenome (GOLD analysis project Ga0099798, IMG submission 89870) | Marine eukaryotic communities from CALCOFI LINE 67, Pacific Ocean - CN13ID_Sort29A_1 | ecosystem: Environmental > Aquatic > Marine > Oceanic | place: Pacific Ocean: Monterey Bay | collected...
TAAGACAGTCACGTCACTAAACACAATCTAAAAATTACTAAATACAATAAAATTTCCCTATAAGTCTACCCCTTATCTCACTTTCTTGCAACCAGTCTACGCGTAAGACAGTCACGTCACTAAACACAATCTAAAAATTACTAAATACAATAAAATTTCCCTATAAGTCTACCCCTTATCTCACTTTCCTGCAACCAGTCTACGGCCACGCGGGCACTACTAAGACAGTCACGTCACTAAACACAGTCTAAATAAAACCTAATTATTAAAAAAGTATTATTTTCTGTTTTGAATAATAATTATTAAATTAGCGAGATTTGATTGGCAGCCAACAAACATACATTGCAAACACGAAACTCGAAACTTAGCTAAAGTCTCAAATTAGCTAAATCTTAAAGTTTGCATTTGACCAAATACGAAACTCAAAACTTAGCTAAAGTCTCAAATTAGCCAAATCTTAAAGTTTGAATTTGACCAAATTCTAAACTCCAAACTTAGCTAAGAATTCAAATTAGCTAAATTGGATTTGACCAAATGCGAAACTTGAAACTTAGCTAAAGTCTCAAATTAGCTAATTCCTAAAGTTTGAATTTGACCAAATTCGAAACTCCAAACTTAGCTAAGGTCAAACTCCAAACTTAGCTCAAGTCTCAAATTAGCTAAATCCTAAAGTTTGAATTTGACCAAACTCGAAACTCCAAACTTAGCTAAAGGTCTCAAAATAGCTAAATCCTAAAGTTTGAATTTGACCAAATGCGAAACATCAAACTTAGCTAAAGTCTCAAATTAGCTAAATCCTAAAGTTTGAATTTGAGCAAATTCGAAACTCCAAACTTAGCTAAGGTCTCAAATTAGCTAAATCCTAAAGTTTGAATTTGACCAAATGCGAAACTCGAAACTTAGCTAAGGTCTCACATTAGCTAAATTCTAAAGTTTGAATTTGACCAAATGCGAAACTCCAAATTTAGCTAAGGTCTCAAGTTAGCTAAATCTTAAAGTTTTAATTTGACCAAATGCTAAACTCCTAACCTAGCTAAGGTCTCAAATTAGCTAAATCCTAAAGTTTGAATTTGACCAAATTCGAAACTCCAAACTTAGCGAAGGTCTCAAATTAGCTAAGTCCTAAAGTCTGAACCTTGAAACTTAAAGTCTTGAATTTTTTTAATAAAAAAGCAGCACAAAGATAGTAGTAAATATAACTAAATATAGGGAGATAGGAAAAAAGTATGTAAAAATAATAAAACAATTAGACTTATTAGGGTACTATTCAATTTTGTTCGATGGTGTCCAGGTTCGAACGCAGGTTGAGTCTCTACCAGCTCTGGCTCTTAGCTGCGCTTATACTCACTGCGCCACTGGCACATCGACGCCAAAATAGAAAAAAAAAAAATGCGAATATAAGATTTTACAAACAAACAAACATACAAACTATAAACAAAACACAAATCGCAACTAGGTAATGTGTAATACTGCGGCGAAGCCAATAAAGTCTCGTATTACTTTATAAAAACTGGTACCAACCAAATCAGTCAAGTTCATTCTAACTACAATAAATAAAAAAAACAGATCATTGTCATACACAGAGACTCTTGGATCCGACACCCCCCATCTCTTGTAGACCGCCATTTATTGAATATTATTCCCAGCACAGCAGACGTTTAATAAGTTTGTTTTATTGACGCTCGAGTTTTAACTACTTAATGTTGTTGGAGCCTCTTCTTCTTTCTCCCTGTGATTCTCATTCTTATCTCTTTTATATGTTGTTGGAGTCTCTTCTTCTTTCTCCCAGTGATTCTCATTCTTATCTCTTTTATTTCTTTACTGTGCCATATTAGCTTTAGTACGCGACGCGCAATTATTAACGAGAGTTTTAACAATATTAAGTTTGAGTCTCTTCTTCTTTCTCCCAGTGATTCTCATTCTTATCTCTTTTATATGTTGTTGGAGCCTCTTCTTCTTTCTCCCAGTGATTCTCATTCTTATCTCTTTTATATGTTGTTGGAGCCTCTTCTTCTTTCTCCCTGTGATTCTGTAAGCAATACTAAATTAGTAAGTGTACGACAGTATCGACTAGGAAGTATTGACTGCTCAAGTTATCTTTTTATATGTTAATTTTTTCTTCCACGCCCAACCCATTTCACTCCCCAAAAGATAAACTTCATCATATGGTCCTCCTTAAACCTAAACATCATCCACCCTAATATTAAACTTTTTCAGAATCAGATTCATTTCCTTCTTGAAGTTGTTCAGCGTCCTCTTCTTCCAATATCTGGGTATTGCTTTGGTAGCTGAATTTGCAAGGTAATGAATCTAAAAGTAATCAAAAGGTACTGTAAAAGGAATCTATAGTCTAAAAGGGAGAGTTTTCGATATTCTAGTAAAATCTATAAGTCTCTGGAAACAGCGTCTGAGATGTGTTTCTAGAATGGTAACACGTAATTTTTTTGATGAGTGTCTAGATTATATACGAGTACCTAAAATAAAAATAGTATAGAACCAAAAATTCTAAGCAGTTACTACTCTCCTTTGTAATGCAGGAGTAGATGCTGATGAGGATGATGATATTTGTCTCAACCAGCCACTATCATCACAAGTACTTATCAGATAGAAGATCAAAGTCAACGTCCTTTTTTTTTTCTTCAGTTTCTTGGAGCTTGGAGTTAGCCTCTTGTGGTTGATCATCATCATCTGAAAATGCTGGTAGGCTTCTTATTCTACGTGAAGAAAAAGACTCTCCTTTACCATAATTAGAATCGAGTGACAGAAAAAGTGCAGCATCAGCATCTGACTCTTTACCGCGTTGTACCGGCTCAAGACGAGCACCATCTGCAACGGTGTACTTTTGTACTTCTGTTGATTCTTTAGTGCCAAAAGTAGGCTTCATACTGATACCTCTTCTCATAGTATTAGGTTCTAGATCCTGATGACAATCTATTTCTTTGAAGGAGAGGTGTTACTATTAGCTGTCGTGCCATACGATCGTTATCTTCTAAGTCAACATGAGCATCACCATTTAGGTCTGGAGCTTCAATCCCTAATTCTTGTCTCATGACTTGTTCAACTGAGTGATTCTGAGGATGGATTCCTCGCATAGCTGCTAGAAGACGATCATGGTAGAATGTTTGTTTCATCGGAGGTGGTGTTGTAGCACTTCTGACAGGTCTGTTTCCGTTCGGTGGGGTGGAAGGATTTGCTCCATGAATATAGATGTTAACATGACTTCCCACCATATTAGCAGTCTCGGCTGCCCGGAGAACCATAAGAAGAAGGGTTGTATTAAGAGAGAGACAGAGAGAGAGAGAGAGAGAGAGAGAGAGTGACATGGTTAAAGTGTTAAAGTTTTTGATTAAATCTAAATAAGTAAATACTAGGTAATCTATCTCGACAAGCTAAGGATTCTACAATACTATTAGAAAGTTACAACGTCTAATAGAATGCTATTATTGTCACTTAAAATGATCATAATAATGAGTATTTTCATTCTCGCACGAAGTAGATTTCTGGTATGAAGGGGATACAAATTAATTAGTTCACGATATGAAACGTTGTATGAATCAAAATTAGAATACATGAAGAAGTACGAACACGTAAAGATAACTCAAACAATCTTAACCACTACTCGAATTTAAAAATTCTATTTAAAGAAAATTATTATCCGACCCACCTAGTATACAAACAGATGAAACTAAGCTCGACCCTAAACTTCTAAACCAACAAATCAACCCATGAATCTCTTATTGATTCCTCAACATAATACTTACCACCGTTTTATCATCACCACCCATATTCAACGTTAATCCATGTTCTGGACGATTAGGAATCTGATAATCTCCACATTCTCCTTTCATTTGACGATAGATCTCATGTACTTGTTTCACTCCCGTCGCTCCTACAGGATGTCCAAAACTAATTAATCCACCACCTGTATTCACTGGTAATTCACCATCAATTTGAGTTTTACCATCTCTACAAACCGCACTTCCTTTACCAGGCTCAGCTAATCCCATAGCTTCGTACATTAATAATTCTGCTATCTAGGTGTTGCTCTGGTCCTTAAAAATGCTAGACCGTAAACCGGCAATTTCCCTGTTCAAAAGTAGCTATTTAGCACTGAAAACCATCATTTTTTTGATAGATTTAAGGTCCCAGGATTTAGACGAAAATGTAAAAATGTCAGACCAAAGCAACACATCCAGCTATAGAGAAACAATCATGAACTTCAGCTACATTGACATCTTTCACAGAGAGTCCTGTCTTCTCATATAGTCTAGAAACAGAAGCTTTTGTAGTATCCATAGAAGCTAAATCACTAACATCCTCATACAAATTACCACAAGCATATTCACATCCAATAATCTCAGCTGTTGAAGATTCTTGAATACCAGCCTTCGCTAATCCCTCTTCATTACAAAGCACTAAACAACTTCCTCCATCAGAAACTTGACTACAGTCTTTTAATCTTAGATAATCGACGTAATCTTGATTCGATAGGAAATTAGGATTTTTCTCACCAGTTTTAGCTTGATCAAGAGATACCTTTACAGTATGCATATGAGCTTTTGGGTTCTTGTTACCGTTAGTATAAGCTTTTGAAACGATTGGTGCTAAATCACGATCTAAATCAAAGTCTGAATATTTAGCTGCATAAGCTTTAGCTCTACGTGCTAGAAGGCATGGGAATGTGAAATCATCGATATTAGCTTGACGTGGAAAGTCGGCTGCTCTTGCAAGATATTGACCTCCATCACGAGCGTTGGCGGTTGATTGCTGTTCTACACCAGCTACTAAGACGAGGTTGGCGACTGTTTTTGATAATTATTTGTAGTCGATAAGATATAAAAGATTAGATTTGTTCTAAGTATTCAAAGTAACAAAATTAAGAAGTCATAGTACCTCCTGATTTCAAAGCATCAACTGCTGCAGCAATAGCTAATCCACCACTAGCACATGCACCTTCTATTCTCATTGATGGTTTATACATAAAATCTTTATTAACTCCTGCCATAGCGGCCCCCAAGTGACCTTGTTGATTGTATAATTCACCAGCAAAGTTCCCGACATAGGTACGATCAATCTGAGAAGCTGATACTCCAGTAGACTTTAAAGCTCCTACGACAGATTCAGTTATATAATCTCTCAAGGAAGGATTATCTCTTTTACCAAAATCAGGATGTTTCTTCCAGATGAAGTCTGGATTTCCTTTGCCGAGGAACTTAGTGGTGTGACCACCAGCAACGAAAACACGTTTGGAAGCCATGGTGATTTGCTTTAAAATACAATGTTACAATAGATTATTGACTCCCTGTGTGTCAGTAGTATTAGAAAGAGATCGAATAGAATAAAGGTATATTTCATGTGTTATTTAAAAATATGATGAGTTTTGATCTTTGAGAATGAGAACATGAATTCAAAGTCCAAAGAAATCAATCATACAATGCTAATAAGTAACACTTTTATGCTTATGTGAATTCATACTATACAAGAAATAGAATGGGAGTTTAAGGCTGTCTAATAAATGGTTTAGACAAAGCCAAGTATCTGTTAATATGGATCGCCACATTAGTAGTATGGGGATCTGAAAAACATTATCATCGATTCAATAAAACTACACATAATGACATCTTCACACTATCTATATTCATTATTTATGCATTATTATATTAGTTTCTTCTCCTCTTTTTGTTACTCATCCTCCTTTGAAGCAGGGTCTCGTCTTACTTTCCCGCTATTGAATAACAATCCTATTAATTCATCTTTCGATTGATTTTCACTTGCTGATGGTACTACTAAGCCAAACATTTTAAAAGCGTTCCTGATATGCTCAACATTCATCTTCAGAAAATCACTTTCATAATACTCATCGTTAGAATTAGCACCAGAATCTCTTTCCTCTTCTTTTACTTCACTAGGATCTATTATATCGACTTTCTCACTCCCGCATATAGTATCTACCAATTCATGTTTTTCCGTTAAACCAGGAGGGATTGCAATAACATTATCACGTAATATAGCTTTCAATTCTTTTGCAGTCATCTTGGATAAACCTTCTTTAGTGTATCTTGGTTTCCGTATCTTTGATCCTCGTTGCTCTTTGCGTTTCTTCTCTTCGTATTCTTTATCGGAGGTGGAGAGTTCGAACCTGCAGACAGGACAAGTACATTGGACGCCTAGCCAATCGTGGATACCTGAGTGAAGAAGAATACAAATATTTAAGTTACTAGCGATGGTACTACAAAATCAATTATCAAGGACCAAAAATAAACCAAATTAATTTAAGTACACTCCTTACAAAATATATGACCACAAGGCATCTTCACTCCAATACCACATAACTTTTGCTCTTCCAGACATATAGCACACTCACAATTCTCTCCTTCATTTAGAGCTAAGTCCTTCTTACTTATCACAACTTCAGGTAGATTCACTATTGCAGATCTTGCTGCAGGAGGGATATAATCATCTGGACGAGGTCTGTTATTCTGATTAGAACTACCAGTACTGCCTCCTTGTTGAAAGTTACCTTGAAAGTTGAAATTACCAAATGGTCCTTGTCCTTGAAATGGGTCGAAGGGCTGCTGTTGTCCATTTCCTGATCCTTGAAATCCACTAAAGAATTGAGAAAACAAATCGTTAGGATCAAATCCAGACATAGTTGGTGTTTATGATGTTTTAAGGAGTTTTAACAATATGCGAATATGTTAACAATAGAAACTAAGATATGACTAAGTTGTAACACTAACATAAAAATATAGAATATACTAGCCCCTGTGTTAATATAACAATCAATAATCTTAAAGCGGTGTATTTTCCTCAATCTAGATATCTCAGAAGAATCTTCGTAGACAGAACAATATTGTTATTTCAAGAATTGGAATGGATATTGATGGCGAACTTATATTAAAGTCATTTACTAATTTTCAATGAATCGGATCGAGATATTACAGATACAAAAAGCATTCTTCATTCAGTTTCATAATCAACACGTTCTACATCGTCTCCCTACTAAGTTCCTCTTCATCAAATGATGATGTCCAAGAACCGACCATTCTTTTAAATAATAAGAGAATCCAAGGAATAGGACTATAGGACAACTCACAAAGAACCAAACTGGTCCCCAAGCGCCTCCTACAACTCTTTCATCAAATGATGATGTCCAAGAACCGACCATTCCTTTAGATAATAAGAGAATCCAAGGAATAGGACTATAGGACAACTCACAAAGAACCATACAGGTCCCCAAGCTCCTCCAACTATTCCCAAGTATGCCAATGATCCTATACTCGTCGATAACAGAAAGCCTATATCGAAGCATCCCATAAGATAATAATAAAACATCCCACCAGCCACATATCCAGAAGCTAATCCTATACTTAATCGAAGTGGTGTCTGTGTTGTCTCTCTCCCGATTAGTAGCTTTAGCAACTCAGCAGTTGCTTTATTGGCGCCTTTTACTTCTTGGAAAGGGGCCCTGGTGGAACGTGTTGAACGATCTAATGCTTGTAGATTTGCCTGTATGTTAGCTCGTTGGGTTTGGAGAGCCCATTTGGACTTCGTTTTAGCATCACTGGATTGTTTATTAGTGCTGGAGAAGGACCTCCTTGATGATAGCTGGGTACTATGTAAGAAGAAGCGAGACGAGGACTTGAGTGTGTTAGAAGATGTTATGCTTGAGGAGGCACGTATCATGGTATCAATGAAATCAATACTATACTTTCTAGTGCTATACTATCGTCTGACTATTTTCTAGTTTCGATCCTCACTGAAAAAACAACAATCGATGCTGATATTGCTATGATTAACTTTAAAACACAGTGACAGTCACGAAACATATAATCCAACGAACTTCTTGTAATTGCTTTGAGGAGAACTCTTTCTCTAGTTCTAGATAGGATTTCATTGAACTTTCACTAGTACTCGAAGTACTACTGCTGCTACTATCCATCTGTCCTAATCCAAGATTCTTTCCTTGATTCTGATTCAATCCTAAACCTTCATGTTCTCTAGGTATAGGAGTACCATCGTTTAATCGCATAAATCCATACTGTAAATATCTTCTTCCTAACCGTTCTGCACATTTCAATAATCTACTATCGTGACTTAAAGAATAAGCTCCTAGTAATCCACCTAAAACTCTAATATTATTCTCAAAGAAGACTCCTCCATCTTTCGCTTTCTTCATGAAGTTCTTATCTAACCAACTAACTCCTTCTTCAAACTCTTGTTTTAGATTCATCAACCATAATGTGTCGAGATTGTCGGTTAAGAAGATTGAGAGACCATTATCTTGTTTGGGATTCCCATATAGTGAATCGATTCCGTCAGCACCAAAAGCATAATTCTTATACTGCTGTCACATAAAACGCATCTCAGATCGAACGTCTATAGAAAGCTTGGAGAATATTGCAGGAGTACTGCTTTCGGTAGTATTCTGTTTTTGATTATCTGGATCACTTTGATTATCGGTATCGTAATTTCGTAGAGGTAATCGTAAGCCTAGAGGGGAGACAGCTACACCGATGGAAAAAAGAAATAGGAACTTGATCTTCGTTATCGAAAGTTTATTAAGGCATGTTGTTTCATTCGAAAAAAACTAAAACTAAAAACTCAAAATATTCTATAAACCTTCATCTCACAACTCAGTTAGTAACTATGCTCTAGCTACCAACTTATTTCCTCTAGTAAACTCAACTCTTAGAACAAAATATATCCCTATCGATATTGAATCATTATTCTTACCACTCGTGTATTTTATCTTTTTTTAATCAGGAAGATTGGTGTTTGCTATCATCAGAGTTTTAATCAAATAGATTCTATAACATTCGATGAAGCTGCGTATTACTCTCATACGTATTATTACAATAACTCAAGTTCAACTGTTTATGGTGGAAAGAAATCCAAATTTTCACATTAGTATTACCAATAAAATTTGATGTACATATTACAACTAAAGAGAAAATGATATATACATCAGTACCAACTCGGTTTTAAAGGTTTAGCTTCGTTAAGGTACAGGATTACTAAGTCTAATCGTATACAGTATGGCGTCTCCTATTACTCGGGAGGTGTATATAAAATTGGTACAGTTGAATCTTCTTACAACATCATTGGTTCAAGTTCTGAAATACCATCGTACAGTGTTGTCTAAAATAAAAAAGACGTACAGCCTAATAAAAGAGCATATAACAACAACGTAAACTTACAATGCTTTCTCTATGTTTCTTCTGTCATAAAACATATTTACAAAGTATCCACCATATGCTCATTAAAGTTCTAAAACGGATGTGAGGAGGTCTATAAGTCACAAATGAACAAATAGACTTCACAACAATCCTAATTTTTTAAAAGTAGTTCTAAAAATAATTCTCTTAAATTTCAACTCATTATTCAATTCCTCCACTCTAGTTCCCTCCCTAACCTTCACATATCCTCTTTCAATCTAATACTCTAACTCTAATCTAATTTAAACTCCTTAAATATCAATCTTAGAAGCAGTTTCTGGTTCAGCATCAACAATAGTTGCCATAGATGCAACAGCACAAGCATTCTCACCAGCTTTGACACGGATATAACCTTCTTCACCCCAGTTAGTGTTCCAAGAGTTACGGACAATCCAAGCATTATTTTCAGCTTCGTAACTGAGAGAGTTAGAATTGATTGATTAGGATTCAGGACTTTTATTTACGAGTATCAACTACTTTTAGCTTTACTCAAATAATCTAATTAAAAATTCAAATTAACATATCAATAACCAAACTTATAATAAAATAAAGTAGTAAGTACCCAACGACTTGTACACAGTGATCAACATTAGTACCACAAGTAGTTCTATCAACAACACCTCCCATATACCATTGCCAAGATTCAGCATCAACACAAATAGACATTGGAGACTCATGAATTTCCTTTAACATATTAGATTCGTGATCAGCAGTTTGAGAAATGACAGTTGGTTCTAAGACCTTAACAGTGAACTCACTCTTGTCAGCCTTACAAGTACCAGTTCTTCCGGTTTCACCAGAGACATATGGATAATCGGATTCTGGTTCAAGACCACCAGCTTGTTCCATATATTTGTAAGCTTCTAAAGTCCATCCTCCTTGGCATCCATAATCTTGAGTAGAACAAGAAACAGTTTGTTGAGGAGCTAATACAACTTGTTTTTGAGTATGAAAATAATAACCAGTTTCGACGGCCTGAGAGAGTTAATTTAGAAGATAGTGAATAATTTTTTGTAGTAAAGCTAAATTAGAAGTAAATAAAAATCCAAATGAACTCAAAACGTAATTACAAACAAATAACTAAGTACCTCAGTAGCACTAAAAGCCCAACAAGAACCACATTGACCTTGATCTTTAACAGCAGTAACAGCTTTAGTAGTTCTCCAATCAACAGATGAGCCCATTAACTGGGTGGTGCTATGGTCCTCTAATTTTCACATATCCTAAAGCTGTAATTTCAATGTGCTATTTTAGCTAAATACGCTAAGAAAACGGCTTCGAAATCATGCTTTCGGGATGGGTCTCGAAACCTAAAATTTCACAATTTCACAAACAGAGCACCAACCAGTTAATTTAGTTAACTTAGAAGAAAACTTAGTCTTCTTCTTAGCCTTCTTAAGTAACTCAGCGGCATTTGGGTGATTTGGATTAGAACCGAGATACCTTTATGAAGGAAAAACTATAGTTGACGACTAAGATTAAAACTTAAAATCAGAAGGATCCGAATTAAGAAAATAACGATCCTAACGCTTTTGTAGACTAAGTTAAGGACTCTTAATGTAGAGCTAATTTAAAACAGAAAAATCTAAATTAAATCTAACTAAGTACATCTTCTTAAATTCTTCACTCGTCAAGTGAGAAAACTTCGTAGGTCCAAATTTAGCACCAGATTGGGACTTTAAGTTTAATTCTTCAGCCTTCTCCATATTAGATTTGAAGACAGCGAATCTCTTATAATCTTCTTCTTGATTTTCGAATTCAATGTCGAATTTCATCTTGAATTCAATAAACTTCTTCCAGTTAGGATCTTTTTCTGCGGAAGCGACAGTAGCCGCGAGAAGAGCTAAAGATTTTAACATGGTTGTTTGTTTTTGTTAGATGAGAAATTAAGTCTCTTCTAAATTAGTGTGTTTTTATTTACCTTTGCTGTTGTTTTTTAAATAAATTATTTGAGGAGATGGTGTTAGATGTAGGTATCGATGTAGATACAATGCACGAACCAGAAAATAAAAATTTCATTAGCCAGAAGAACACTATTAAATATAATATATCATAAGGCTGAACCAAATTACTTCAACATTTACACAATTCCATTCTTCTTTAATTAAAGTTCAACTAGCTAATTTAAATTTCAAAGTTAATCATCTTTAGAGGCTAAATGTATCATCATGCATCTTCTATACGTATACTACGCTAACAGTTTTCGAATCAGGATTACTCTTATGGTAACCTCTTATGTCATAGGTTAGAATCTATAAATCCAAAAGTAGAATATAACAGTTGTATTAAGGTGTAAAGCTATTGACAATCTAAATTACATTAAATCAAATCAGTTAAGTTATAAGTAAGCTAAACTAGGTTTAGTGACCACAACAAATAAATACAAGTTAGTTAATGTTTTACAACAATCAAGTCATCATAATCATTAAATCACTATGCATATCATTTTTATTAACTAGGTCAATTATTTTTTATTTGTACCACTGTACTGACACCAAAGTACATGACCATTAATACGAAAAAGATCAGCATAAATAATATCAGAAAACAACATCCCCACGCACAATAAACCATCGACTGAGGTCCCATCACTGATACAAATAAACCTACTGGATCGCTAAACAACGAATACCAATCTAACCTACCTGTAGCTTCTGGTAATGGCATTGGTGCTTCTCTAGCAGTACCTACTGGATGTTCATCAGCGAATTTCTTTGGTACAACTTGTATCTCACATGCTAAACTAGCTGGTGTTGGATCTACTAATGAGTTACAGCATGGACAACAGGATATCTTTGTTGATTTAGTCCCCTTAGGCCAGCTATCAAAGATAATATTCCTCTTATGTATTCCTAATGGCTCTGAATGAGGGAAATCTCTCTCTTTAATATAAGATAATCTTATATGATGATCTAAAGGAATGACTACTGGATCATAGATTGGTTCAGGATCCCCAAGACTATCCATATCTAGAAGTAATAACACTAAACTAGCAGCTTGAATCGGACAATCAACTTGAAACTTCATTCTCCAATTGAATGAACCACTAGCATTAGCGAATTTATCTGGGTGTTGCTATGGTCCCGGGTTTTCGGGTTTTCAGCAAATTGCGGGTCTCTGAATATAGCAAAAAAATCGCGCTCTACCCTTGTAAAACAGCACTTTAGCATGGGGAATCATAAGAATAGGATTTGGGGATTCAAAGACCAAAGCAACACCCAGTTATGTGTATCAGTATCTTCAGATTGTTTTGTTATTGTACCATCTATGTTCTTCGCTAAAAAGATTACTCTTACCATTAGATCATTCCGCTCACCAGCATCTTTAAAGATAGTAATACTTGTAACATCCCATATAGTTAACCTTATTTCCATTTGCTCACGAACAGTTACCGCATTCACATCATAACTAGTATAATTCTCTTCAGCAGGAGCTAAATCCACCCAATACCTGATATTTCCAGCCATAGTTGATATATTTGATTCATAATCTATATACATAAGGTTTTCGAATTCGACTGGGAATGGATGAGGTGGTCCTAAATTTGATTTCCATACTTTCCCCAATTCATCTGTTTCCGGTGTTGAGAGGTATTTCTTCATCCAATCTACGTTAGTAACATCAGTGAGCTTCTTCTGTATCAAAGCTAACCAGCGATCTTCTATATCAACATTAACTTCTCCAATAATCGACGGTGTACTGACTAAGCCTTTATTCATCAATCTTATCGTTAATCGATCCGTACCTGGAACTGATACTGGTACACAAAAGTATTCGTAGAAGTCTGGATTAGGACTTGTGGGATGAACAATTTTCGACTCTAACTTCTGATTTCCCGATTGAATCGTAATATAAGGAGAAATACTACTACTGCCACCTCCTATATCCATTAAGTTTCTAGCTGTTAAAACATATACATGTGCGAATAGCGTGTCATTCTGCCAAAACCTATTCAACGGAACATATTGAGGACTAACTATATCTTCAAATACACTTCTATGACTCTTATCAACATCCTCCTCTTTAACTTCATCTACTGTCACGTGACCTTTCAATTCACCAACTCTCGTCATCGACTCTCCATGTAAGAAATCAGTCCTCAAGTTCATTTGTTTCTTTTGAAAGTGTATCTTAAATGGATCTACAACTCCTGTTGGGTCTAATGATGATTGTGATATTCTCGTTACTCTATCTCTCACATCAGCAAATGTTTCACCTAAATAGCTCTGATACCATGATTCACATTGTGCTCGATCAAACATATTGGTACCATCACGTTTCCTTAATCTCATAACAAAGTCGTTCTCTACTACTGGTATCGCTGCACTAAAGCCATTAGGGTCGGTGTGATGCTTAGCTTTTTCTATTTGTCTTGTTCGTTTCTTTGCTTTTCTCAAATCTTCTTGTTGTTTAGTAGGATCACTAGGACTATTATTATGACCAGTAGAATGTCCTTGAGCTGCTGCTGCACGCGCATCTTTCGAACTAGTATCACCTATTGCTGCAAGCAATGTCTTCCATCTTTCTCTTAATGATTTCCTGACAAAATAAGCATTTTCAAATGGAAATCTTAAATCAGCGCCAGGAGTTAAAACGCTAATATGATTTCCTTCAAATTCACCTTCTAATATCCTTATTACGAATAAAGTTTCACCAGCTTTTGTGAAATGATATCTATCCTCTGGTACTGCCCATATGACCTGACTTCTTTGTAATGATCCTGCGTCATTCTTTAAACAATACTTCAATATGAAGAAATTATTTAATACTTCAGGATATAATTGTTCATGATGAGTTTTTTCTTCCATTTGAATACATTCTCTTAATTTAGGATGATCAGCAAGGACTTTAGCTTGATAATCTTTATAATTAGATGGATATTGCCATACATAATTAGGATTTTCTTCTGATACAGGTTCTTCATCATGCCAACATACCATTCTCATTCGTGCTAATAACTTACTATCTTTTCTTTTCTCTTCTATTATATGACCTACTTTACGCATATATGTGCGCTGATGCATTTCTTTCCTATTTCTATATGCTTCATGAGGGTCTAGATGTGGTTCTAACTCTCGAGGAGGACCTACTGGTTTGATTGTAACCGCTACTTCTTGATTCCTTTGTGCTTCCATATCCGAATCCGAGCTACTACTATCAGAAGAATCTTGACCATTTCCATTACCATTCTTATCTTTACCCTTGGGGAAATGTACTATATGAGTAATTTCTCCACCTTTCACTACCTTGTCGTGTATAGGATAATGAGAACGACTAGCACATCTCCATCCATAAGCTCTCATTAATCTCGCTAATCTACTTGTTGTCCATTTACCTTGACATAGATGAGATTTCGGATCATCCATTTCTTTTCGGAATTTATGTAATTCTTTCTCCCATTTCGAATGATGTGCCATATGAGGCATAATTTGAACACTATGATGACGAACATATTCCATAAATGGTTTTAAAACACTTGCTCTAAAAGGAGGATCATTAGGATGATCAGGGATACCATGAGGGTAAGGAGTTGTATTTGTTCTATCAACATAAAGTAATGGTTGTTTCCCAAATTCGTTATCAGTTAAAGTTGGATTATTCAAATAATAATCAGCAGGATTCAAATAATGACATAAACCATCGACAGAAAATAATCGTTGATTCAATAAATTCCTACCCATTCGAGTATCTGGTTCGAAGAGTAAATTTCCAGCACGAGTAGCAAAGATATCAATGGAGATACTATAAGAACGCGGCATAAGCTGACAGTGTTTCATTGGAGCTAATCCAACGAATTCTTTAGGTACTTTAGCGAGTTTGTCGGGGATTTGCTCAAACCAACTACCTTTATGGAGTGTTTGTTTCCCATCTTGGTCTTCGGGTCCTAAATATTTCTGTAAATCAACTGACGCTGAACCATATTCTCCTAAGCCTATATTAGATCTTATTTGAAAATTTACATCGGGGAGGAGAACATACCAAGGAGCTCTAGGAACTTTGATTTTAGTCACAGGATCTGTCATAGTGCCAGCATAAGCATATTGTAAATATGGTATTATGGGTGTTTTATAAATTGGAGTTATAATTCTAGTTCCTACAAACTCATCTAGACCTACATCTGTACCTACAGAAGAAACGAGATCATCATCCGTTCCAGCCTGTGAACTATGTGAACTTCTACGGGAACCAAAAGCTTCAACTGAATCTAAACTTGGAACTAAAGTCATAAATGATTTCACATGATTAGCAAGAGCTTTCCATTCTTTCTCTCCTGGTACTTTTCCTTTAAGATTTATCGATGGAGGCTCACCATCATCTCCAATTTCGATATCTAAAGGAGCTTTCCAAAAGCTTAATAACCTTAACACCAACATAGTTTGTGCAGACTGTGTTAATTGTCTTATCCCTAATAGATCTATTGTTGTCCTAAAGTATTTAAATCTACCAGCATCAATACTAAAAAATGGTGTTGGCTCCATATTTCGACTTTGTCCACCTACAGGGAACCAGTTAGAGTGCATGCTGAAATTAGTTACCTAAAATTTACAGATCCCTAGACTTTTTCTCTTGCTCCTTGCAGATACAGAATTAGCGAATTTGAGCCAAATCATATGAATAAAATGGCTAATTTATAAGGCTAAAATCATAAGGCTAGGATTAAGATTTTTAAAGGTACATATTCGTCAGGTTCACCATGCTCTCCCTTAATTTTCGCTTTCCATCCACCACCTATTTGAGGTTTACGATATTCAAACTCAAATGATTCCTCCGGTTGTATACTACGAGTTCTTAATCCATCTTCATTAATTATTTCAGATTGTTTACTACCTTTACTAGGTGTGTAAACCCACTCAGTAAATTCTAAATGAGCTCCTGGTTG
>Ga0099798_10336_pt1 | contig 16090 bp, 17 predicted proteins | sample Uncmet_Sort29A_1_FD_89870 | JGI IMG/M metagenome (GOLD analysis project Ga0099798, IMG submission 89870) | Marine eukaryotic communities from CALCOFI LINE 67, Pacific Ocean - CN13ID_Sort29A_1 | ecosystem: Environmental > Aquatic > Marine > Oceanic | place: Pacific Ocean: Monterey Bay | collected...
CCTCCCTCGGGGGCCAGGCACATCCCCACGCTCACGATTTGTGGCCCAACTGGAGATTCGATCCAAGACCACAAATCGTGAGTGACGCCGCTGGGAATAATAAACAACCCCCGCAGACGCGAGAAACATTATAAGGACGTGGGACCCTTTTACAGCACGGGTAAATACCCCGACCTTCAAAAACCGTTTTTTGGGCGGTTTTCCGCGATTTTATTCGCACTTTCTCCGATTTTGGGCGGGAATCGCCACTAACATCGGGGAAAATGCGACTAAAATCGCGAAAAAACGGTTTTTGAGGGTCAGGGTACAATAATTTGGGTGGATTGTTTAATTCACGGCCGGGTTGCAGCTCCGTATAGTGTCAATGCGTTTGCACTCGAGCCTGCCTCTTTTCGTGCGCGATGCGTCTCGGATATCCGACAGTTGTGCGACGACGCAAAAAAGCGCACGAGTTCCCCTTGGTCGCACGTGAACTCGGCAAATCACAGAAATCACACGCAAACCCAGCGGCAAATCCCCTCCTTAAATCGTCCAAATCGCACGCAAACTCGCCAAGTCCCTCGGGCGACAGATCGTACCCCTGTTACAACCCAGCGGGCAGTCGTCAATTGACCTGCAATAGGTAGTATAGTTTTAGGTGAAAAGAGACTGCGGGTATAGCCCGGCTACACTTCCGCTGGCGATGGAATTTGTAGGGAGAGTCCGGCTACAAAGGAGACCTCTCAACTGCGTGAAAATTGTTATTTCATGCGGCCGAGAGAATTCTTGTCATTTTATGCCGGCAGGCTTCTTCGTCGACGCTCTCTGCCCCCCAAATAGTACAATTGATCAAAACATAGCTGTCGCTGATTTTATATGGAGGCCGGGAAGCTGTGCAGGCCCTCAAAAATAGCCGCGCGGGGTTCAAAAAGCCACGTTTTTTGGCCTGATTTTTGGGGGGGTCAGCTTTGGAGATTTTTGGAGGTTTTGTCGCCGGTTTTACCGGTTTTGCCGGTTTTGCCGGTTTTTACCGGTTTTACCTTCGTGAGAGAGAGAGATCAAAAAAGGTTGTTGTGGGAGACGTCAAAACCCTACGCATGCCCTCAGAAAATTGGCACTCGAAACGCCATAAAGCCACGCGGACAACTCTGATTTAGGCCCTCGAAAATGGCACTCGAACTCCACAAACCCACGCGGTATCTCTGCTTTGTGAGGTCTGTCGGGTCTGCCAACTTTCGATTTTTGACCCACCCCCTTAAACCCACCATTTAAGACAGCGTTCCCCCCTTTTGACCCATCAAATCCCCATCCCCCTCGCATCCATAAAGTACAAATTTCGCCTTCAACCCAATCCAATCCACACCGCCCCCTCCCTGAAAACAACCCCTTTAAAACGCGAAATCAAAACCCCAGGAAAACCCGAGCCCCCCGCTTCAAAATACCCAATCCATAACTTGGCTAAATCCAGCAACCAAATCCACAATCGTTAGTGGCCGGGGCTTGTCAGGTCTCACGTCAAAAAACAATGCGGATGGATATACGTTTTGGTGTTTGGGTGGTGGCGCCATTTCGACCCTTTTTTTCTGGATGTAGCTATGCCTATGCTGATTTTCGCGTTCTAGTTGGCGGATAATCGCATCTCCGAAGTCGCGAAACGGACCCAAATTGTCGCGGCTGGACGACGCGAAAACGACGCCAAAAAACAATGGGTATACCCTTGGGTTTTTGGATGCTTGTGCCATGGTCCGATTTCGACCCCTTTTCTCGCTGTGTTTATGTTGGTTTTCGCGTTCGAATTGACGGCCGCCGCACCGCCTCGCGAAAGGGACACCGTAATCGCATCTGGAGATCGTGAAACGGGTCCACCAAATTGACGCGGTTGGACGACGCGACAACACGCCAAAAAAACAATGGATATACCCTTTGGTTTGGACGCTGGCGCCACGGCCCCATTTCGACCCCTTTCCTCGGTGTGTTTATGTTGGTTTGAGGGCCCGCGCTGGCGGCACCCGCAAGGTCCCGCGAGAGCGATCGCGTAATTGCGTCTGGAGATGGTGAAACGGGCCCAGAAAGACGGCGCAGCTGGGCGACAACCAAATTACGCCAAAAAAACAGTGGGTACACCCTTTGGTTTTTGGGTGGCGGCCTCGTGGCCCTGTTTTGACCTGTTTTATCGGTGTGTTTATGTTGGCTTTTAGGACTCGTGTTAGCGGCAACCGCAGGGTCTCGCAAGAGTGGTCGTGTAATCGCGTCTGGAGGTGGCGAAACGGGCCCAGAAAGACGGCGTAGTTGGACGACGACCAAATCACGCCAAAAAAACAGTGGGCACACCCTTTGATTTTTGGGTGGTGGCGCCGTGGCCCTATTTCGACCCCTTTTCTTGATGTGTTTATGTTGGCTTTAGACACGGGTTAGCGCCCGCCGCAAGGTCTCGCGAAAGGGGCCGCGTAATCGTTTTCAGAGGGGGCAAAACGGCGGGTTTTGCCGGGCCTTTACTAGGTTTGTGGATTCGGTGGGCTGCGACGATTGTTGATTAGATGGTTTCAAGGGAAGGGGTGAATTTCGTTGTTTCGGGGAAATAGTTGATTTAGTGGGTTGAAGGCAAAATTTGGACTTTGTGGATGTGAAGGGGATGTGGGCTTGACGGGAAAAAGGAGGGGGAACGTTGTCTTAAGTTGTGGGTTTAAGGGGATAGGTCAAAAGTCGAAAACTGACAGACACAAAGCAGAGATATCCTCATGGCTTTGTGGAGTTTGAGCGCCATTTCGGAGGGCCTACATCAGAGCTATCTGCGTGGCTTTATGGCGTTTCGCTTGCCGGTTTTTGAGGGCCTGCGCAGGGTTTTGACGTCCCCCACAACAATCTTTTTTGATCTCTCTCCTACGAAGCGAAACCAGCAAAACCGGCAAAACTGGCAAAACCGGTAAAACTGGCAAAACCGGCAAAACCGGCGAATCAGAAACTATCCGCGTGGGTTTATAGCGTTTTGAACGCCGTTTTGAGGGCCTGCACAGCTTCCTGTTCTGTTTATATGGGCCCGATTAACTCCGTACAAGCGCTGCTACAAACGTTTTCTGCCGACGCCACCCAAACAAACTAACAATATTGAGATAGCATAGTTTGTCGCCCCCATAAAGAATATGACAATCTGCCTCCTCTGCGCAGAGAAGATGGGGCAATTCTCATTCACGAAGTCTGCGGGAGTTTCTCTTGGGGAAGATAAAGTACTTTTCCTCCGCCGATTTCAGTGTGGCCAAAAAATGGTTCGCAAGCCGGAGGAGGCCCAATATGATTCGGTCAAGAAGACCCATTTAACTAAAGGCGTCCTTAAAGTACAGTCTGGCGGCAGTTTGCTTAATGCTGCTGCTGTTGCGCCGCGAGCTGCTGCTGATACTGCTGGTATTGCATCTGCTGCGCGTACTGCATCTGTTGCTGGTACGCTTGCTGCTGCTGCCCGGCATAGGGCCCGGCGAACTGCGGCATTCCCGGCTGTTGCCCGTATGGCGTCGGCGGCGGATAGTACCCTCACAGACGGAAACGAAAAAATGAATACGGCGTGTTCGCGGGCGGTTTCGACGGATTTTCGGCGATCTTGACCGATAATTTGGGGGCCTGTTGCCGGATTGTAGGTGCAGGGACGGGGACTCAGAGGACGCGGACACGAGGGGCACGCGCGAAACGCGTGTGCAAATCCACGTCCCAGAAACGCCAGAAATATGTCGCGAAAGACACCAATCGAAAGGCGAAACACCACGCGAGACCGACTTTTAATGCTGTCGTTACTCTTGAGACCGCGGAGAGGGATATTTTCAAAAATGCCGCCATTTCGAAATGCCCCAAACACCACCTAAATCTAGTTCGATTTGGACGTTGGGAAATACGTCGTCCCAAAAAAACCTGCCGTTATTAACGGCAGGTACAGGTGGATGCTGTTTTAGGGGGTGGCCGAGCCGGGGCGTTTCCGCTTGCGGTTTCGAAACCCAGAGACTTGATAAACGCACGCGCTTCGCGCATGCAAAAAGATGCTCTAGGAAGCTTGGACGATCCCGCATTTTCGTGAGTTTGCGTGATTTTTATGTTTGCGTGATATTTTCGCATTAGAAACGACGCAACCTAACTTTAAGACCCGTGATCGGAATCCAAATTTAGCAACAACCCCGGTTCAACTGCCAACTCATTCGAATTCGAAGGTGCAGCATTTTGACGCATTTTGGGTGCACTTTGGGCTAAAATTGAGCGGCGACAGCATGCAAACGCCACCCATACTCCTACCTGCTTGCGGCATCCCCGGTTGGTAGACAGCTCCCTGCTGAAATTGAAACGGACCGCCTCCCGCCGCAACTTTTTTCCTTAAGTAATTATAGGTCGAGTGATAACTATACTGAGAACGATTACCAACGACTAATATCGGGAATGGTTTTGCTGGCACTTATAATTGCCCCCCGATGGACCTTATTGGAGGCAGTTTTCGGCGTTTTTTGCGATTTTTCGGCTGTTTTGCGGCGTGTGTCGACGTTTTTTACGATTTTTCTGATGTTTTGCGGCGTATTTCGGCGTTTTAGCGATTTTTCGACGAATTCTAGTGGTGCTTGGGCGCCGTTTTGGGACAGGGCTTACTAAATGGCCGCCCCAACACCGGTAACTGGTGTCAGAAAGTCGGCGGACGGCGGAACCAGGTCACCGGCCCATTTTGAGGCCGTTTCCGCACGCCATTCTGTGATTTGGCCGCGAGCGGCCACTGTTCTATAATAAGGGAAGGTATAGGAACCCCCTGGGGGGTTTTGGGGTGGGGGGGTTTCCTAATTATTGTCAGCAGCCATTCCGCGTATACAGATTATTCCGTCTTGGGAAGACGGTAGCTGTATCTTCAAGAAAGCTACATTAGTACTTCTTCTTTTTCCGGTCGAAGGTAGCCACGCCTGCACTGCTGCTCGAGGCCGGGTCAGTCATTTGCATTTCCGAATACCCGCGTTTTCTCGGTGCAATCGGGTTGTCCTTCCGCGGAGCCAATGGTTGTTGATCTGACGGTAGTTATTGTCGTTTCGCAACCAAAACACGAACCAGAATCTGCATAAAAAAACCGAATATCAAAACTCCCCGATTGAAGACCCCTGGGATCTGGTAAAATTCACCCGGAACAACGCGGCAAACCCGCCAAAATGCACCTAGCATCGTACAAAAAATCCCTCTGGATTCAGGAAATCGACGTCAACTTTAAAAAGTTCCAATGACCTCACGTCAATGGGAAGATGGAAACGCTCTATTTCTAACCATCTATACCCAGAAAGCCCCACTCGATCCCCGCTGGAGTCCGCTAGAAACCAACCCACACCCTCCAAAACCCCCAAAAACCTACCGAAACACGAGTCTCCATAAATAGCCCGCCACAAGAGTCTCCAAAACCCACCTAAAATTGCCAAAAGTCACAGAAATGTCCCGGAGTAGCCCGCAAAACCAGTAAAGCCCACCTACCTAAAGTCGCCTATAATCACAAAATCCGCCGGAAATAGCCCCATAAACCCGGACGTAAACTGCACCTACAAACGGCAAAAACGAGGAAGACCCCGGGAAACCACTGCCACCTAGTACTGGTAGTTTAACGACGAGATATACAGCCGGACGAGGCGACCGATGACGAGTCCGTTATACTCCCCGGGGTGCCCGGTGGCTGCATGCCGAAGGAATAATTCGGCGCGATCGAACTCAGAAACTGTTGTGGATCATACAACTGTTCTTCGCCCTGGTCTGCTGAGTCAGCCCTTGGCCGCGCGGCTGCCGGCTTCCTCTTCATGGCTAGAGGAGGATTAATAGAGAGACAACTGGCCCGTAAACGCTGTGGCTCCCGGCTAAAAAAACTGCCACTATCAGAAGACAGGGAGAAACAATTCATTGGACTCTCCTACGACGAAAAAAAAAAATTGGGGACACAGCTGTCAACTGGGCGCAGTAACTGGGTCCCCCCGCTGTGGGACGTTGACCCAACTGTTCTTCCCGAGAACCCTATAAAATCACACTGTGTGTTGACGACCCAACTGCGAGTCCCACATCAACGGAAAATCCGGTCACATATCAGTCGGAAAACTCGGCGAAATACTATCTTGCGGGCAATCGTCTATCCTCCCAGTAATAGCAATTGGTAAGTATCAATATGCTTCTGTACGCTGCAGCTTCGCCATTTTCTCGTCGAAGTTCGGCACAACTCCGCCCCCCGCGATGGTGGCCTTGATCAGCTTGTTCAGTTCGTCGTCAGACCGAATACTGAGCATGAGATGTCGTGGGTTGATGCGCAGCTTCTTGTGGTTCTTTGCGGTGTTGCCTGTGAATTGAAACGGTGGTGGGCACCATCGAACGCACGCTGATGGGCGGGTACCACCGAAGGCACGCTGAAAACGGCGTGATACACAACATAGGAATAAAAGTAACTTATCGGGCCCACCTGCGATTTCCAGGAGCTCAGCCATGACGTATTCAATCACGGCGGTGAGGTAGACGCTCGCGGTGGCCTGCATGCGGCACTTCGTCGGAATTAGACCCTGAGTTGAAGAAAATTAAGACAGCAACTTAATCAACGACGGTGGCCGGAAAATCCCGCGGAGGAAGAAAGAGACACCGCGGGCGTTACTTCCGTCCGCCCACGCCGTTCCACGAGCTTCCCTGAGAAGATCGACGAAATCCGCCAAGAAACCAGCGCGACGCCAAAAAAATCGCAACCCAAAACGTCCGACCAAATCTCCCCCGGGAGAGAACGCCAATTGCACCTTGAGAAGCCTGTGATAGCGCACAACAGGGAAAATCAAGCCTGCTCGCGTGCTGCGGTTCCGACTCTTCAATTTCTCCTTCTCCTTCTTCGTTTTCTCTTTTTTCGCTTCCTGCATTATAGTAAGTTTTTATAATTTATACATAGATATAATCAATGAAAGCGGAGACATTGAATGAAAATGAAAATGCTTGCCGTCTCGGTCGGTTCTTCGACGATTTTAGCCGCGTTGTCCTCGATTTTCTCCGGAGACTGCGCTTGCCACCGCGAAACACGACAATCGCGCCAAAAAACCGCGGCCGCAAACGCTGCCGGGGTTGGGAAACTAATACAGAGCCTTCAAGGTCAGACTTATTGTAAGAGTCGTGACTGCAGTTCGTACCTTTGACTTGATGGTTTTCTCGTTTTTCTCCTCCTTTGCCTCTTTGTCCTTGTGTCCCTTCTGATGCTTGATTTTCTCTTTGTCCTTCTTTTTCTGCTTGTCCTTTTGATCTTTCTCCTTTTCCTTCTTCTCCTGCCGATGTCACAATTTAGAAAACGTCTCACTATTAGACGTACGACACGGTCAGATATACTCGCACCATAGTTGCGACGGCTCCACCACGTCCGATGCTGCAACTGCCGCTTTTTGTCGACCGCCCAGAAGATCGCTCTGGAAAGGTCCCCCCTGGAAGGCCGTCTGGAAAACACTCGCGGGGGGGCGGGACAGCTGCGGGGAACGTCCCACACGCGGCCGCAGGACGCCGTGGGAACCCCCCCAGGAGAACCGCCCCGGACGTCCTCCCGGCAACAGATTGCTGGAAACCTCCCCGCGCATGTTCGTGCCCACACCCACGCCCAAGGAACCGGTTGGGGTGGGATAGCACTTTTTGGCAGAAGTATGAATAGTCAGCCTTATTGCTGACCCCGACCCATGCCTTCACCCCGACCCATGCGAGATTCGAAAATACTGTGAACTTTGCACCTTGTCTTCTTTGTCCTTGTCCTTGTGTTTCGACTTGTCTGAAAATGATATTTTATGATTCCTTCAAGGTGAATACGACTACTGCGATAGAGGGTCACCTGGCACGTGGCCCAAAACTGACGGGTGCGGATACCCGCACGCGGGTGTCCGAAAACAGTCAGTCAATCCAACCTGCCACCCGCCACTGCGAAAGAAGCCATTAGGCCCGATACTCTTGTCACCACCCACTGGGGCACCCTCACAGCTGAACCAGTATCACCTTTGTCTTTGTCTTTATCTTTGGAGTCTTTGTGTTTGTCCTTGCTGTCCTTGTACTTGCCTTCTTTCGTGTCTTTATCCTTGTTCTTATCCTTATCCTTATCGTCCTTCAACTTGTCGTCGATTTCGGGCCTGTTATTATTATCAAATTCCATTCGTGCCGCCGGCGCGAAAAAATTCGGTACTGATCTGGTACCCAGTGTGATCCGCCGCGAGAACTCGTCGAATTTATGGGACTGCCACACCAGAATCCGTGACGTTACCACGGCCGAACGCGGCTTCTCTCACCGCCAACTATTTAAACACGCCTGAACAAATGTCGCCACCGATTCTGAACAGATCACTCTGATGAGGCCTCGCTGCTATGCGTGCCACGATGCCACCTTGCATCTTGTCGTCACCCAGGAAAACTCCCTCTTATTTCTCCTCCGCGTCGTCCCTGTTTTGATAGCCCCCTCGTCGCGCATCGATTTTGATCCGAAAGACGCAAAATTTTCCAAGTCGCCGGTTACGGCACGCCACGCGCGAACTGGCATCGTAGACCGACACGTGCGCACTAATGTAATCAACGAGAGGCATAATAACCCGATCTTCTCGAAGTCGGATTTCTTCTTCTCGGGCATAACCACTTGCTTTTGCTTCGTCTTATGCTCGCTGAGAGACGACATCTTGCCAGGAGATGTTGTTTTTAGCCAGCCAAATTTCCGCCGTCGATGGGCACACAGTCAAGCGCTGGCTGCCGCTGCTTCGCGCAATTAGTGGCACCAGACCCGTTCAATCTCAGAAAATACTCACCTGAACGATATAGTCGCTTACGCCACTGTTACACGTGTCGTTGTACTCGGCACCAATTACGCTGCTATAGCCGTATTTAGCAACGTTGAATACTCGGCACTGTACTTGGCACTGCTACACATAGAATAGCATTGGTATAGTATGAAAATGGCGTGTTCGCGGGCGGTTTTGGTGAATTTTCGGTAGCTTTTGCAGATTTTAGAGGCGTTTTTGGTCGATCTGGGGGACGTTTTGGCGGATTGTAGGTGCAGGGGGGAACAACGGACGCGAACACCCGGGGCACGCGCGATTCAAAAATGCCGCCATTTGAAACCGGAAACACCACCCAAATGTGCCGATTTGGACGTCGACAAACACGCGCCAAAAAACGTGGTCAGTGTAGTTACCTGCTGTTTTAGCGGGTGGCCGGACCGTTTCCGTTTGTGGTTTTGAAGCCAAGAGACTCGATAAACGCACGCGCTTCGCGCGTGCAACTATGCGCCGGACTGTACGCCTTCTACCAGCCGCATATTTCTAACTACTTATACCCAGAAAACCCCATTCACAGGAGACCGGAGTCCTGATGGAACCAAGACCCACTGGAAACTACCAAACCTCACAAAAGTCGATAGAAATAGCCCATCGAGAGAGCCAAAACACACTGAAATTTACCCAAAGTCACAACAACGACCATAAATAGCCCGCTTAAAGAGACAAATCAAACCAAAAATGGCCAAAACTCACAAAACCAAGCTATAAATAGCCAGCAAAACCCGCAAAACCGCACCGAAAATCAATCAAAAACGTCAAATTCCGCGGGGAACCGCCGCCATCCAGTTCAAATTCCACTGTTTCAGATTACCACTTTGACCAATTGCCTGCTTATATCGGAAGAGCGGCGGCTACGCCCCTCGCTGCACAACCGCGGCTACGTCTCTCCGACCCCTCTCCTTTTCTTCCCACCCTCTGCACAGACGCGAAAAAAACCCGAAGACCGACCGAAAACCAATCAAAAACGTGGCAGCCAAATCTCCACGAGCAACGAAACCCGCCGTTAGACAGTGAGGAGAACGGGCCCCTGTAGTTCTGATACTACGTCTTCCCGCCGAGTCGATATTAACCCAATCTGTGTCCCCGAATTACATATTATTCCAAATTGTTCCTGTACACATAGTAGTATCGTCCAAATTGTTTTTCCCGAATAATTACTTGGTCCCGCTGTGCACGTCCAAATTGTTTTTTTCCCATGTGCAATAATGAACAAATTCTCCAAATATAAGATCAGTCTTAGGAGGAAACGCACAACGCCACACTGACGATTTACCCGGTGACCTTGAAAAGACCCATCATTCTTCCCTTTCTTAGCTTGTCCTTTCCGCGACGACGTCTCAATGCACTCACATGTGCAAAAGTGATACTGTGTCGATTTCAGAACTGCATATTGGCCGATTTTGGCCCCGCAACCAAACTGGCAACCGACCAGGCAACCCCGCAGTCGAGCAGACTGACCACACACAACCCCGAAGCTGGCGACCGACCAGATAACCCCGCAAACCTCCAGCCATTTGCGAATCCGTTGCACCACACTTTGACGTGAGTCGTCGCAGATATTTGTTAATACACCGTCTGTATGCGCGTGTGGAAAATAACAACCATATTCATGGGAAAAACCTTGCCGTTGCAAATGACACAGCTCATAAGGAAAATACGAAATAATTCCGGCACTTCTTCAATTTCTTCAGTGATATAATAATATTTGTACACTGCACTGAGCCTAACTCTTTCTAACTACCTATACTTGCCAAGAGGACTCGGACCCGCTGCGCCCGGGGGTGAAGCCACACCTGTGACCTAGTTCCGCCTCTCACGATGCCGGAGGAGGAGGGCCACACCAGATTACGCCTTCAACCCCACTGAAAACTAAAACATAAAATAACCCTCAGGATACTCAAAAAACCAGAAAATCACCGAAAAAACCCGATTGCAATCCGACGAAAGCTGAAAAATCGCGACTTTTAATTATGATTTAAATATAGGCGCGGGTCGCTCTTGAATAAACAGTTGGGAAAATCGCAGCGTCGCACTGCAAATCGCGACGCTGCACTTCATATTTTGAACTGGACGGAGCGTCCGGTAAAAATTGCGCCTGAAAACCACCGGCCCTGGAAGACCACAATTTACCTTTTTTCGAGTGTTCTCTGCTTCGACGGGCCCTGCCACTGGGCGTCATCCGGCGTTGCGAGGGAATGCAAATCCACCCTCTTCCAGATCAGTTGAAGCCGACCTCACCGGCGTTCCAATGGCGCTGGGCAGCTGCGGAAGGCGAATGTGCGTTAACTCAAACAAACGTTGTACCAGCATGCGCGAAAAAACCGAAAACAACGCCCAAAAACACGAAACTGCCGCTGCCCGCCAGCCTTAAATCTATAATACTGTAGGAGTACCCCGCCGGCGTTCGACCACCATGCAATTTGTCCGCCACGAGAATAGCCGTCCCACTCTGACTTTCTGGTACTGCCGTCTCCCCGTTCGAGAAAACTGACGCGCCGGGGAGAATTTACAACGCCACCGGCACGCAAAAAATTCTCGGCTGTGCCGGCTCCTGACACGCTGGAATTATCTAAATGGAGGGAAGAAGACCAACATTATCACGACGCGAATACACGCCGAGGTAGCAAATAATCGCGACGCAGCTCTCGATTCTACCGTTTATTGCTGACATCCTTCGCGGTCGCCCGCCCACGCCCACCCGCGCCCGAGGAACAGCACTTGGGACAATACTGACTCAGCAGCGCCCGCCCGAAACTCAAACTTGGGACAATACTGTAGTGAACTTGGCCTGCTTGGGCGGCGACTCCGCTTGCGGGGCCCGGAATAGTAGATTTGCCCTTCTTGGGAGACTCCGCTTGCGATCGGGAGTACTTGGTCTGCAAATGTTCGAGATCGCCCTGCCAAATAATATTGAAATCAGCAGTGTGGCCGCCTCGGCCGGCCAAAATCGCTAAATTTCCCATCTTTTTGGACGGGTTGCCCAGTGCCGGCATCGTCTTTTGCGCGTCTCTCCAGACAGGTCAACAATTAGACCACCGCCGCTATTGATGGCGAATCCCCATACGATATGTGCACACCTCTGTAAAGAGGGTCTTGCGTTGTTTTTTGGCCACTTCCGCGAGAAATCACACGATTTAACTGGGCTGCCCCCACCACCGGTATTTTAGGTTTCGAGCGGAGACGATGGAGAGACTTTGAAGAGACTCCGATTCAGAGTCTCTGAAAAGAGACTTTGAGGAGAGAAGGGAGGGGAGAGAGGAGAGCGAGGAGGGAGGAGAGAGCAGCTTTTTGACGGCACAACGAAAACTGCAACGCCTTTAAAATTGTTGTCCGCACTGACCCCCCCTGGACTCTTAACATTACCTTCGGTAGCGACAGCCGAAAGACCACGATCAGGATGTTCCCCAACAGAATCAGGAGCACTGTGCCGGCCAACGCCAAGAGACTGACGCGCAAAACTTTCTCCCAAGCCGGACGACAAACGGAGCCTGAATGATTGTCGCGTCGTTAATTGCGGCTACTGTACCGCCATGTAGTACCAATCCGAGACAATCGCTATTCGTAGGCCGCCTCGGGAGCCGAAGACAGCAAATCCCCGGAGATCATTTTCTCGGCGGTTTTTGGGTTTTTCCGGACGGCCTTAATTGCTAATACTGCGCCCGAGGGGGGCGCCCAAAAAGTTTAGGAAAACCTGCTGCGGGCGACAGCACTGCAAAAGAGGACGAAAACCGAACTGGACAACAACACCCGAAAATAACGCGCTAAATTACTTATTCAGTGAGCTGGAAGCTATCAGTAGATTTATAGACAACAATACTATGGACGTACCTTCGGAAGTAGATAGGTCATCACTTGCGGCACCGCTTTTGGGAGTCTCACTTGCGGCACCAGTCTTGGGTTCATCGCTGGCGTTGTTGTGCACGTCCTCTTTCGGGGATTCGCTCTCCGACGAATCCACACTCGTTCCAACCGAACCACCGCTGCCATCTGCGCGTCAGGGTGCACAGAGTGGGCCCAACCGACTCGCTTTTTGATCCAGCGCTCAACGAGATGCGCAGTGTGGCATTTTCGATCGTAATTTACGTCCACCCAAAATCTTTCAACAACCAGTTGGGAAATGCCACACAATCGTTAATACTCGAAGCTACTACAGCTGACCTGTCGTCTCCTCTTTGGCAAGCTCGTCGGTTACAACAGTCTTCTCTCCTTCGGGCTTTTCCGTTTGGGCGCTGGACTCCACCCCAGTTTCGCCCGCCTACATGCGAAATAGATTGGGGCATCGATCGGGGAAATATTTTACAGGGGTGGCATTTTGCAGTACTGTTCTTACGCTTAAACACGATGGATGGCGGTCCGCGCTAGACGGTGCCTTGCGGTCCGTGCTAATGAATTACAAGATCATATTCTCGCGGCAATTAACAATAAAACTTTACGCCAGCCGTAGTTTTTTCCGTCTCTGGCTCAGACTGCTCTTTCTCGGGCCCAGATTGCCCTCCGTCTGCCGACTCTTTGGAGGAAGATCCGGCCTCTGCAGGCTCCTTGTCTGACTGTGCTGTTCCATCCGACTGCGCTGTTGCTGCGCCAGCGGCCTCCTGCGCTGCGTCGGACGACTGCTCCGAGTCTTCTGTGGCCGAGTCTTCTGCGGCCGAGTCGTCTGCGGCCGAGTCTTCTGCGGCCGTTTTCTCAGACTCCTCCGGTCCACCAACCTGGTCACGTGAAATGAATCTCGCGCGCGACAGATTGTCCACGTTCGTGCGGCCGCAAGATGCGGCGCCCACGGCTGTGGCGGGACCTACTCACAAACCAGCCCACGCAACTCGTAGCAAACACGCGTCCGTCCGGGTACTGTTCATACTTTGAACCGGCAAAGGTGCAGCCAGTTTCCACTACTAGTTCGCAGTTCGTTTGCAGGCTCTATTTCTAACTACCTATACCCAGAAACCCCACTCTCCCCACTGGAATCCAACAAGACTCGTAGAACGACCAGAAATAGCCCTCCAAACAGACCAAAACGCACCTAAAATCGCTACAAATCACAAAAGCCACCAGAATTAGCCCGCCAAACAGGCCAAAACACACCTAAAATCGCCAACAATCACAAAACCCACGATAAATAGCCCGGGAAACGCGCAAAACCGCACCTAAAATCACGATCCCCGAGGAACCGCGCCGCCTAGTTTGCAAATATCCGAAATTTGCAGGTTCTATTTGCGCGTAGTTGGCAACGCGCAACTCAGACTTGCAAGAATCATCATTCCACAATGTCCAGCCGTCCGCGCTTACTACCGCTATGGTAGTTCGAAAAGAACGAATCCTTCAAAAAGTTTCCCGCTTACCGAAACCTATACTGAAACCTTCCCAAAAGTAAGTACCACTGAAATTAGGCGCCCGAGAAATTATCCAGGCACTGAACCGCAGGAAAAACGCAACCCGCCCAAAATCTACGACAGTGGGAATCGACTCAACTATTTCTAACTACTTATACCCAGAAAACCCCACTCCCCGCACCGAAATCCGGAAGAAACCAACGCGATCCCTCCAAATCCCCCTAAAATGTACCGAAACTCGACGAAGTATGCATAAGTAGCCCGCCAAAGGAGCCAAAACCCATTGAAATCTATCCAAAGTCACCGAACTGTCACCCGCAAAACTGGCCAAAGCCCATCCAAAACCTTCCAAAAACGCAAAACACCCCAGAAATAGCTCGATAAACCCGCTAAAATGCACCTAAAACCCGCTAAGAACGCCAAAATCCCCGGGGAAACGCCGCCACCTAGTTCCACTCTACGGCAGCGTCGTCCACCGGTGAAGCGTCCTCCGCCGGTGTGTCTTCTTCGGTCTTTGCCGGCTCCTCCGGGGACGTCTCTTGTGGTTCTGCCCCCGCCTCATCTATCGCGGGTGTGTCCGCGCCCGGAGCTTCCTGCGGCTCCGGATTTTCTGGTCCTTGCGCGGTTTGCTCCTCCGCCGCGGGTTCATCGGTTTCTGCGGGGCCCGCGTCGGCGTCGCCCCCCGCGGAGTCACTCGCGGCGGGTTCCTCCGCGCCGTCCACGGGCGGCGACGCCTCGCCTTCTTCCGTGCCCGCGGCGTCGTCTTCCTTGTCAATGTCTCCATTTTCTTCATCGGCCTTCGGGTCGGAATCCGGCTTTTCAGCAGCCCCCTCACCTGAAACATTAACCGACGCTGTAAAATGACTCCTTTCACGAAGACGTACGACAGAATTAGTACCCACCAGCTTGACCCGACGTTGCGCGGGCAGCTTTTTCCGCCATTGTTGCACGGCGGAAAAAGCTGCCTATAACGTGTGATGTGGGCAGCGTGGGGCCCAGCTCGTGTCCTTACACTTTGGAATAGATCATAACGCCGTACTTTCATCCGATGTCTCTCCTCCACCGGCAGCCTCCGTGTCATCACCGCCTTCAGCGTCATCCCCGGCATCCGCAGGCGTCTTGCTGTCGTCCGCTTGAGAGGCCTCATCTGAATCCTCCGCCTCGTTAGTCCCGAGTGCTTTGGACGTTTCAGTGCTGGGTGCGGCGTCGCTGGCTGGCGCGCCAGTCGCCGATGACTCCTCGTGTGCCGCTGTTTCTTCCGCGTGCGCTGCGTGCGCCTCCGCGGAGCGGGCGACTTTGCGCGCGCCAGTCGCCGACGTCTGGGCCTGTTTGGCGGTCGCGGCAGCCCCCAGCGCCTGCGACGACGCCCTCGATGCAGCCGTCTTGGCTGCGCCTGCCGCGCCCACGGCAGTCTTGGCCTTGCTACGCGCGGCGGTGGCACCCTTAATGGCGTCCTCAGCAGAGGCCTGGGCCAGATCCGCGTCCAGTTTTGCGCTCCGCGACATCTCCTCCGATTCCTCCACCGTCGCACGCGTTGCACTCATCTAAGAGTAGACCGCCGCGTAATATTAAAGAGTCCGAACAACACTGGACCGCCGCGATGGGACGCCCCCAACTCAACGCGCCACGAAACAGATCGCAGAAAACCGAAACGCGCACCTAAAATCGCCAGAACTACGAAAACGCCCACTAGGAAAATGCGTGTAATAAAATTAGGGTAGTTTGCACCACGCTCAAATTCACTATTAGTATACGACAGGGTCCCACCTCGTCTCCCACCGCTTTCATCTGCTCGATGAGATCTTTCGCTTCTTGTGCGTGTTGATCCAACCTCTCGTTCGTTGTCCGCAAATTCTCCTGTATCTTTTCGTTTTGCTTCACCACTCGCGCGAGCATATCGTGCTTCTGGGAGGCCTGTTCTTGCAACTCTTCCAGAACCCGGTCATCTGTCGGGAGGGGGGCGCCGGGCAGCAAAAACAT
>Ga0099798_10337_pt1 | contig 16046 bp, 23 predicted proteins | sample Uncmet_Sort29A_1_FD_89870 | JGI IMG/M metagenome (GOLD analysis project Ga0099798, IMG submission 89870) | Marine eukaryotic communities from CALCOFI LINE 67, Pacific Ocean - CN13ID_Sort29A_1 | ecosystem: Environmental > Aquatic > Marine > Oceanic | place: Pacific Ocean: Monterey Bay | collected...
GTGCACCGACATTGCTTGAGAAGACGAGACAATGGGAGATTTGAGTTAAGGATTCAAATGTATGCGGGATGAAGGCATTAGGTTTTTGTGCATTTCTGTGGGAGAACGGACTTGGTTCCACATGAGCGGACACAGTATGAGAGAATTCTTTATGATGTGTATTATTTGCGTTTCTAGTTATTTCATTTCCATTTCATATTTTTTGTCGAATGGTTCTGAAATTTGCTATGCACCCACATCTTTCATCGGGTGCGCCGACATCTATTCCGTCATTTTCTGTAGACTTTAGGTGTGCACCCAAGTCATATTTAGATTTCAAGGTAGTGCATCCACGTTAATTCTTTTACGTCGGAGGTAGAGAGAGATCTCATTTAGACTCCACACGAAGATGCCCTTAACGTGATGCGCAACTTTAGTCTGTGCACCGACGTCAATTAGATAGGCGCCAGGTTAGATGTCGGAGGTAGAGAGGGATCTCATTTAGATTTCACGCGAAGATGTCCGTAACGTGGTTTGCAGCTTTAGTCTGTGCACCGGCGTCAATTAGATAGACGCCAAGCTAGATGACGTCGGCGCATACTTTGTCTGACGACGTTAAATAGAAAAAAAAGAGGATGTTTGTGGTGTGGCATTGCTGCTTGCTAGGCGGAGGGAAAGCATTCGCGTTCGGAGTTGTGTCGTGGGTCTATTTGATTATCTATGAGAAACGCGGGAGGCGCTGGCATTTGGAAGCTTCGTATTTTTTGCCGCAGATAATCTAAATTTGAAGCGGGCGCACACGTCGCATCGTCACTCTGGATGAAAAAAAATATTTATGTTTTTCGCTGTGCGTCGTTGCAGCTGGAAGGTCGGAGGGAACGTACAAAAGTTCCCGGATGGTTGGTGGGTGCGTGCTATACTGGGGCAGCGATGTCATTTGCAGCCCATAGCTTTTTTTTGGGGGTGATAATCTACATTTGACGTCGGCGCATACTTTGTATGACGGCGCTCAACAAGAAAAAAAAAGATGTTTGCGGTGCGTCGTTGCTGCTGGCTAGGCGGAGAGAAAACATGCGCGTTCGGAGTTGTGTCGTGGGCCCCTTTGATATACTAAGAGGGATGGGGGATGGGCTGGCGTTGGGACGTTTTGCACTTTTTGCCGTAGATAATCTAAATTTGACATGGGTGCACATTTCGTATTGTCGATCGAGATGAAAAAAAAAAATTATGTTTTTGCTGTGCGTCGTTGCAGCTTACTAGGCGAAGTGAAAGCATTTGCGTGCGGAGTTGTGTCGTGGGTCTCTTTGATATACTATGTCGTGGGTCTCTATTATATACTATATAATATCTTCGTTGGACAAGTTCATCTTCGCGTCTAGAGAGTCGAGGAGAGATCGTGGAGAGTCGAGGAGAGATCGTGGAGAGTCGATGAGAGATCACGCAGAGTCGAGGAGAGATCGCGGGGACGAACCACGGGGGAACGCGGAGAGTCGCGAGGAGAGATTCCCCGTGGTTCTTCCTCCCGATCGCGGAGCGCCGAGCAGAGATCGCGGGAACGCGAACACGAAAAACGCGAGAGCGAAAAATAGTATACGACGCAGTCTAAATGAAATGTCTCTCTTCCCTCTTGCAGTTTAACAAAGAAACACACTATTCAAAATCCCACTTTCCTGTTCCCCTTTTGACCTTCGTTGAAGAGAGAATCTGCCACAGATAATCTAAATGGGTGCCGGTACATTCTAGTTCTCCCACAGAAATGCACAAAAATCCGATGCCTTCATCCGCACACATTTGAGTCCTTAACTCAAATCCCTCATTGTCTCGTCTTCTCAATCAATGTCGGCGCACACATAGACGTGGATGCACATCTAATTTGTGTGGTTCATTTCTGAGAGAAATCCGGCATGCATGAAATTCATTCAAAGAGATCATAAAGAAATGATGTGTGTCCTGTCCGACTTGTTCCGACTTACGTTGAACAAAGCCCGACAGTTTTCAACACATCAAACACTGGCAGAACGTAGAGAGTCACGCCGGCGTCTTCTGGGATAATCTGGATAGACATTGGCCCACGGATAATCTAAATGGGCACCGGTGCATCCTAGTTCTCCCACAGAAATGCACAATAACCTACTGCCTTCATCCGCATACATTTGAATCCTTAACTCAAATCTCTCATTGTTTTGCCTTCTCAACCAATGTCGGCGCACACATAGACGTGGGTGCACATCTAATTTGTGTGCTTCGTTTCTGAGAGAAATCTGGCATGCATGAAATTCATTCAAAGAGATCATAAAGAAATGATGTGCGTCCTGTCCGACTTGTTCCGGCTTACGTTGAACAAAGCCCGACAGTTTTCAACACATCAAACACTGTCAGAACGTAGAGAGTCGCGCCGGCGTCTTCTGCGATAATCTGGATAGACGTTGGGAACCAAGTCCGCACATGACTCCGACAGTTTCTGACAAGTTTCGCACCAAGAACGAAACCCAAAAGAGTGTCACAGAATCGACGTCGGCGCACTGTCATGATCTAAACATGACTTGGGTGCACCCCGCAGTTCTCCAACACTCAACGTAGGTGCGCACCTGAATTCATCAGGGCAATATTTTAAAAAACAGGCAGATTACAAACGCGCGCGATTCAGAAAAATCGCTTCGCGTGAGATCTCCGACACATTCCGCGCGCAGCGGCGCACATGTTTCGGCATATGTTCCTACCAAACCCGAAACGCCTCACGTATGCGCACGGTTTTTACCCAATTCAATCAGTGTTCCAAAGACTGCTCAAACACACGCCTTCTCGGCGGTGTGGTCGATGTCGACCGCTCTTTTCTCGACCACTATTGCACGAAACAAAGACAAACAAATCGGAGGTCTCTGAAACACTTTGTTATTCGTGGGGGGAGGGCTCCGCTTTCAGCGGTGTTTTGTTTTTCTCCTCTCACGAGACCAAATCCCCCTCGCTCTCTCTCAGTAACACACACTTTTTCTCCCCACTTTTGTGGCAAGGCAGACACCTATACCGGGACGTGTGCGTTAAAGTAATCCGGGGATTATTTTGTATGCGTCCTTCTAGAACACGTGAACAGCACCGACACTTTTCCTAAATTTTTACGTATATGATCCGACACGATAGCGATACTATTGCTATTCTTCAGTGAAAATCACTGTATTATTACGAGGATGAGGTTTTTCGTGCGAGGACACAGAAGTTCCGGTGTTGTTTCAGGGCCCGGTGCTCGATGAAACGTTTGCCGCAAAGATCGCATTCCAGATCCTCCCCCAGCAGCGGCGCAAACGTGGCGAGGTGGTCCTCCAAATTCCACGAAAGCGGCACTGCTGCTGCGCACACCGGACACGCGAAAAATCCGTCCTCTTCCCAAGTGCAAGTCACGCCCTGCTCTTCTCGCAACGCTTCGATATGATTCGCCCTTGAACCCCACGAGGAAGAGAGCTCTGCTGACGCACGCACAGTATCTTGTCCGATGTCACCATTCACCGTAGTTCTTTCCGAAGACACCGAAGACAACGTTTGTTCAATTCGATCGCCGGGTTCTTCGGCTACCTCGCGCCCCCAACCTGCCTGCTCCCGAACGACTGGACCGACCAAGAGTTCTTTGGAACTACCAAGTTCCGCGGCCCAGGCCGGTCGATCGCGAACAAGATGCGAGCTGCCCCCCGGGGCCGGCATTCGGGCCGAGACGCACACAGCAGGAGCAACGTTGGAGGAGGTGGTACTATTGCCACTGGAGGTGATACCATTGCAGAGGGGTTTGTCATCGTTGGTCGTGCTCCTCGTGCTCTCAAAGTCCACGAGCCCTCCCCCTGGAGTTATTTGTCTAACCGACACCAAGGGAGGAGCAGTTCTAGAGTCGTGCTTGCTGACTTCATGTTGACGAAGGGCTTCTGCATCCACAAAGACTTTGCCACACAGTTGACAGGCACAGGGGTTTCTTCTTCCACTCTTCGACCCGCACTTTTCCAGTTCGTGTACCTGTCGAATGTGCGCGCGCTGCCCCTGCAAACTGGCAAACTCCTTACCGCACTCCCCGCATCGATATTTTTTCTTCCCAGTCACATTATCTGGTACTGGTTCTTCGCGTTCTCCGACCACTGCCGGGACGAGGAGCGCTGACCGATCGACCACGACGTGCCTGCTGACTACGGAGCGGCGCACTCTCTCCTGTAAACACGTAGTGTTGTTTCGCCGCAAGAACGCTTACAAACCTTTTGAAATCACAAACAATGAATTTAGGAAGTCAACGAGAGCTTTCCGACGGACTGGATTCGTTGTTTTTGTCCTCTACCGGTCCGCGTCTTATCTGTATACTCCTATTATAGACAAGTTGGAACTGGACACTCTCCTGTAAAATACCAGAACGAGCTTACGAAAAAGAAGGATAGTTGCTTCGCTTGGTGCTCTTCGCATTTGACTTACCGTGACGCTTGATACTTGCGCGCAGTGGACCTGGGCCCGAGGTTGCCTGTTGCCAAAGGAGGTCCGACACAACGGAGGAGAATGAGTATAGAGAGGAGTTGTGATATGTTGTTGCTCTGCCTCATCGGACAATTATATGGACACGTCATTCACATTTGTCTAGAATTCTTCGAAGAACATCAAAGATAACTTCACAACCATCTAAGAAACTTTCAAGAACACCTTGATTTTCTCTTCATTGCATACCTTTTCTCCGACCGATGACGACCAATCGAATCCCTGACGTTTGTTTTTATAAAAAATGGCGACGATCTCTAACAATAATAACATCAGAACGACAATGATGGCATCTGCAACAAACGTTTATGCTCGAGGCCTGGGATCCGCGGTGCTCAAGTTCCTCCAAATGACAAAAAATTAGACGGATCACCAGGCCGTTTTTCAACTTCTTGCTTGAATAATTTCCTATGGCGGGAACTACTTCGTGCTTGTATAACTCTTCGCAGCTGCAAGAAGATCCGCTTCGTCCTGCACTTTCTGCCGCGACAATCAAAAAATGTTTTTCCAAATAGTTGATACTACAAAAGCGAGAATGCAAGGTCTTTTAGCCATCCTACCAACCTCCTAAAAGATGTTACAGATCGTAGAAGACTTCGCTCTGTCAATTTCGCCCCTCTCTTGAAGAACATTTCTTTCCCTGACTGTTCTTAGAATGCGTTGCGATTGCCTCCCGTTATCAACTGGGCAAGAGTGACGAGGTGTTTCCAACTAAACACGATCCAGCAGAAAATGCACACAGATAACGAGGGACACGATCTCTTGATGTCCTTCTCTCGTCAGCTCGATGTTAGTCCCTTGCGACCTTCTGAAGTCGACTATTCTCTCGGACTATAGAGCGAGCTCTCGAACTGTATGTATAATATTAAAGATTACTGCCATCCGATCGCTTGAGGTTCACACTCGAGCCAGCACGGTTTGTCCGCATCCTCTTCTCAACTCTCCATTCGATGGAACTGTGCCCGACTCAGTTTGAAAGAGTGTAAGTAGTACCTTCATGTACTACTTTCACCACTGGGGAGGCCAGGAATGTGGTGATGTGTCTCACATCGTTCCTGTCCAGACATCTGTCAGGCCGGATCTATCTTTTGGACTGTTTAAAAACTCAAAAAACGACAGATATTAGATCTGCGTGTAGAACAGTCGGGAGATAGATATAGACCGTGCACAGAGCTGCCCTTGCCTAACTCGTCTTTCTCTCTCGTCTCGAACATTGACATCTTTAAGTCTTCTACAATGATTAAGTGCTCATATTCTCCGATGGCCGTAACAAACCTTTCTCTTCCGCTAGTTCGTCCTCTGTGACTTTCATTTTTTCCTGGGAAAACTTGTCAATCGCAAGACCGTCCACAATCTTCCACTCGCCGTCTTTGCACGTACACGGGAACGAATACATCAAACCTTTTGAAATATCGAATTTTTAAATTAAGAGCAAAACACTGTCACTTTCTATATGTTGCTGATATCTGTGCATGCTGAATTCTTGCGCCTTTTTCTTGAGGGTTTGGCGCCCCAAATGATAAGATAAGATAAGATAAGATAAGATAAGATAAGATAACCTTTGGTTTGTTTCAACATGTTGATGCTATCGGTTTTTTAATGCTTTAAGAAATGTCCGTTTGTCTACATCAACGTTTCAAAACTGAGGTCATGGCGGATTACTCTGGCAACATTACAGTTGGCCCGAACCACAGATGATAAATCGTGTCGGCTTCCTGACCAACACCTCCCCTTGGCTTGTTGGTCATTCCTGTACATGCTCCTCCTAGACTACGCTGCATCATATGTGCCTTAGAATCCAAGAACGCCCATAGCCGCCGATACGTTGACCGACACACATAAGGACAGAAAGAGACACGTTCATCGTTCATCGAAGCTCGTGAATATAACTACTTGTATGGGCACGTCGATAAACGTCGGTCGCGGATGGGGCGAAAACAAGTATGGCGGCCCTCACCCCTAAACCCTATTCATCTCCGGGTATATTCATTCCACGCGGGTGAACGCAAATGGGTTGTTTAAGATTCCCATCGATTGGGCCTGTGTCTGCACCCTTGTCAGAACGCTGAAAACAACTAGACGATTGGGGGGCCAATGTCCGGATTAATAGCCTGCGTCAATTGTTGCGGGAAAGGCATGAGCTCCGAAGCCTGCAAACTACCTAGGCACAAAACGCGGCAAATGTGTGCAGTAATGAGATAGGAAAGATACCGGATAGGAAAAAAAAGATACCTGGCTTGACACCATAAGTGTTGCTGTCGGATAGCACGCCCATCGAAACAAACTCGCCGCCACTCGTTCCGCAGACCCAGGACCTCATGTGCCTCACTGCTGCTCTCGCGGCGGATAAAGCAGAGGAAGCCTTTCGGGCGTTGATGATGGCAGCGCCGCGCTTCAGGGGGGTGTCGGGGGAATGCGGATGAGAATTAAAACTCTTTTTGAGTGATTCTTGTGAGAATTCTTGTGTGAGTGTGTAAAAGGACTAAATTAATATGGAAACCGGGTAGAGAGGTTCCTTCCCTTGAGCTCTTCTTGCCCAGGGTCAGATAGTATCATCCACACGCGAAGTTAGTATCATCCACGCGAACGGATGATACTAAAAAAGAACGCGTGGATGATACTAAAAAAGAACGCGTATGGATGAACGGCCAACATCAACACGCACGTTCGTACATGCGTTCGAGGTTTCCATATCGTGGTTCATCGAAAAATGATATACCTTCTGTATAGTTTCGATGAATTCTGCGTTGAGATATTTGTCATCAGCAATGACCTGCCGAATGGGTTTGCCACCGATGGTGCCGTGGTTCACGTCAGGATATTGTGTAGACGAATGATTCCCCCAAATAATTACGTTTTGGACTTCCTTAACAGAGGCGTTAGCTTTCAAAGCGATTTGTCCGAGTGCTCTGAAGAAGAAAAATACTATTTCAACAATCTAACATAATTCCCCCCTTATGCCTCCCACGGTGTGAAAAAACATGCATCAGCATATATAGTTGGCGTCCATACCATTGGGGAAACTGCCACCCTTCTATGAAACGTGCAAGAGACCCACCACATCAAACGTGCGAACTCTTCTAATTATACGTAGATAATCAGTTGGATCCTATAAAATACTCTTCTCATATACGTATGCCCGAGTATGCTTGTCTAATAATATTACCGATGATGGTCCAGACGCGTCATCGCTGTGAAATTACGTTTGGGAACCTTCGGGGCATAATGTGACATCACAAGGGAGTTCGTATTCGCAGGATTTCCGACGATAAGAACTTTGATATTCGGGGATGCATTCTTCTCGACAGCCTCTCCCATTGATTTGAAAATCCCAATATTCTTCTCCATCAGATCCTTACGCTCCATACCTGGGAATATACTCCACAAATTGCGCTATGCGTACAAAAATATATGCCCTTATATGCGGAACGCCGCATAACGTACGACGGACTCGCGACCTCGAGACGATGCTCACATAAACCGGCGGGACGAGGGAAATCCACATGAACAGCGCGAAAACACCTGCCGCTTTCTTTTCTCCGGGGTACTTTTTTAACACAAGAGACAGTCACTATATATAAACAGAACAATCGTCGCGCCCATTACGCAGGAACAATTTCCCGAAAATTATCCTTGTTCTCATTCCGTCGGAAGGAAAATAAGAAAAACTTTCGGGAACGTAATCTAACACTTTCCCTCCACACCTTCCTGAGTGCGATGCATCATTTCGAGACGCGCACACAAAAGTAGAACGCAATACAATCAAAAAGGCGCTATACTCTGTACTACAACTGCACCGAGAAAACTTTGGGCTGAGGCTCTCGTTTGTGACTATATATCCCAGAGTATCAAACTGGCACACATTCTAAAACTGGTGGTTCTTCGTGCCCTCCTTATACTTTTATATAAACCTACTCACTATATTATTGAAAAATGAATGACACCTTGCTTTCGCGGAAAGGCGCCGAGTAGGACAGCACAATCAGCGCCGGCGAATGCCTTCTCAACGTCCGATGTAGCCACGACACCGTAAACAAGAGGGAAATTGCCGTCCTCGATTTCCATTACGACGCCAGATAGAGCTTCCATGCAAAATGGGAGGTCCAATAGATGGATAATCACTGGTTGATCCGGGCCAAACATGTCACCATTGCATATCATGGGCGTAATGGCGTACCCGATCTGACCGGCGGCTCCGGTTACACATACCACAAGGGGTTTTTTCTCAGCCATGTTGAGAGAGGAGAAAACGCGTGTAGAGAGAAAAGAACTTGGGAGAGGAGCTTAAGATGAATCCGATCTGAAGATTGTTTGTTACTCAAATCAAGAATGACTGGGGAACTTGATCATCAATTCAGACGTCTTTCGTCATCGTTCCTCCAAATAGATGCCCGTTTCTATTACTAAGGACACTCCAGACAGATATTACGACTCGTTTCTCTCCAATAAAAAAGGATATATACAACATTATTTATGAACACATTGTATTTTTTCCGTAATATTTTCTCGCATTTTTCCCAAAATACAGGGAGAAATAAGGGGTCAACAGATGTTGCAAGAAAATATACGCGTGTCAAACTGTGGGAACAAAAGATGATCGAACAAAAGATGATCGTAATATAATCGAACTCTTTCGTGAGATAGGAGGACACACCGCACCAGCACGAGAGACCCGAAATAAACGCCTTCTCGTTCCTGAAAAAAACTTAGAAGCTTGTGTGCTTCATTAACGATATACCGATATGAATCAAAAGGTCTTCTCGGAACTCGGGTGGGGACACATGAAGAAAACCAAATTTTAGAGGAGCTGACCGTAAAGACATGGGAAGGACACATTAACAATCTCCGCTAACTAAAGATAGTCATAAAGAGCGTGAAAACAACTTTTTCTCTTTCTAGGTTCCTCAATGTGGGCTGCGATGCGCCATTGTACAATTGGATAATATATATAGTAGAGAAACTGACAACCTCGTCTGCAGTTTTATAAATAAAAATACGTAAAAAAAACCTTACGAACGCTACGGCGTAACGAGAGAGAAACATCAAGAGCGAAACAACTACATCACTCCTCCACACAGGGATATTTTGATGATAAATATCATATTAATTTATTATACTGCGTGTAGGTATGGAATATCGAGATGGTCCCCCACCATTTTTGCAAATCCGGGGCCCCATCGATGCATGTCTTCTTATACTGCAAATAAAAAATACGGTGGTGTTGCAAATCATGTGTTGCGATCACTTCAATACTCACGCAGATCACTTCAATAATGCCATCTTTTCGAAGACCTGTTGTATTAAGGGAAACAGTATTTTTTTTATAAGGGTTTGTGAGTCGTATATTTCGCTGAGCATGATGTTCACGTGTTCAGATACCATATATGTACACTTTCGAGAGAACCTGAGATATGCGGATGAAACTTAATAAATTTCGCTGTTGAAACGGAAACAACTTCTATACTTCGCAGGAGTAACACTTTGTCACAAAAATGGAAAAGAAATGTGTTTCTATATTGGGGGAATAGTCGCACCAAGACAGGTTATGCAAACTGTTTCTCAGCCTCAAGAAACCTACCCATAAAACGGCGGTTTGTGCAGATCTCAACAGGTTTGTTTGGTTCTAACAGCTGACGTATGACATCAAATAATGGACATAGAAATCATCGTGACTGCAAAAAGAACAACAACGACGAAAAAGATTGTAAAACCAAGAAAAAGTTGAATACCTTCATTGCGAATAAAGCAAATATGACGGCGGCAAAGATGTGCCACAACTGATATCCCTTCTTTTTCCCTTTGGAAGTCAATGCCTGGAATTTTTTTTTTCACCAAAACGTCAGAAAATCTAGGTTGGGGCCGGATCAGAAAAGAACTTTCGATGTAGCCTCAGGGACGTAGTAGAACAAAACAAACCCGATCTCTTCAAAACCCCAAACCCGATCTCTTCAAAAACCACCAGTTTTACTGTGAGATCTTATTTGATAGCCGCGCCCTGCCTTTGTCGGGGAAACCTCCGCCCAACCTTTTCCCACTTTCCCCCAACAGCAATGCCGCGCAAGGCCGCAAACGGCCCCCCGAAACGCGCGAAATTTTTTTAACCCCCATTGTCCTAAACCGTTCGGATAGTTGGAGCCCGCCGGGTCGTGGGCGCTCGTGTATCCCAAACCCTCAGGATGGTTGGGGCGCGTGTATCCCACGCGCTTAAGAGGGGACTCCGTCCCCCTGGCTAAATCATCAAATGATAGTGAGGCCCCATGGTAACTCATACATGTCTAGCTATTAATCAAGGTTTTGCGTGATTAAGGGATCCCTTTCGGGTTCCCTTAACTAAATTCTTACGGAACGAGAACACTCTCGAGGGGGAATTTTGGTATGGAAATTTTGTGAACACCAGATTTCTGAGGGATTAGATCTTTTTTGGAATATGACGCATGGGCGCTATCGATAATCGGGCTGATGCCTGCAGAAGGGCCAAGAGATTACAAAAAAGAATTCTTGTACCTGAAGCTTCTCGATTTCTGTTTGGACAACGGCTCTTTGTTCTTGCAGTTTCTGGGTATACCGACCGAGCTCGTCGTATTTGGATCTTAAATCTCTCTCATCTGTGTACTGCCCTGGGCCCCGTTCACCGTTGACGTCAGGGAACACAACGCTGAGTCGAAATTCTTGAGTCTTCGCGCTTTCTGAAAGAGGTTTTTGTTTTACCAAAAACCGATGTTATATATGATATAACAATCATGATTTCAATGTCCGTGATAAAACAAACAGTTTTGGTCCCCACACAGTGTGCTTTCCTTTTGCTGATAATGACAACGGAAACCGCTCTGATCTGTTGTAATCAATATAAACCAACGTCCCCGCGCGCCTTTTTTGAGGCACCACCCCCCCCAATCGACCAGATTCCCGGCCAATTTCCGACGCTGGGAGTCCCTGCGCGGGACGTGACCACAGACCTATTGTAAAGCCGGACGCCCGACCACAGACCTATTCCAGCCGACGCGGGGCCTATGCCACGGACGGAAAAAACTCGCCAGAAACCACCTGGATAAGCCTGGAAAACGGGCCGATCCCGAGAGCACCCATAATTTAGGAAATCTGCACGTAAGGCACCCAGAAAAATCAATAGGAGATCGAAAACACCCGTGATAATTTAGGAGCTCGTGGGCCCGCGACGAACGATCGGCGCCCTAGGCCTTGCACCACCACATATGAGCGAGAGTCGGCACCTTTCCCCCCCTCTTTGGCCCGGCAGGAAGGGGGGGGGGAAGGTCATTGATCTATCCTGGACCTTCGGCCCGAAGCCCTAGACATTGTGATTGATTTCTGAAATGTAAAAAATACTGCTCATCGCTAGCCAGCTTTCCTTGTCCTTGATTTCCGTCTCGGTTGTTGGTACGGCCTGGACCAAAAACCGATGTTGATAGTTTGCAGGCACTTCTGTCAGTTTTTGTAGCATAATTTGGACGTCCTTAGGAGGAAAAAAAAAAATACTTCACAAGACACACTATGTACGGAAGATTTCAGCAGATATAGAGAAACGACACTTGTTTCCATGCAGGGCGGGCAGTCCAGAAGAAAGATGGGCGCCCGAAATAACTTGCGATTTGTCGCGATAAGAGACCACGAGACCACTCACAAGAAATCCAGAGTTTAACAGAAGCTGGCTGCGGCCAAACCCATGCGACCAGAGTAGGGTAAGAAACGACCATGCGGACTCGTATCGCATTCAAATCACTACACTACAATTTCGCTCAGAGTCGCGCCGCGCCACTCAAGAACAGCAATGGCATCGGAATGCTATGCGTTGCACCTCTAACCAGATCTGTGCCTCTCGCGGACCAACTTAGATACAGATTCACATACAAAATCTAATTCGCATAGATTGCTCGAGGAGACCGATCTGGCCAATGAAATGCTGTGATCCCTGAAAACCCTTTCAGAAACCACCTGCATGTACTTCATTTACGCGGGATATACACATAGATATCATCCTACTGAATACACAGATATATACATAGATATCAATGTATACAGATATTATCTGTATACAGGGGGGGGGGGGGGGGAGAGTCGCTCTAATGTTTCTCCGCCTTGACAAGACAACACACATTAAAAAAACGACGCGCGGGCCTCATGCTCAAGAGAGTTGACCTTCAAATATACCAACAAGAGCGACAGCAAGATCCAAACAAATAACAACCGTGCCAAAAAGACAATAAACGGAGAACAGAAACGAAGACAGACGGCAGACCTGGACATGGAACCTGGAGCCGAAAATCGCGGTTTAAAGACGAGGAAAGGGGGCACTACTCAATTACTGGAAAAAAAGTACTACATCTGCGTGCAAATAAGATCAATGACGACGACGATCGTTCTGATCTGTAATATACCAACACCCGTTCGCCACTTTTTTGCTGCACTCCCCCCGACAATCCGCCAAATTTCTGTGCATTTTTTGGCGCCCAAAGTCCCGAGCCGGGACATGGTCAATTGAATGAAAAAACGCGACCTCGGCGCCGGACCTATTCCCGCCGACGCGGCGGGAATTTCGGCGACGGGGAAAGCCCTCACAAACCCAGTTGGGCCCCCTGGAAAGGGGACCGATCCCGGAGGCGCCCATAATATCTCAGGAAACAGGCCGAAAAATCGCGCGGATTGGGATGAATTTGTCGCCAATTGGACATGTCACGTGGCTCCCAGATGTCACGTGGCCTCCGATGTCCCGTGGCTTCCCGATGTCCCGTGGCTTCCCGATGTCCCGTGGCTTCCCGATGTCCTGCCAGATGTCCCGGAGCGAACGGGACCCATCCCGACAGAACCCATGACCCTCCAATAGAAAGACCTTAGGACCTCGCGGGCCTACGGCCCGCGACGCACCACCGGCGCCTTCGGCGCCGGCGACACACTTGCGGGCCTGCGGCCCGCAAGGACCGGCCGCCTTCGGCGGCCTCCGCCAACGACGACCGCGCGCGGCCTGCGGCCGCGCGCCATTCCACGTTTAAACGGGGGCTGATCTCTTTCCACCCCCCCCCCCCCCCCTGCCGGGCCTTCGGCCTTCGGGGTCCTTGATCTATCCCGGGCCTTCGGCCCGGGGCCTTACATAACAGGATCATCCTCGTTCCGTTCCTCCCACATTTTGAAGGGTGGTGGTATATAACTGCAGCCGCGCTTCTCCTGGGCGCGGCCTCATGTTTACACCGCCCACCGTAGCCCCAGCAGCCACGGCGCCACAACGAACGTATAGGAAGCCGGCGGCCGCGAAGCATCAGCATCAAAAAAATTATGGGAAAAACGGAAAACCAAAAAAACCAAAATAGGGCGTTTTTCGGCACGTCGCATGTTGTGTTCGGCCGGCTCTACAAAAACCTATTGTTCTTTTCTGGAACCAAAATAGGCAAAAAATACTTTCCAGAACTACGGGAATTGAGTGTCAATAATCACAACACGATCTTCCCTCTTTTGACAGGTTCCTCTCGACGACAGCGTCTTTCAGGAATCGGCGGAAGGGTTCAATTCTTCTTTGTCGCATCTTTTGTTGTCGCCATCTGTTCTCGTGTCTTTACTCCAGGCCTTCGTAAAGGTGAAAGCCAACGATTCAACGTTATTTCTTACCGTGCTGACCCATATGGATCAATATCTGCACGATTATCCTGCCAAGGAAGTGGCGCACCTTGGCTATGCTATATCATCGTTTCTGCCTGTCGAGTCGGCAGAAGCGTGGAGAATACGTGCGGCATTCGAAAAAATGTTTACGCTTCTCCGTCGAGAACACGCTTTGTTAGACCTCAATGCAGCAGCTTCGGCAGCAGGTTTTGCAGCATCTGTGATCGCACCAGTCGACGCCACAACTACCAATACAACAACACGACAAACTGCTACTGAAGGTTTACCTATGTGGGCGAGCGGGTCCGTGCCAGTATAGCAGGATGATTTTTTATGAGAAAAAAACTATGGAGTAACAATGTAAGCCTTTTCGGCGCTGTTCGGACATTTTTAAAAAGTCGCTGCCCAGCGAATTTTTCAAAAAGCGTCTCTTTTGAAAAAAGCGGATTTTTTCAATTTTGTTCCAAAGGTTTGGGGTGTTGCCAGTAAACCCCAACTACATACTAATACAACTACCAATACAACAACACGACAAACTACTGAAGGGACAGTTTTAAGTATGTCGATGTGGGCGAGCGGGTCCACGCCAGTATAGCAGGGCAATTTTTTAATGAAAATACAGCATAGATTTCAATAGAGAATCTCGAGGAAAAAAACATTGGGGGGTCCACAACTAAAACAAAGGTGGTGTTAAAAGGTAATAAAGTTTCGTCTTTGACGCCCCCCCTCAAAACTGGTGAAATAATGTGTGCGATATTCCGAAAAGTTGCAGCATTTTTGCTCATTGCGGCTTTTATATTGCGTCTCCATACTCTCTTTCGATTCGGGCAAATTTGTACGATTTGGGTTTGGATTCTGCGAGGTTTGAACTTTAGGATTCGGGCTTAAAGGATTTTGGTGCGGGTTTTTACAAAAGGAAAATTGGATTTGAGTGATTTGGATTTGGGGTATTTGGCCTTTGGGGGATATTTGGCATTTGAGAACCACAAGCAAGAAAAATTTGTGTGGAAGCAAGGAATATGTCGGCAGAAAGTATGGGAAAAAATTTGTGTGGAAGGGGCCCCACTAAAGTACATTGTCCGGTATCTCAGCGTTCTCTGAACCAGGACTATTCCGTTCCCGTTTTTCCCCCCCTCCCTGAAGGCGCACGTATACGTACCCGGTAGGTGTCAACGGAGGAGGAGGTCGATTTCAGCAGGTAAAAGGAACTTGGCAGAGACTAAAAGAGATCAGCAATAGTAAAATGTACCAACGTGAGCGAGAGGGTAGAAAGGGAGAGAAAAGTAGAGAGAGGAAAGTAGTAGACAAGGCAAGGGCTTTCAGCGCACCAAGTCTGAACTATCCTCTACCCTGAGTCCTGTATTGTATAGTCTTGATATACTACGTTATTTCTCTCTCCGTCTTCCGTCCCCGTATCAAACAAGCGCCCCGAAGCCTTGTTTGATAGTCACCGACGCGGACTCTCCATATGAATGTCCATGCCGGGCATAACTATAATCGTTTTCGTTTTGTTGTGATGTTTGCAGCTGAAGGGTATTTATTTCTTTAATGAGAGTTGTACAGTATTGTTCTCATTGAATTCTATCTATCCTCTCTTCCCGGTCCGAATGCCGCCCCACACGGTCCAAGTGTACCGTCCATCTTCTCAAGATCCTCCCTGCTGTCCGTGTGCCGTCTAGGGTTGTCCATTCAGCCCGACAAAGTGATTTCCACGATGATTGAGATAAGCATTCAGATCTCTCTTTCCACGATGACGGAGATAAGCATTCATCCACAAATCCCTCCTTTTTACACTATTCATCAGGTTCTTTTGGATGTCGCCAGCACGGTTATGAACAAACGTTCAGAAGGCCGAGAACGGTATAATCTGCCGGCATTATTGGAGACCTTTGCGATAAATCTACCCAATTTTTCCCATCACACTCAACTGATCAACGTATTCTGCAAACATTTGCACCGTCATT
>Ga0099798_10338_pt1 | contig 16027 bp, 3 predicted proteins | sample Uncmet_Sort29A_1_FD_89870 | JGI IMG/M metagenome (GOLD analysis project Ga0099798, IMG submission 89870) | Marine eukaryotic communities from CALCOFI LINE 67, Pacific Ocean - CN13ID_Sort29A_1 | ecosystem: Environmental > Aquatic > Marine > Oceanic | place: Pacific Ocean: Monterey Bay | collected...
GGATGCGACCTTGAAGATGTTAAGTGTCCTGTCGTTCGCAGAAGGGGCGAAGGCCGCATGAAGGATCTCGATGACTGCCCCGTTACAGAGGGGTTTATGGTATTACAGCTGTATACCGTAGGGTACACACGTTATACAGCTGTGTCGGTACGTGATGTATGCATATATATATTCAATATATACCCTCTCCATTCCGAATTAAAGGTGCCAAAGAAAAGTGTAAAATGAAGAGATGGATGAATGTATGAAAATACCAGTGCAAAAGTTGCAAAAACAAATATTGTAATTTTTTTAAGATCTTTTCAATAGATCACACGAGAAAAAATCGGATATCATCTTTAACTTGAAAATAGATACTGGGAATAAGAAAATCTCCCATGGCCATTGGTGGCCAGCAGGGGCGGCATGTACCACTTTGGAGGGGGGGGGGGGGGTTGATGGTTCTCGGCCAAAAATAAAAAAAAATAAAAAATCGCCTCGGAGGGCTTGTGCATTGGTGTCTCGTGCACAAGCCCTCCGAGGCGATTTTCGATTTTTCAATTTTTGGCCGAGAACCATCAACTCCCGTTTTGTAATCTTTAATTCGGAATGGAGAGGGGGTATAATATTTTATGCATGTCAAGCAGCTCAGTATACATACTGAGAGTCTCAGTACGATACTAGTAAGCTTGCGTGTGTACCATGTACCAGTAGTACACGTTACGCGTTTATGTACAATTAAGGATTAACAGCGCGTACGCGTCCTGTCGGAGTGGAACCGGAAACAGAATCATACGGTTTGCGGTTTATACGTTTACTGTTTACTACACGGAGCTGGAGCCTCTATAACCCTGATACACTACAATACTTTTATACACAGTACTAGTAGGAGAGTAGGAGAGTAGTAGTAGTACCCAGTACCCTAGGGTGCACTACTATACACGCTTTATGTAATATTCGAATATATATATATATATACGCGTACTCTAGATACTAGTAGTACTACCGCTACCAGTAGTACATACAGCTGTACATACTACTACTACGTAGTACGACTCGTAGTACTACACGTAGTAGTACCTACTAGTACTAGTACTAGCGGAGGCAAACGGAGCGGAGGAACCAAGAAAAAACGCAAGAAGGCACAGCAGTCACCGGTCACAAAATGAGGAGGCACAAGAGGAAGAACCAGAACCACAAGACAACCCCTGGAGGAGCAGGGGAGGACTGCAGCCTGAGCGGGGCCATATCGGCGACTTTCGAGACCGCTGAAATAATGGCCACGGTAGATTTAATCTATTATAGTGCGTAGAAATATAGACTGTACTCGGTTTGGGCAGATGCCCAGCCTACGGTCTTAGCAACCTACATACATATATATATATATATATATATATATACCCACGGTATATACATGTATAATATATATATATAATATACATGTATACATGTACTCATGTACTCCTACAACTATGCGTTTACAGCTGTATTGTTAAAATAGAGCTCGCATCAAAATTTGCACAGTGCATAGTTGCACTGTGCACTTCTACTACTTCTACTTTTACTAGTATTGTATACTAAGCTTAGTAGGTGTATTTCTACTGTATGCATTCATATATATGCATATTATTATATACTATATACTAGTATAAAGTATCGAAAGAGAACATGGAAAACTTTCAACCGAATAGGACAACGACCAACACAAAACCGACCTTATTCAATCACACACAAAACGTGTCGCATATAGTGTACAAGAGGACGGGGACTCAGAATGTGTTACGTGTGGCGTGGCTATACTAGTACACCAAAAATGCGTAAAACAATTAATAAACAGGGAACAACAGCACTGTCGACATCACAATACCAGGCCTATAATAAATGTTAACACCAACCCGGACACTACTATAATCAGAGCCCATACTGTAGAGAAACAAATGGATTTGCGGAGCCGTGACCGATCTTTGCGGAGAGCAGACCCCTCACGAGATTTCCGCAGCGGAAAATATCAATAAATTGTCTCGGTAAAGAAAGTCAATACTAAAATAATCTTCATATTTTTGTTGAAATTGCCAAATATTGCTCACATTTTTCATTTTTTTACTGTTATTTTCCTATTGATTTTCAATGGCAAAAATACCCCCGCGGAAATCTCGTGAGGGGTCTGCTCTCCGAAAAGATCGGTTCACGGCTCCGAAAAAAATCCATTGAATATCAGGCTGCATTTCACAAAAAAAAATCTTTCTTTTCATTGCGTTGCACTTGAAAACTAAAATCTGAATATAAAGATCGCACCACATGGCCCCTGAACACGTCCTTGGTATACGAGTTCGTCGTATTGAAAACTTATTTACCTCTTACTGCACAGGAGCTCCTCCCGGGTATAGATCTACTTACGAGTAGTAGACAGAGGAGTCTTATGCAATAGGAACGGAAGAAACAAAGGCAAAAGTATATCCTCCCCTATCTAAAAATGCATACCTGGGTTTTACCCGGGTATGCATAGGCAAAAACATTGAGTACCTTATAATTATATTAACGCAGCATTTTAATCAGTTGCATGCATATTGCACAACGCAGGCAATTGTGCAATACATTGCAAATATTAAGCACTATATTTTAATAATATGTGCAGTAGTAGCTGATTGCAGTGCAATGTTATACCCTCTCCATCCGAATTAAAGGTGCCAAAGAAAACTGTAAAATCAAGAGGTGGATGGTATGAAAATACCATTGCAAAAGTTGCAAAAAAATATATTGTAATTTTTTTGCGATCTTTTCAATAGATCACACGAGAAAAGATCGGATATCATCTTTAACTTGAAAATATACTGAGAATTAGATATTCTCCCATGGCCAGCGGTGCCCAGCATGGGCGGCATGTGCCACTTTGGAGGGGGAGATGGTTCTCGGCCGAAAATTAAAAAATTAAAAAACGCCAGAGGACTGGTGCACCGATGTTCCACCAGCCCTACCTGCCGATTTTTGATTTTTTGATTTTTCACCGAGAAATATCATCTCCCGTTTTGACACTTTTAATATTACTTTTAATATTATAATAATAACTCCCCAAGCAAAAGGGCCAAATTAAGTACCACGTTATTGTATATAAAATATCAAAAAGGAGGGGGAGGGGGAGGGGTGCGCGGCTTTGCCGATATTTGATTTCGCGCAAGGCAAAAAAAGAAACACGAGCCAGCGCAGGGGGAGGGGGGCGGCGTGTGCACGCGCGCGCCTAAACAACCATGCGCATGCTGTAGCACTAAAGGCAATGTAAGGCGCCTTCGCTCGGACCATGGTGGTGGGGCCGGCAGCATCAGCTGTCGGGACGGGTCGGGCCGCCTCACAATCCCACGTCATGGTGGTGGGGCGGCTGCTGCTCCTGTTACACGCTGTCGTTGTGCTACTTCTGGTGTTTCTCGGGGGCGCTGGCAAGGTGCTTGGCGCCATGGTGGATTTTAGTTCTGAAGACGTGTTCCCAGCGGGAAAGCTACTCTTTCAGGTGGGTTGTCTTTCAATTGCCCCACTGTTTGTTGCTGGGGTGGGGTCAAAAACAGGATCTAGGACAGACAGTCTTGAGGTATTAATGGAAAGTGCCGGGCGGGTCGGCAAAAAAGGAACAGGGGCATTTTCTGTCAAACGGCATTGTGCCCATTTCATCACACACGCCCATTATATTCTAATTATTTGTACTCGTATTTGTATTTTATTTTTAATTCCTTCTTTCCTTTCCTCGTTCGTTTGCACGTCTTGGGGTGGTGTCAATCACCAGGTGGACATGCGGTCTGTTGGCAACCTCGAGGGGGTGACGGTGGCCGACGTAGCGCACGTGTGTCTGGTACGTTCTTGTTTGTACGTGCCAGAAAGCAAGTCACGTGTATCCTCAAAAACGGGTTGTCAGGCGCGCACGTGCGTGTTTCTGTGCGTGTGCGATCTTGTCTTCACGGGACTGGACTGCTGCTGCAGGCTGTCCTGGAGTGTGGCGACGACTCGTGCACGTCAAGGACCATATACCACGCGAAGCTGACGCGGAATGACCCAGACGCGACGAATGACCACATCTACTACCACGCGCACAGCGTCCAAGTAGGCATCCTCAAAAGTCGGATTTTTTACCGGTTCGGTATACCTTCAGGTGGGAGCTCTACTTGCGGCGACACTGGCAAATTCGAAGACGACTCAGGTTCTCACTGCGGAGTCAGTCAGGAATGAGTGGCCGACACCCAAGGCAGACAACATAACAGCCCGTGCCCTCTGTCTTCATCCCTCCCCCAGCTCTACCCCCACACTATACCCCCCCCATCCCCTTCCTCGCGTCCATCCACTGCTCTTCCCATATACACAAATGTACTGAACAGACTTTACATGGAACGGCAACACGTTTGAGGACAGATGCAAGAATCACGGCATTGTCGACAGAAAGGAGGATGGGGGCGCCTCAAGCGTCTGGTACCGCGCCTTGTCCCGTGTGATCCCTGACACCTCTGCGTGGAGTGCCTCCGACTACTTTGCTGTGCCAGTGCAATGCTTTGGCCTTTGCGCCAGCAGCGGACCCTGCGCTGTGTCCTCCGCCACAGCCGCGGGTGTGACTGGGTCGGCATGCCAGCAAGGCACCGAGGCCTGTTATGTAACTGTCTGTTGTGCAAGATATGCGAGTGATGGGGTCAGGCTGTTAGTTTGCTTACTACGGAAAGATTTCACTCGCCTGCCATCGCTCCTGCAATGACTATTTTGTAGGACTTGTGCTTTCTTGTGGTGGTGAGGGTATGCGTTACCGGAGAGGTATAGGGTCTGTCTGGGGGGAGGCTGCGGAGGTCACGGGCGGGCTGGGGCAGAACTCTAGGAGAAAGCTACACTTAGTAGCACATCAAAACGTTCAACCACGACAAAAGATCGACTGCTGGGACTTGACGGCACCGGCAACCACCTTTAAAACGGGCACTACCGCCGTGACCCCGAACCGTTTTGGGTATGTGGAGGCTACAGAGCAGCTCTGCACCCCACTGCCCCGCGGCGTCGTCGCTTTCGCACAGCGGCCCACCACTGAGGATCTACTGTGCAAGCAGCCCGCGGAGAAGGGAGTCACGGTGCGATTGGCTGACTGGCTGGCTGGCTCGTTCGTTCATTGAGTGTGCTTTATGCCTGTCTCTGCCTTCAGACGTCCACCGTGTCAACACTGTCTACCTGCTTTCGATTGTCGTTGGCTGTGCATTTCTTTTGTAACCCCCCCCCCCCCCCTTCCTCCGTGGGACGAAAAACACATTGTCGACAACCCAAACACGTGTGCAGGAGACCAGTGTGGCATGGTATGGAAGCGTATACTCCAATGCTTATATGATGCGAAACATTTGCGGTGGGTCGTTTGGGATGTTCACTGGAGGTGACTACGGCGATGATGCTGACTGGAACTATGGCGGCAGCTCCACCGCACTGCCTGCTGTAAGCGCTGGAGGATTTAGTCTTTGGGTACGTTTGCCCCACTTTCTCTGTCTACCCATCCGTTCGAATGTCTAAATGAGTACATGTTCCTAATCCATAAGTCTGTGAAAGCTGCTTCGGGTTAATGGGTTGCCCTCTCAATTGACAACGGTGGTGGTGGCAGCATAAAAACAGCAGACACGATTCACCAATCATACACAGAGCTCGGGAAAGAATTTTCTCCCAGCGTTAGCTGTTGGAAGCTCCTCCCACACTGGCGGGCGGTATTCGTGCTCACCGGCTGCGGGTGTTGAGGTCTCCAATGACGATTCAGTGGATGATGGTGTGGACGGCAAGCTGGTGGACTACGTGCTTAGTTATAACCCAGTCATGATGGACTACGAGGCCTGTGGCCACCCCCCCTCTCTCACCCCCCCTCTCTTTCAGACAGTTTTTTCTCGTCCTGCTCTTCCCTGTCCGGACTGGAGGAGCCAGGCAGAGGGAAAGGGAGGGCGAATCTGGTTGAGTCAAAGTTATCTGAGTCGTTTGGACAAAAGAGAGAGATCAAATGAAGACCAACAGAAAGAAAGACACAAGCATGTAGGCCCTCTCGAAACGTTAGAGTTGGTCGCTTGTTTGGTCGGTCTATTACCCTTTCTATCCACCCTTCGACATGACCACACCACAACAACAACAACAACAACAATAACGACGACGACGACCGTTGTTCCTTCTCAAGGCCCCAGGAAACGGGGCGGGTGTTGAGCACGCGTGGAATAAGGGCGCTGCCTCCGCCAGTCGCCTCCTGAGCTCTGACAGCGCGAAGCTGACGATCACCGGCTCCGGCTTCTGTCCTCACCACGACACCTCTGTATGCAGCGACACCAATGGGCACTCCGTGGAGTACTGTATCACTTCTGAAAGTGGTTCACAAGCTACATTGTTCCAGCTCAAAGGATGCAACACATACCCGGTACGTCGTGAAGCTTCTTCGTGCGTACCGTTACATGTTTTCCTTGTCCAGGCGGCGTTGAATCTTCCCTCGAGCTAGCTCCCAATGGCGTACCACTGCAATGTTTGTCAGTAGAAACCGTAGCCGGGCATGCGTTCGTAGGGACGTGCCAAGAAAAATAATATTCCAGGCAAGTGAACACGCACACACACACACACACAAAGTACCACACTGAAATGTACGTTTTCTGATTGCACATCCACAACAACAAGACCGCGCGGACAGAGGAGGGGGCAGTGTACGTTGTTTTGCAGACACAGGGGGGAAGCAGCACAGAGGACCAATTGAAGCTACACGTAGAGGAGGTACAGATTGTCTGGAACCCATCACACGATGAATAGCTACAGTTTGCGTTGGTTTCTTTGTCCAAACTTCTTGTGGTAGTACTAGCTTTGCCGCTAAAACATATAGGTTAGTGGATTGCGGGTAACCGAGCGAGAGTCGTTTGCCGCCCCCTTTGGGTATCCCTCTTTTCCTTGTGTACATCTATCTCTCATTACATCTGCCTATTTTGGCTGTTATGCCTACCTGAACAACGACTACAAAAATAACAGGCAAGTGCGACCCAGATCGTCTTTGGGGTGTCGGAGATGTCTCCAAACAATGCGGGTGGCGTTTTCATGGCCATCTACTTCTGTGCCAATGGCGTCGGGTCCGGGACAGGCGACACAGGTCGATTCCTGTTGCTGTTGCGACTACTATAAGTGTGCAGATATTAAAGAACTGGCTTGATCATATTGACGATGCTGACTACTAATTAACTACTATCGATACATATGATACTTATACTTTTCTTGCATTTTGTGACTTGTTTGCTGTCTTTTGGGTGGGAATCTCCGTGAGGTTGCCGGTTGCCGAAGTCTTTGTTCTCCTTCTCTCCCTCCCTCCCTTCCTCCCTCCCTCCCTCCCTCCATTCCTTCCTTCCTTTCTCTCCCCCCCCCCCCCCCTCCCTTCCCCTTCTCCTTCTATCCACTGCTACTGCTGCTGCCACTGTTATTGTTTCTGTACGCACTCAGCAATAAACGGGATATGTTATGACGACTCGAGCGCCAGCAGCAAATCAGCAAAGAACCCAAAGACATTCAACTACGTCAAAAAGTGTTGCGGCGAGTAAGTATATCTTGAATATACGTTTATCAGGTGGTGTGGACAGCCCAGTCCTTCTCAGTTTTCCCCGCCGTGTTGTCTTAGCCCGCTCCCATTATTATGTCAATGTTGTTGTTGCTGCTGTTATTGATCTTGGTCCTGTTGTGTATTCCGTATTCTGATGCTATGGTTACTCGTAGCCAACCAATGAACAAACAAACCAACCAACCAACCAACCAACCAACCAACCGACCGACCGACCGAGCAACCAATCCATGCAGATACCCCCTCGCTTCCCCATGGTTGAACGACCTTCCCGTTGGGGTGCCTGGTATTTACTCGGACAACTCTGCGGATGCAGCCTCGTCCAACCCGTGGTATCTTCGCGGTTCTCAGGATATCCACAACCATATCGGGATCACAACACCTGGATCCGAAGCGGCACAGAGCACATTCTACGGCGGTAAGTCGAGCGCGCAATTACTGCGGTGGTAGTAACAGGCAAAAAACGGCAGCAGCTGTAAATGCTGTACACTGCCCACTTTCACCTCGTCAATTATTATTACAGGGGGTGCTTGGGGTGTTTGTTGCAACACGCGGCCAGATCGATAGTGTGCCATTGCCTTATCTTCTGCTTATTTGTGTGTGCTATGTCAATCTGTAGGCAAGACAGGAGACTATTGGTTCAACCAGGGTGCGTCAGTAACAACGCAGGTAGACGAGTCGGATGCGACGACGCATCAATACCGCACGAGGTTACGGTACGATGGTGGGACCTTTAACGATGCCGGTACAGCCTCGGATATCACATCGCAGCCCTTCATCTTCACGGTGAGTAAGGGTCGAGCGTGTATGCACCATTGTATTCTCGTCTGTTCGTAGTGGCAGACCTTAATATTGTTCACGAGAACTCTGAGTAGCATAGATTTTATCAGTGGTGTATATTGATGCTGATGGTTCTGCCGGTTGTCACATCAAGTCATGAGTGTGCATACATGTAGAGCTACTACGCACCAGCTTTTTGTTGCTGTTGTTCTGTTTCTTCTTCTTCTTCTTCTTCTTCTTCGCGGCTCTCTTTCTTTCTTTCTTTTCTTCTTTGAAGATTGTTGCAGCGAATCCCAAGATAGTCGAAGCGGACACGAACCTCGTCTCTTCTGCAGAGGTCTGGAGGAGTGATGGGAGGCAGACAGAGAAACAGAGAAATGAAACGGGAAGAATACATGTTTGGGTATAAGTGTGTACAGAATCGTTGGTGCCGAGAAAAATGGAAGAAGTGCTATGCAATTAATCCCGCCTTATAAACAACCATCACCACCATTATCTCCGTCGAAATCATGCCTACAAATTAATATCTAAAGCTGAATTTGGGTAAAGTCGAATGAGTGAACGAGCCAATCATCCAATAAAGCAACTTATCCATCGGATATTGCCACCACCACCACCACCACCACCACCACCACCCATACCCATGCATGGACGCAACCGCATCAACCGACAAATAGGCCATTACCATCGAGGGTACAGGCTTCCACAAGCCCACGGCAAAGGCGGTCCTGGAAAGTCATGTGGATGGGGAGTACAAAGAGATCCCGGGGGCCATCTCCAAGGTGACCACGAGTCAATTGGTGTACGCGTTCACCGAACCCACCGACTACCGATTTGCAGGCGACCTCTACGCAACTGTGTATATACAGTCGGATGCGTACACATCAGGTACGTACGAGAGACCATTCTTCGCCCGACAGCCTGCCCTTGGTTTTGCTCGAGCCTCTCCACTTGAGTACTAAAGAAAGAAGGAATGGGTGGGTGGGTAGGTGGGTGGCGCGTCCTGGTCTAACAGTTTTCAGTTATTTTACTTGCTACCACATACAAAAAAGGAGAGCAAGAGCGCCACCACCACGTGAGTAAGCCAGAGAATGTGGATCTAGCCAGGGCCCTGGATTTTGCATACCGCCTGGTATAATATGTCATATCTTGCTGTTGGCTGGCTGGCTGACTGATCAGGTCGCGTAAAAGTCGGGAGCATCTCGCGCAACACATTCATGACATCGTCTGCTGACGTCTTGAGCTCAAGCACAGCAAAACTTACGATCAAGGGGTGGGACTTCAATGTGGATCCTTTGCACAATAACGTTGCACTAGAATGGGTTCGACTCCCTCTTTTCTCTTGCCTATCCATATCACTTCTCGTGTCCAAGCCTCTACTCACGTGCGTGCAAAGTTTTAAGTGCTTGTTCCCGAGACATGTAACCTTTTTGCTTTCGATGTTTGATTGTTGCTTATTTATTCATTGGTTCATTCTTTCATTTCATCTTTATTAGTATTCGTTTGTAACCATATGGAGAATGAAATTGAGATTAAATGAAAGTGAGCGGGGAAGTCTTACTGTCTGATTCATCTCCGATATAAACGAAGCGAACCGTTCAACGCAATTGCACGTGTTCTCCCGTTGCTTTCTCGTTGTTACCGCCGGTGCTCATTTCGCATGATGCTGCAGGCCAAAGGAGACGATGTCAAGTTCCTTCAGACAGAGGCGACAGTGTCTACAATTACCCTTAGTTTCACAAGGCTGGCCCCAACAAATGACGGCAGCTTGCTGGTCTGTGCATTTTGCACCTGTCGCCATTTGTGCAATTCAAATATGGATTCATATGGATTCAAATACATGCAAAGTCGTCATTGCCTTGTCTGGGCGAGAGATCACGCAAAAGTATGCGTCGGAAGGATTGCGTTCTTCTTGTTGTTCTTCTTCTTTTTCTTCTCCACATCTTCCCGGCCTGCCTTGAGATATATTTTCCTCTTTCTCCATTCTCCTCCACATCTGCCCTCCAGGCTACTGTGATCGTGGAAGAAACGCATGCCTGCGATAAGGACTCGGTCGCCACTGTGGTCAGTGCCAAGCCTCTGGTGACTCAAGCGACCGGGATCCTCAGCTCGGATTCCTTCAAACTCACTGTAGCCGGCAATGGCTTCGACGCTGCTCGTCCCGCCAAAAACGTCGTCACTTTCCTCCATAAACCCAACGTGAAGGCTCTCTTGCAAACAGCGCCAATAACACGTTCCACGTTAGTCCTCAGCTTCACCCACCTCGCTGCTGAGGATGCTGGCCACCTGCTCGCAAGCGTAACTGTGTCCAAGACGTGGACATCAGCAGAGGCTGGAGAGGTTGTCTCCAAGGTCGTCGCCCGTGCGGCCACAGTCACCGCTCCCGATCCGTTGTCCAAGCTCTCGTCCGATGCCGCGAAACTGACCATCACTGGGAAGGGCTTCGACGCTGCAACGACCAACAACAATATCCTGACCTTCAGCCGTCAATCGGGAGACAATACGGTCGTTGCCAAGGGTCTGGCGCTGCAGTCAACGACGACGCAGTTGGTGGTGACGTTCACGCACATGACGCCCCTCGATGTTGGCAACTTGTTGACCACTGTGAAGACGGCGACGGACCTGAGCAGTGAGGCAGTGCCAGTGGCGGACGTCATCGCCGCCGCGCCAAAACTGACCGAGTATCTCCTCGGCGTCAGCTCTGACACCGCCAAGCTGACGATCACGGGGACGGGTTTCAACGCCATGGAAGCGGAGAAGAATGTGTTCGTTTTTTCGCCAAGCGCGGGTGCAGACGACGGCGACGCTGTTACGGGCCTGGTGTCTCAGTCCACCATGACGCAGCTGTTGCTGTCATTCACGCATCTGTCGCCGACCAATGTGGGCGAGCTGGGTGCTGTTGTGACCGTCAATGGAGACTCAGAGTCGCCGTCCGTGAATGTGGCCACCATCGCAGCTGCGAACCCAACCATCACGGAGGCGTCGGACAAGCTGTCATCGTCATCGGCGAAGCTGACCATTCGAGGCAGGGGCTTCCGTGCAACCAGCAACAACGACAAGAACACAGTAGGGTTCAGGAGCAACGGCGGCGCGGATGAGAACAAGGTCAAGGGCGTTCTGATACAGAGTACATTGTCGCGGTTGATTCTGAGCTTCACGCACATGGCTGCTGCGGACACGGGGGTGCTTCAGGCGGTCGTTTCGACAACGGACGCACAGCAGAGCGATGCCACTTCTGTGGCAACTGTGACCGCGGCCGCGCCCGCTATTACTGTCGACGACGGCAATCTTTCCTCGGATACTGCCAAGCTGACAGTGAATGGTGTGGGTTTTGACGCGATGGTGACGACAAAGAATGTTTTGTCGTTCGAATTGGAAAGCTCAACGAACAGCATCAAGGGGTTAACAGTGCAGTCCACGACGACGCAACTACTTGTTTCATTCACCCACCTCGCTGCGGTGGATGCTGGCACCCTGTTGGCAACGGTGAGCCACCATGGCACTGATTTGTCCTCCTCGACGGACGGGGTGGTCGTCTCCAAGGTCGTCGCCCGTGCGGCCACGGTCACCTCTCCTGATCCGATGTCCAAGCTCTCGTCCGATGCCGCGAAACTGACCATCACTGGGAAGGGCTTCGACGCTGCAACGACCAACAACAATATCCTGACCTTCAGCCGTCAATCGGGAGACAATACGGTCGTTGCCAAGGGTCTGGCGCTGCAGTCAACGACGACGCAGTTGGTGGTGACGTTCACGCACATGACGCCCCTCGATGTTGGCAACTTGTTGACCACTGTGAAGACGGCGACGGACCTGAGCAGTGAGGCAGTGCCAGTGGCGGACGTCATCGCCGCCGCGCCAAAACTGACCGAGTATCTCCTCGGCGTCAGCTCTGACACCGCCAAGCTGACGATCACGGGGACGGGTTTCAACGCCATGGAAGCGGAGAAGAATGTGTTCGTTTTTTCGCCAAGCGCGGGTGCAGACGACGGCGACGCTGTTACGGGCCTGGTGTCTCAGTCCACCATGACGCAGCTGTTGCTGTCATTCACGCATCTGTCGCCGACCAATGTGGGAGAGCTGGGTGCTGTTGTGACCGTCAATGGAGCCTCCGAGTCGCCGTCCGTGAACGTGGCCACCATCGCAGCTGCGAACCCAACCATCACGGAGGCGTCGGACAAGCTGTCATCGTCATCGGCGAAGCTGACCATTCGAGGCAGGGGCTTCCGTGCAACCAGCAACAACGACAAGAACACAGTAGGGTTCAGGAGCAACGGCGGCGCGGATGAGAACAAGGTCAAGGGCGTTCTGATACAGAGTACATTGTCGCGGTTGATTCTGAGCTTCACGCACATGGCTGCTGCGGACACGGGGGTGCTTCAGGCGGTCGTTTCGACAACGGACGCACAGCAGAGCGATGCCACTTCTGTGGCAACTGTGACCGCGGATGCGCCCGTTATTACTGTCGACGACGGCAATCTCTACTCGGATACTGCCAAATTGACAGTGAATGGTGTGGGTTTTGACGCGATGGTGACGACGAAGAACCTGCTGTCTTTCACTCCTGTCGATGGCGAGGCGGTGTCGGGTTTCGTGTACCAGTCCACGATGACTCAACTACTGTGTTCTTTCAACACTCTTTCTCCGACGAATACTGGGGAGCTGAAGCTGGCTGTAGAGCAGAACAGCGTAACATCAACGGCGGCCACTATTGCGACCGTCACGGCTGTGCCTCCTACAGTCACACCATCGACCGAAACATTATCCTCTTCGTCAGCCAAACTGACCATCTGGGGACGAGGATTCTCAAAGGAGGACGGCAATAACGCTGTTAACATGGCGAGCAAAGGTGGCACAGAAGAGAACAAAGTCAAGGGCGTATTGATTAAGAACACGTTAACACAGCTGGTGATTAGCTTCACGCACATGGCAGCTGGGGATACGGGGGAGCTTCATGCGGTAGTGACGACGGCAAGCTTATACCATAGTGATCTCACTGCGGTGGCGAGTGTGACTGCCGACGCGCCCAAGATCACGGTCGACGAGGGCAACCTAAACTCTGACACGACGAAGCTGACCATCAATGGAGCTGGATTTGATGCAATGGAGACCACAGAAAACACGTTTGTGCTAACGCCAGCAGCAGGGGGCGACGAACATGCTGTCAAAGGTTTGACAGTGTTATCAACCATGACCCAGTTGTTGCTATCCTTTACTCATCTGTCGCCAACCAACGTTGGTAACCTCGCGGCGGTCGTCTCACAGAACGCGGAGGCCTCCTCACCGGCCACCGTTGCGACGGTTGTAGCAGTAGTGCCGACAATTACGGCGTCTAACGACAAGTTGTCCTCGTCGTCGGCAAAGTTGACTATACGGGGGAGGGGCTTCGATGCAACGCTCACGACGAAGAACGCCGTGGCCCTCAAAGCAGGCGATGGCGACGATACTGCAGTGTACAGCGGAGTGGTGGCTTCTTCGTTGACGAGTCTCGTGCTAAGCTTCTACAACCTCCACCGAGGAATGGCTGGCGACAGTGGCCAGGAGCTCGCCGCAGAGGTGACGGTTGCGGAGACCATGACGTCTGCCGAGGCTGCTGTGGCAAAGTTGGCGGCTGACGGACCGTTTGTGACTGCCTCGACAACGGATATCCTGAGTTCCGATTCTTTTAAGCTCACGTTGCGTGGCTCGGGCTTCCACCCGCGGGTTGGCCAGAATACGTGCGCCTTCGGGGAGGCGAGCAAGTCCGCGAAGGGTCTTGTCCAAGTGGCGACTTTAACGCAGCTGACCCTCTCCTTCACCCACCTTGCGCCCACTCACGCAGGCGATCTCGAAACGCAAGTCACGGTCAGCGGCCAATGGGCGAGCGAGAAGGCGACAGTGGTGAAAGTGATCCCAGCCAACCCATCTGTCACAATCCCGAGTAGTGAGAACGACGCGGACACTCTCTCCTCGGACTCTGCCAAGCTAACCATCTCCGGGACGGGATTTGATGCCTTGGAGACGACAAAGAACCTTTTCCGCGGAACGGATGGCAGTGGAGGACAAGTGGATGTAAGGGGGCTTGTCATCCAGTCAACCATGTCGCGCCTTGTCATGAGCTTCACGCGCCTCACAGTGGCAACGGTCGGAGATGCCGATAACAACGACAGTCCCGCTGCATTGCGCGCCCAGATCATCACGGGCTCCGCGGCAGAGCACGTGAGTGTAGACGCGCGAGTAGCCCGAGTGATACCGGCAAACCCCTCCTTCGTGAGTTCAGCGGAGGTGCTGTCCTCTGATACCACGAAGCTCACAGTGGTTGGCCGCGGGTTCGACACTGATGCCCGTAATGTTGGCGTCGTGTTTGGTGAATCAACAGGTGACACGGTGAAGGCCTCCATCGCACAAGCAACCCTCACGAACCTTGTTTTCAGCTTCGACAAACTAGCACCGACGAACGAAGGGGTTCTGAATCTCACACTATCACTGCCCTCGAGCACGGCGACCCAGAACCTTCCTCTGCTCCAGGCAGATGGAGACATTGGCACCATCCGACCTGCCCATCCAAAGCTAACTGCGGCGCCCGGGCTCGTCTTCTCGTCTGCCTCACCCAAGCTCACCATCTTTGGGCACGGTTTTGAGGCGACGACCCCCGAGAAAAACGTCGTTGCACTTGGTACCTTTTCTCTGGACGGAAACGGTGATCTGCCCGCGGTGCGTGGCCTCGTTGGACAAGCGTCTGTTTCTTCGCTCGTCGTCAGCTTCACGCATATGGCACCGACAAATGTGGGGAACCTGGTTGCGGCGGTCAACGTATCCAACACGTGGGCAGCCCAAACAGTCATTGTGGCCGACGTGAAGGCGGGGATACCCATCGTTACAGCATCGTCGAGCAAGTTGTCTTCAGACAGTGCAAAGCTGACGATCCAGGGCACTGGTTTTGACGCGACTAACTTCACCAACGTGAGGGTCGCGTTCACGCCGGCGCGCGTCAGGGCCACCTCTATAGCATCCACGCTCTCGCAGCTGACGCTTAGCTTCACGCACCTGTCACCAGCGGACCAGGGGAGTCTTGCGGCATCGGTGATTGTGTCAGATGTAGTCACATCCGAGTCCAACAATATAGCAGCAGTCACGCCTACTCTACCAACCATCACGCCGACAGTGTCTGATTTGAATTCGGATACGTACGGAATCACGATCATGGGCACTGGGTTCGACGCAGCAACCATCGGCAACAACAAAGTGAGCTTCATCCAAACGAATGGGGGCATCATCGCGGGCTATATGTCGAGAAGCACGATGACGTCGCTTGTCGTGTCCTTTAGTAAGCTCGCACCGAGCAATAGAGGCATCATTAAGGCAAAGACCGCTACGTTCGGCGCAGGCGGGGAGAACGAGGCGTATGAGACGACCGAGGAAAGCGACGTCGCCACTATCATTAGCGTGCAGCCAAAAATCAGGGCAATTGGCCCCGGAAACGCCCAAGGTCTCGCTGACTTGTCTTCGGACGCGTTCAAGTTGACGCTGTCAGGTCGTGGCTTCGAGATGGCGGAGCCGGGCATGAACTTGCTGCACTTCCACGCCGCCGACCCCCAGTCTCAGGGCTCTACGGTCCGCGGGCTTGTGTGCGAGTCCTCTTCGACGCAGCTGGTGGTCAGCTTCACGCACTTGGCGCCCACGAACGCGGGCAACATCAACGCTGCTGTGACCATCGCGCCTGAAGGG
>Ga0099798_10339_pt1 | contig 16008 bp, 4 predicted proteins | sample Uncmet_Sort29A_1_FD_89870 | JGI IMG/M metagenome (GOLD analysis project Ga0099798, IMG submission 89870) | Marine eukaryotic communities from CALCOFI LINE 67, Pacific Ocean - CN13ID_Sort29A_1 | ecosystem: Environmental > Aquatic > Marine > Oceanic | place: Pacific Ocean: Monterey Bay | collected...
ACACTTCTCCAAAGGATCTGTCGTCATTGAGAAAGAGAAATACTTCTTTACTCAGGACGGGGAAATCACAGTCTTCACGAAACCCACAAGAGGAATGGCCTTTATTCTCAAAGAGAATATTGTGTTTAATCCTCAATCCATACCAGTTTCTCGTCGGGCAACAGCTACCAAGGAGGATGTATGGTGCGCGTCCCGTATAGACTGTGATCACAGTTTGTTTGACCACTATCCTCCAGAGCGATTCGCAACCGGATTCTTTGGGGCAATAGTGGCGTCCTGCGAAGATTGTGTCATCGACCTCAACGGCTTCTCTATTAGTCAAGGGATTGATCACTTTTTGTTCCAAAGGTTTTTCTCGAATATCGAGCTAAGTTCGACACCGTACGCCGCATTGCCCGCAAAAGCTGGCGTGGATTTTGAAGCTCCGAAGAATATATGGGTAAAATCGGGTCACTTAGGGTTATCGTCTCATCATGGAATTCATGGACATCAGCCAGAAAACGTGTATCTCTCCGATATTTCGTGTGCGGACTATGAGGTTGCCTGCGTCCACCTCGCGGACGTTGACACTTTGTATGCTTCTAACATAGATTCTCAAAGGGTTAATACCAACCAACCAGTCCTTGGATCATTCTCAAGTGCGTCCTTCATAAGGCCATTTGTTGACAAAGCAGTGAGTATTATGACTGATGGAGGACACTCCATGCACTTTAACGGGCGTGGCGGAGTCTCCCCTCATTCCATCAAAGAGCAGTTGAAGACTATGCTGTTTAACGTTTGGAGAGATGTTGTAGCCCGTGCAGAAGAAACCGGTGGATTTATTCAAGAAGAAACCAACGCTAACAAGGAGTGGAGTGTGTTTAGTTCGCCGCACCGGTTAGGAACCACGAATTCCTACGGCTTTGCCCTACATCGCAGAGGATCACAAGTGTTTGGATTTCCGGATGATGAACCAAGCTTAGAGTCGAGTTCTAGAAACGTCTACCTATCCCACGTCTCCATCCGCAACCATGGTGCTCACGTTGAGGAGATCCCCGCGCTGTGGATAAGTCCGGATAATGCTCGGGCTCAGGTGGATATGCTAGGTAGTGTGTTGCAAACACAGAACGTCGACGGTAATGGGGATTTGGTGACCATAAATGGAATTGGTGCCTACACCGGCCACGCCCTCTCAGACGCTCAGTTAATGATAGCCAAAGCAAAGCTGTTAGGATTAGATTTCGGGCATTTGACGGCCGAGAGAAGCACTATTACGGCTATTACGATTGATTGGGCTTCTGGGGTTATTCCAAGTCTGGATTCACCGCTTGATATCGATCCTTCAACAGGAATCGCGACTGCTGTCACAAAACCAGGGAAGGGGGATGCTGATAAGTACAGAGTGGGAACTTATAGCTTTAATTCCGATTCAATGTATCACTTTAACAAGGGTACAATAGGATTCAAACTCGATGGATCTTATAACGTCATCTGTGAACACTGCAAAGTGAAGAATCTCTTCAATAGAGGAGAACAAGCTTCGACGTACAAGACACTTCCGTTCCGAACCTTCTCTGATTCTGAAACTGTGGAGAATGAGAACCATTGGACTGCTAAGGGACATACAAGCCTCAAGGTTAAGGGTTATGATGGTGCTAGTGCACGTGGTATCTCAATAGCAAGCTCGAAGAACATCCTCATCCGACACTCCCGCATTCGCGACTCTACAAGTGCTCATGGTGCATTCTTCGCAATAGATTTGCATCGTAGGACATCGAATGTGGAGATCAGCAACACCAGGATCCACGGTACCTTCGCCGGTACTGAGGGCTGCTACGGTGGAAGCGTTAACAGCAAACTCGGAAACTGCCTGTCATGCGGAGTTCGTTACGGCTCGAAATCCTTCGAAACCTCTTCCACGGACAAGGTGACTTACAGCCAGAACACCTGGCACGAAGCTCGCTATCGGGTGAATGAGGAAGGGAGGAGTTCGTCTGGAGACGCTGACTTCTCTTTATCGGGATCAACAGATGAAGACGAAGCTGAAGAGGGGGCTCACCATAGTTTGAATGATGTATCTGCACTAACAGTGGAGGACGAAAACATTGCTATGTGGGGTGGAAATATAGCCGCGGATGGTAGGTTTTCACCCTTCTTTTTCTATTTTACACGTATTTCTAGAAGTTTACACAATTTCCCCCTGCTTTGTCCTTGCTAAGGACGAGGGGGTTTTTGGCCGTGCTCGGCCTCGCAAAACCCTCAGTACGGTGCTCCGTACGCTTTATGGCCACCCCGGGTGGATCGGTCTAAGATATATAGAAGTTTACACAATTTCAAAAGCACTATTAGACTTAGTAACTAGTAACGAAAACAAACCCCAGGCTCCCTCCTTTCCCTCGCTGACCTAGAGGAACTTCATAGTACGGGGCTTGAGATTGTTACCGGCCTACCTCCGTCAGCCTTCTCCGGCCGTGTACTCGTAGCAAAAGACGAGAAATCGAAGGTACTGGCATGCGGATCGCTTGAGGAGGAAAACAGTATCTCCCCAAAGAGAAGAAGAGAACTCTCTGCAAGACTCCCCGAACCTCCCGCCTCACGGGTGGAGACTCCGGTATCCGCACAGTCGGGGAGTAATCCTCTTTTAGGGATGGCGAGAGAATCTGTTAACCATGATCTTTCCCACAACAACAGTCCAGACAGGATTATGAAGGATGGATTTGGTAAGTTTTCTGACGTTTAATCCATCCTTAAACGTTTCACTCAATCTTTCCCTTAAATCCATCTTTAAGTTTCATAACCTTATCCGGTTTATTACCCACAGGTAAGGGACCGAAAGGGCAATTCTAAAACAAAATAAACCGCTACCCCACAGGTAAAGGACCGAAAGGGCACAAAGTGCCCGCGAAAACGCCTTAAGACATGATTTGAAGAGAGACCATTAGGGTCTAATTTTGGGGGATAGAAAACGTACGGGGTTGTGATTTTTTTGTGAGAAGGGTGGAGGGTATTTTTGGCGCGCAGGAATATATTAGAGGCTTTAAGTATTGATGTAATAGAGAAAATGTAGTACTAATTTTGTAATAGGCTGACGATAATGGCAGATTTAAAGTAGGTAGCAACACGAGGGGGGTTGTTACTTCCTGGGATTCAATTTCTAATGTGTGTAGGGCGGGAATCCCGAGCATTGCCAGAATTTTCAGCCACCATGTGGCCTTCGCAATGCTACATTCCTTAGATTTATAACGACAGACAAAAGAGACCAATAGCCTGATAAGCGCAGTGTCCAGTTAAGACCCTTCAAAAAGTCACGAGCGTGTCGTCATGTGGTGGCTTTGAAGGTTACAACTTTTCTTGGCACGTATTTAAGCAATAGGCAGTTATCTCAACTGGAATACGTTCTGTCAGAACAGTAGTGAATACGGAATATAGCTAACACCTTGAGAAGAAATGGGTGCAACTAACGGATCTAGCAACCAATGAGCAAGAACTCTCGGGGTTCGCGCAAACTTGGTTGTTAGATAACAAGAGAAGGTAAGAGTCTCTCTCTGAAAAGGTGGTAGAGAGAGATGGCCACTCGCTTGTAACACTAAATGGGCTTTTGACTCGTAGTTCACATAGCCAGGAGTGGGACATCATGTTCTGTACGGCGGTTATGTGGTTACGGTTCTTAAGTCGACCTTGTTGATTCATTGTACTACTAAAGATTGTACGAAAATTTTGTAATATTATAGCTTATACGGTGAATAAAAGTGGATTTTGTCGATTAACACCCAAATAGTCTAACCAGTCAGGTAGGATATCAGTCGATTAGCTTAAACCCCTATTTGAACCCTCGTCTGCACCACGTGTGTACCATGGGAAAACTCGGCTCTCGTCTGCACCACGTGTGTACCATGGGCTGTAAGGGCTGGTATCTGAAGAGCGGCTTCGACCCAGCTTTTTGAAAAGAGAAGCGCACTCCATCCACCACCAATGGCGCTGTACAGCGACGGGTGCTGGGTGGGGTGGGGTCCGGAAAATTTTCGAAAAAAGGCAAATAATTCTATGGTCAAGCAACGCAGTTAGGAGTCGCCGCTGGTTCAGACAGAAATTAACCCGAAGTTCTAGTTTGTGTAGCCGAAACCGATTGTCGAGAAGATCGATTGTGGTAATTTTAAGTATTCAGATCTAAGATCTCGTTAACATTTTACATTTAGATTCAAAACTTTGAACGTGTTTAACATCGAATATCAACGGCACTGCCCTACAAGAGGGGTGCTAGTATAGTTAGTTTAGACGAAAAATCTTCAAAAGAAGTATATATCGGTAGTAGCCGATCCTAGCCGATTTTAGATAAGCTGGTTAGGTCGGTCAATTTCAGTTCGTGGTGTAAGTTTTTATCGTGTCTCCTTTTAAAATAACTGGTATCCCCAGGAAAACAGGTTTATTCTATTTACTTTCAGGCCGTGCGGCCGGATTCATTTCGATTCTTAGTATTCGTAAGGAAAAGCGCTCGTTGAGGCGGTAGAGCCAGTTTCTAAGAGGGAGGTGGCATCTAAGGTTACTGCTGAAGCGGGGGAAGCGGTAACTTTAAGGAGCAGCAATTTTTGTTAATACTGACCAGACTCAGTTCCGAAGAGTAAGCTTTATTACTCGGAAGACGGTCAAACATTACTACAAACCCGGTGTGAGCATAGGCGATTTAAGCTTGGAACATTGGGAAGCTCACACACATTTTTGTTACTGCTGGAGAAGAAAGATGGCACCCCTCTTAAATCAATGCTTCACAATGGGTTAACGCCCTTAGTTTAGCTAAAGCAGATTTAATATAGAAAAAATCGGTACTAGAACTTAACGTAAACACTTTTATTCACCGGAAAGCACTTGGAAAAAAATGGTTATTCCGCGATCATAATCGTGTTCCCACAGCATACTCAGCCGTCAATGTGCGCTCAGCTCCTGTAAATCTCAGTCTTTATAATTCAAACCGTGTCTCATACATTGCCGTCCTCGTCCTCAGTGACAATTATATAATTCAAACCGTGTCTCATACATTGCCGTCCTCGTCCTCAGTGACTTATAAACCGTGTCTCATACATTGCCTCCAATCGGGGCGGTCAACGCCTGAATCCTACCATACATTGCCGTCCTCGTCCTCTGTCAGTGTATAGTACTACTAAAAATCCTATTACAACATCCCCATTCATTCAAATTTCACAGGCTCTTTCCTTGGATCGAACCTTCAGTTTGAAGTGGTTCAAAACCAACTTTCGTCTAGTTCGGGTCTAACCACTCATCTAGACACCAAGTTTCACCGACAACAAAACTCATTGTAACAACAGTTTATAGGCTTAGAAGATGCGTGCCTTTCTTAACTTCCTCTTACTCGCCTTTTTGAGGCAAGTGCAGGGGTATGCCGCGGGTGACGGTAAGTCTTTGACTTTATTTACGTGACGAAAAAAAATTAAATAAGACTAATAGATTCATTGATCCATGATTCTGAATCTTACTACAGGTACTACTCTTGTCTTTTGGGATTCCGCTAAAAAAGTTATCCCCCTCGCCAATACGACTGACCCGGCGAACTATGATCTTTACTTCGAACAAGTTCCCAACATCAACGCCTTCACCACGGTTACTTTCAAGGCTACCTTGAGGTTGAAGCCCGCCTTCTTTGACTGGATGTGCCCCGATCTCTGCGGCGGACTCACCAAGGCTCAGTACTTGGCTCTCGCCACCGATACCTCTTCCGCCGATGACTGCTCTATGTTGATGAAGAATGGTGTCTCCACTGCTAAGGGTTCTTTGACCTCCACCGAGATGAAGGAACGCTGCATGTTCTGGCACGTCAACATCCACTCCTGCCCGGCTGTCGACCCTGATGGCAATGCTGCTTTCTGTACTCCCTATATGGGAAAGAATACGGCTAGTGGAGTTCCTTTGGCTACTCACTCCCCGGCTTTGTCCTTTGTCGGAAGGTATGACGGTGCTGACATTGTCCAATCCGTCACTTTCACTTCCACCATTGATACCGTGTCTGGCGCTTCCGCTGATTTCACCACCATTGCTCACTTTAAGTTCGGTATCTCTCCCAATTCGGTCTCCCTCGCCGCTGGGTGGGCACACAAGATCTACTCTTTCTCCTACAAGACCCAATGCCCGACCGGATTTGTCCCCAATCCTATGGGAACTTGCAGTGTGTGTGGAGCTGGAAGATATGCCAACCCTCCGTCTCTCGCCGGAGTTGCTAGCCCGACCGTCGTGAACCAAACTGCTGCTGTTGCTGGAGTTAATGGAAACAATGCTGACTGGGTTCTTTCCAACTACGCCTCCACTCACTTCTGTGTCGACTGCCCTCGTGGATCTATGCTCGCGTCGTCCACTCCGCTTTCGTCCATGGCTGCTGCTTCCTGTACTTCTTGCCCCCTTGGAACCTTTCAAGGACAAACTGGAAAAACCTCCTGCAACCCTTGCCCGGCCGGTACCTATGCTGATAACGTTGGCCAGGATGTCTGCTTCCCTTGCGGATTAGGTCAATACCAACCCAATACCGGCGGTGCTGAATGCCTTCGTGCCCCGGATGGTGAGTACGTCGCTACCCGCGGAGCTACCGCCACCCAATCCTGTTCTTCCCCTACTATGACGACGAACGGTGAAGGTCGTACCGGCCCCTCTGAGTGCGTCTGCCCCGCCGGTAGGTACATGAAGCTTACCAATGTCGGTGACGCCACCGGAACCGAGTGCTTGGAATGCCCTGGTGGCTTCACTTGCGCCGGTGGTACCGTTCTCAAGCCCGACGGAGTTAACCGCCGTCACGTTATGCCCCGTGTCAGGAAGGGATTCTATGCTACCGCTGGTGCTCCTTATGAAGCTTATGACTGCCGAAACGAAGACCGTTGCCCCGGTGGCAACGAGCCCGCCTGGGACTGGGCATCCACCGTTACTCCTATGTGTACCTCCAAGGCCAAGGACGTCAACTGTGCCCGCTGCGAATCCGGTTACTTCATGGCTAACAGTCAATCCAAATGCGACGAGTGTGGCGGAGTTCAGTACTTGTTGTTCCTCTTCCTCATCATCTTTGCTGTTATGTCCTTCATCGGTATCTACATGATCGCTAACAGTCCTCTTACCGTTGAGATGTCCCCACTCTTGTCCGCCTCTATCTCTTTGGGCGTTACCATCAGTATGTTGCAGTCTCTCGGTATGATTGCTAGTTTGTCTCTCAGCTGGCCGTCTCCCATTAAGGAAATTATGGGAGTTCTCAAGGTCTTGGTCTTCGACCTCGAAGCCTTCGGTGCTGATTGCGTTACCGGCGACAGCCCCATCCTCAAGCTCTTCGGAAAACAGCTCATCCCGGTCGCAATTATCGGTTCCTACTATGCCTTCTACAAGTTTGGTGGCCGTGATATCAACAAGTGCATCAACTCTTCTGGTATGCTTATCTGTGGTTTGTTCGCCGCGTTCGCGCTTGCCGCGTTCTCGCCGTTCACCTGCTACACTGGACCCAACGACAAAGCTGTCATGCAGAGCATGCCTTCTGTTCACTGCGATATGGCTGAGGGTGAGTACATTGTCCTCCTTCTTATCGGTTTTCTCACCACGTGTGCCTACCCCATTGGTGGATTGGTCTACATCTTCCTCTCCATCAGGGACGCTCCCGCAAGGTCTCTCGATGATCAGTTTATCAGGTCCCACCGCTTCCTCTTCTTCCGTTTCAGGCCCGACAGGTACTACTGGATGCCTTTCCTCCTTCTTCGTAACGTTATGATCGGTGTTCCCGCTATGATTTTCAACGTTCCCCAGGCCCAGGCTCTCGCTGTTATCGTCATCCTTGTGACCGCTTACACTGCCCAAATCTACCACTGGCCCTGGAGGTCCAAAGAGCTCAACAACTTTGACTCCTTCTCTATCTTCTGTATCAGTCTCATCCTCGCGTTCTGGTTCCCCACTGCTCCCGCTGTTGAGGGTTCCACTCGTCCCTACTCCATGATGGCTGCCGCATGCCTCTTCGGTATGTTCGCTGGTACTGCCTTCCTCTTCCTCAGGATCATCATGAAGATGCGTGAAGGTGCCGAGGCTGCCCGTAAGGGAAAGAAGGTCGGTGTCTTCGAGATCAAGGAAGAGAGAGCCAAGGAATCTGCCCAGGAACTCCTCATCAAGATCATGAGGAGCTTCCGTGAAGTTCAGGATGACAAGAGGTGGAGACGTCGTTGCGACCGTCTCCTCATGGAGTTCACCAAGTAAGTGTTTAGAAGAGATTGCTCTGCTTTTGAGAAAATTAAATATGCAGAAAATTGAAATTAGATTTCATTTTTGAAAATCAAGATTCAAATTTATTTTTGAGCATTAAATTTCAAATTATCTTTCAGGTACGACATGTATCAGGCCCTCGACACCTTCTCCACCCTCAACCTCCTCATGGCTGAGGCCGAAGTCCGTGAGGCCATCATGCACGGCAAGGGTGACTTCAAGGTCCACCGTATCCTCTTCCGTATGCCCGAGCTTGATGTGATCCGTAAGAGTCAGCGTGAGTCGCAGAAGGCCAAGGCCGCGGCTTACGAGAGCAAGACCGCTCCTTAAGGTGGCCCTTGAAGGCTAAGGTTGCTGCTATTTACAACTGCCGCGTTAGAAGGCCATTCTACGGGCAGAAATGTCAACACAAATTATTCAACAGTATTTTAATTTAACTTCATTAAAGGCTGATACAACAGCTCAATTATATCTCGTTTAACATTAATTTTCAGATCAAATCAGCTATGTAAGCATGACTCACTCGATCTGACCTCAGCGTCAATCACATCGGGGAGTCTTCTACTAATTAACAAGATACATCCAACTAGCATCGTTGGTAACGGGAAAAAATATGAAAGTAGTTCACTGTCAAGATAAGAAATCTGTAAACAATAACGTAAGGGGTAGTCACTCCTCATAAGGGAATTTTACTAAAGAGCGCTCAACTGCTCGCTTGGATTTCAAAAGTCCTTGTATCGATAGGCTCTAAACTTGCACATGACATTGAATGTTTGGAAGTGTTGACGCTCGAACGTTTAACGTTAATGTGTGACTGATTTACTGTGACTCCGTAGAATAATGACCATTCTATCAGCTGCATCTACTGTCTCTCCGTACATTTGTTGACTATTGATCGACCGCCTACCCGAACAATTATCGCGCTGCGCGATCTCAGACTCCATACCATTGGCATTACAACTCATTCCCAGTCATTTACTCACTATCAGGCTCTTTCTTTCTAAGGGATAGTCTTAGCAGGTCAGAAGTGGCCGACAACAACGTTTAGAAACCAGTCTAGTTCTTCTAGACTACTCGTTTCACAACTCTTTAACTGTATAAGCTAACTTGTAACAACACTAGGAAAGTACAATATGCGTGCCTTTCTTAACTTCCTCTTACTTGCCTTTTTGAGGCAAGTGCAGGGGTATGCCGCGGGTGACGGTAAGTCTTTGACTTTAAAGTTTATTTACGTGACGAAAAAAAATTAAATCAGATTGATTGATGCATGATTCATAATCTTATTGCAGGTACTACTCTTGTCTTTTGGGATTCCGCGAAAAAGGTTATCCCCCTCGCCAATACGACTGACCCGGCGAACTATGATCTTTACTTCGAACAGGTTCCTAACATCAACGCCTTCACCACGGTTACTTTCAAGGCTACCTTGAGGTTAAAGCCCGCCTTCTTTGACTGGATGTGCCCCGATCTCTGCGGTGGACTCACCAAGGCTCAGTACTTGGCTCTCGCCACCGATACCTCTTCCGCCGATGACTGCTCTATGTTGATGAAGAATGGTGCTTCCACTGCTAAGGGTTCTTTGACCTCCACCGAGATGAAGGAACGCTGCATGTTCTGGCACGTCAACATCCACTCCTGCCCGGCTGTCGACCCTGATGGCAATGCTGCCTTCTGTACTCCCTATATGGGAAAGAATACGGCTAGTGGAGTTCCTTTGGCTACTCACTCCCCGGCTTTGTCCTTCGTCGGAAGGTATGACGGTGCTGACATTGTCCAATCCGTCACTTTCACTTCCACCATTGATACCGTGTCTGGCGCTTCCGCTGATTTCACCACCATTGCTCACTTTAAGTTCGGTATCTCTCCCAATTCGGTCTCCCTCGCCGCTGGGTGGGCACACAAGATCTACTCTTTCTCCTACAAGACCCAATGCCCGACCGGATTTGTCCCCAATCCTATGGGAACTTGCAGTGTGTGTGGAGCTGGAAGATATGCCAACCCTCCGTCTCTCGCCGGAGTTGCTAGCCCGACCGTCGTGAACCAAACTGCTGCTGTTGCTGGAGTTAATGGAAACAATGCTGACTGGGTTCTTTCCAACTACGCCTCCACTCACTTCTGTGTCGACTGCCCTCGTGGATCTATGCTCGCGTCGTCCACTCCGCTTTCGTCCATGGCTGCTGCTTCCTGTACTTCTTGCCCCCTTGGAACCTTTCAAGGACAAACTGGAAAAACCTCCTGCAACCCTTGCCCGGCCGGTACCTATGCTGATAACGTTGGCCAGGATGTCTGCTTCCCTTGCGGATTAGGTCAATACCAACCCAATACCGGCGGTGCTGAATGCCTTCGTGCCCCGGATGGTGAGTACGTCGCTACCCGCGGAGCTACCGCCACCCAATCCTGTTCTTCCCCTACTATGACGACGAACGGTGAAGGTCGTACCGGCCCCTCTGAGTGCGTCTGCCCCGCCGGTAGGTACATGAAGCTTACCAATGTCGGTGACGCCACCGGAACCGAGTGCTTGGAATGCCCTGGTGGCTTCACTTGCGCCGGTGGTACCGTTCTCAAGCCCGACGGAGTTAACCGCCGTCACGTTATGCCCCGTGTCAGGAAGGGATTCTATGCTACCGCTGGTGCTCCTTATGAAGCTTATGACTGCCGAAACGAAGACCGTTGCCCCGGTGGCAACGAGCCCGCCTGGGACTGGGCATCCACCGTTACTCCTATGTGTACCTCCAAGGCCAAGGACGTCAACTGTGCCCGCTGCGAATCCGGTTACTTCATGGCTAACAGTCAATCCAAATGCGACGAGTGTGGCGGAGTTCAGTACTTGTTGTTCCTCTTCCTCATCATCTTTGCTGTTATGTCCTTCATCGGTATCTACATGATCGCTAACAGTCCTCTTACCGTTGAGATGTCCCCACTCTTGTCCGCCTCTATCTCTTTGGGCGTTACCATCAGTATGTTGCAGTCTCTCGGTATGATTGCTAGTTTGTCTCTCAGCTGGCCGTCTCCCATTAAGGAAATTATGGGAGTTCTCAAGGTCTTGGTCTTCGACCTCGAAGCCTTCGGTGCTGATTGCGTTACCGGCGACAGCCCCATCCTCAAGCTCTTCGGAAAACAGCTCATCCCGGTCGCAATTATCGGTTCCTACTATGCCTTCTACAAGTTTGGTGGCCGTGATATCAACAAGTGCATCAACTCTTCTGGTATGCTTATCTGTGGTTTGTTCGCCGCGTTCGCGCTTGCCGCGTTCTCGCCGTTCACCTGCTACACTGGACCCAACGACAAAGCTGTCATGCAGAGCATGCCTTCTGTTCACTGCGATATGGCTGAGGGTGAGTACATTGTCCTCCTTCTTATCGGTTTTCTCACCACGTGTGCCTACCCCATTGGTGGATTGGTCTACATCTTCCTCTCCATCAGGGACGCTCCCGCAAGGTCTCTCGATGATCAGTTTATCAGGTCCCACCGCTTCCTCTTCTTCCGTTTCAGGCCCGACAGGTACTACTGGATGCCTTTCCTCCTTCTTCGTAACGTTATGATCGGTGTTCCCGCTATGATTTTCAACGTTCCCCAGGCCCAGGCTCTCGCTGTTATCGTCATCCTTGTGACCGCTTACACTGCCCAAATCTACCACTGGCCCTGGAGGTCCAAAGAGCTCAACAACTTTGACTCCTTCTCTATCTTCTGTATCAGTCTCATCCTCGCGTTCTGGTTCCCCACTGCTCCCGCTGTTGAGGGTTCCACTCGTCCCTACTCCATGATGGCTGCCGCATGCCTCTTCGGTATGTTCGCTGGTACTGCCTTCCTCTTCCTCAGGATCATCATGAAGATGCGTGAAGGTGCCGAGGCTGCCCGTAAGGGAAAGAAGGTCGGTGTCTTCGAGATCAAGGAAGAGAGAGCCAAGGAATCTGCTCAGGAACTCCTCATCAAGATCATGAGGAGCTTCCGTGAAGTTCAGGATGACAAGAGGTGGAGACGTCGTTGCGACCGTCTCCTCATGGAGTTCACCAAGTAAGTGTTTGGAAGAAATTGCTCTGCTTTTGAGAAAATTAAATATGTTGAAAATTAAAATTAGATTTCATTTTTGAAAATCAAGATTTCAAATTTATTTTTGAACACAATTTCAAATTCTCTTTCAGGTACGACATGTACCAGGCCCTCGACACCTTCTCCACCCTCAACCTCCTCATGGCTGAGGCCGAAGTCCGTGAGGCCATCATGCACGGCAAGGGTGACTTCAAGGTCCACCGTATCCTCTTCCGTATGCCGGAGCTCGACGTCATCCGTAAGAGTCAGCGTGAGTCGCAGAAGGCCAAGGCTGCGGCTTACGAGAGCAAGACCGCTCCTTAAGGTGACCCTTTGTGAAAGGAAACAGGCAACTTTAAGACACTTAACCTTTTAACATATCTTTCAGAAGTATTATATACAGAAAAAATATGAAAGTAGTTCTCACTGCACTAAGATATACCAAAAACTAAATTAAAGTACTGCTAAGAGAAGGGGTGAGTGGGTCGCTTGCGGCACACTGCTACACTCCAAAAAGCTAAACTTATTTCATGGATTAATCAGTGGTACTTTAAGACCAACTAAACATATACGTAATTTTGAAATTGTCAGTTAACAATTGGTGCAAATTTGAGCTAGTCGCTGACTAGACCTCTTATTACCGCCATGTAACGTAAAAACTTTAAATGGAAAAAATCACAGTATTAAACCAACATGGGAAAAAAACACGCCTCAAAGGCGCCTTTCAAACAATAGTCATTTCTATACTCAGGCTTGCTTCACAGTTTGCTCTGGGTATCCAATAATCTTAACCATGTGCCTAAAATCAAGTAGTCACTTCAACCAGGTACGAAAATCTCATCATACAGGCTCGGGCTTAAGAAAATAGTTTCACGTAGTCATGTGTAATTCTTTTGTTAGCACGGTGTCGAAACACCTATCTGCACGATAAGGGAAGGAAAAGTCGGTTTTATTACAACTCCTGAACTGTTCACTCACGTACTCGTCTCACAGCTGACCGTCTCTCCACTCCCGCGACTGCCGCACAGCTTCCCGTCTCTCATTGCCGCACATCATCTGCTTTATTTGACCCGTCACCGTCTGCAGCATCTACCGTCTCTCACTTTCTTGATTCATCACCGTCTGCCGCGCTTAAAAGGTCTTTGATAGAAAACAGCAATAACACATCCCCTATTTCCCGCACAGGCAGTTTCTTTCGCCCTGACTTAAGTTCCAACAAGTTACAGTATATAGTGTAGTTTAGTTAATAGTTAAACTTATTTTGTAGATCACCCAAGATGCCAGCGCAAAGCAACGCTTTAACGATGGATGCGGCGATGAATTTTGATGCCGGCCAGGAGAGTCTGAATGAGAGGGATCGGCCATCAAGATTCCTCACCTCCACAACCGACCCCTTCGCAAAGCCAACCGAAACCACAAATTTCGCAGCTGCCGCTGTTCCGAAAAGTGGTGCTGCAGAATCCATCGATCGGGCGCTAACCTTTATCTCCCTTAGATTCAATAGGTTCTACAGGTTTGTAGCAGATGATATCATTCTAAAATATTTGATACCGAAGAAGGTTGGGGAGAAGTATAGGCAAGCTAGGTTGATGGTCTTAAAGCGTGGTAATAGGATTGACCCACGCTACCTAGAACAGCAAAGATTGTATGATTGGAGGCGGGCGGAAAGAGAATTCGTCAAAGAACGAACTAACAAGGGTGGTTGGAGGGACGCTCGTCGCAAGAACGTCGATCTCTTATCGGACTCCCACACCTCAGGAAGGAGTGATGCCGGCTTCTACGTTGGATTTGTGACTCTATTAGGAGTTTGCGTGGGCATCATGGTTTTCCTGTTTCACTGTACTGAGAAATTGTTTGAAAAGCAATGGAGAAAAGTCGCCATCCTCGGATTTAACAGCTCTAATAGGGTCGGCTACCTCGACCTTGCTTCCGAATACACAAGACAGCAAGCGGATTTGCAGGCAGAAAAAACGGCGTGGATTGGGAATGGGGGAACGGATGAGACCTTTAAGTATTCAAAGCCTGTTTTATCTGAGGATGCCGAGGTTGACAACCGGTCGTATGAATCGAATGAATCTGGTCGGATGCTTTTCTGCCTCCTCATGACCCTCTCAACGGGGCTAGCAGCAGGGATATGCTCCTTCGTGGTCAGCAACTTTATGCCGGAATGCTCCGGGGCGGGCTCGGATGCGACGCGTATCTCGATTGCGCTGTCATCGCCGATTCCATTTAAGACGGCATTTTTGAGGATCTTACTCTCCTCTTTCTACCTCGGTCTTGGGAACCCATTGGGGGTGGAAGCTCCCGTCCTCCACGTGTGTGCCGCAACCGCTAGTATGTTGTTGGAGAGAGGTTGTAAACTCTTCAGTACTCACTTTCAGATTCTCGATTTGTCGGCCTGGATCCTCGTTGGAGTTACAGCGGGATTGGCAGCAGCTTTCGAAGCCCCCCTCGCCGGAATCACCTACGCGATCGAGGAGTTTATGTCGCTGAGGAAGATCGGAGGAACCACGGCGTTGATCGGGTTGGCGGCAAGTTCGAGTGCGTTTTTTGCCTACAAAACCCACCCCTTCCTCAACGATATCTTCGGCTCAAAAGATTGGCACCCAAGCATTATAACTAAGACATATAGTACCGCGACTTCAACCTTAATAGGCGTTCTTATGGCGGTCATAACAGCGTTTGCAGGTGTTTGTTTTAGTCGTTTCACGCTTACTGTCCGCAAATTCTTAATGAGAGACTGGATCCGCAGACACAGACCATATGTTGTAGCGGTAATAGGGTGTTTTAACGGGTTGTTAGGGAGTTTGAGCTATCAATCAACAGGATCAGCAGCGGTGTGGGGCCCCGGGGCTCAAGCGTTTAAGGAGCTTCTTCTCTATCCAACCTGCTCCGAATACGAACTCGGTATCCGGAAAAACCCAACTCTCATGCCACCTCCGTACTATTCGAAAGATCATGGGTGTTTGGATGCTAGGCACTTTCTTCTCTTTTTGATCCCCAAAACTCTAGCGGTCATGCTCGCCACAGCCTGCGGAGGTCCTGGTGGGGTGTTTTATCCAGCGCTGTTACTTGGGGGTTACATAGGAGCGGTGGTAATGGAAGCCCTCTCCTACATGTGGCCAAGTGAGGCTGATAACTTTCGGATTTGTATTTATGTGGGGATGACCGGGTTATTCGCCTCCCTTATCCGGACCCCCCTCACTTCTATTTTAGTCACTTATGAGTTAACAGGCCTTGCGAAACAAGGGTTGGCCGCGGGCAGTTCGTTTCCTATGATTGCGACCGCTGTAACCTCCTTCATCATAGCCGAAAACTTCGAGCACCACGACTACGTTTCCGCCGCCATGGAACAAGACGGGTTGGATCACCATAAGCTGTTTGATAAGGGGCTAGAAGGCCTACTAGGGGACGATGATTCAGAGCATAGTGAGGACGAAAAAGAAGAGCAATCTACCTCAAGTAGCAGTAGTGACGACTCTTCCTCAGAAGAAAGTTCCGAGGATGAACACCAGTACTCCAGTCCTGGGGGAACCGGCGCTAGGACGACGTCGAACATGACCAGCAGTATTTTGAATCCGGCACAGGAGACGCAGATGAGTTTGGCGGTTTCGAAACTCAGTAGCATAGAGAGACGTGTCAACCGCAACACCATGCACCAAGCCAGGATGGAGCAACGAGACTCAAAAAAAAAGAATTCCGGTAAAGAACAGAAAATGAGTCCCGTGAAAGAAGAACCCATGTTAGTAGCCAGAACCGAATCCCTGCAAG
>Ga0099798_10340_pt1 | contig 15961 bp, 15 predicted proteins | sample Uncmet_Sort29A_1_FD_89870 | JGI IMG/M metagenome (GOLD analysis project Ga0099798, IMG submission 89870) | Marine eukaryotic communities from CALCOFI LINE 67, Pacific Ocean - CN13ID_Sort29A_1 | ecosystem: Environmental > Aquatic > Marine > Oceanic | place: Pacific Ocean: Monterey Bay | collected...
AAGAAATAGTACGTAGTAAAAACCCCGCCGAATTAGATAAAAGAATTCAAGAAAGAATTCAATCCGAAATAAGTGAGAGAACAAAAAAACGAATAGAAGAAATGGAACAAGAACAAAGAAATATACAAATACAAGTAGATGAAAGTATGGAAGAAACAAGTATACAAAATTTAATAGAACAACAAACAGAATTAAAAATGCGTGAACAAGTTGAAAACATAATACGAGAAGAAATAGACGAAATAATAAATCAACCACAATATCAAGATCAGATTAATAAAGCAGTTGATCAAAGAATAGAAATTTATCTTCAAAGACAGCAAGAAGAACAGCAAGAAGAACAGCAAGAAGAACAGCAAGAAGAACAGCAAGAAGAACAGCAAGAAGAACAGCAAGAAGAACAGCAAGAAACTTTATCTTTTAGTTCCGCATTTGGAAACTTTGTTGTATAAATTAAATTTATAATAACATCATTTATTAAATTAATATTAAAAATTAACCAAAACATAGCTTTTTACGCAAACGAGGCATATAATGCATTTGATCACAATTTAATGATGGTTCATCTCGAACCCAAGCAATATGCCAATTAGATACACTATCATCTATATGTTGCACAGTGAAACGATGATTATCACGATGAGCAAGTGGTGGAATTATCGTATAATTCTTAACATTATTAATATCTTGATAACGATAGCTTTCATTCATACATCGAAACCATATGCGTAAAACTAAACCATCAAATGCACAGCCATATGTATCCATTCCTGAACATATTAGCCAATTAACTGATATAGGTTGCTTCATAATCCAGTTATATGAATCATCTACACGAGATCGCCAAGTATATGCAAGCCATAGTTCATTGTCGCGTAGCGCTAAAACCATATTTTCACAGATTCCACCTGGCCAACACTCTAGAACAAGATACGGGAACCGATCAAGTGGTGCAACCATTCTACAGTATCCTGATGATGGTAGCATTTCATGTATAATTAGATTCTCTGCTCGCTTGTTAAACATATAATTCCACTTGTAATATTTACCTTGTTCATATAGACATATTTTAGCTATATTTAGTAATTTATTTATTTCAAGAGGTTGCAAATATTGTAGTAAGTACGGTGCATGATTTGGATTCAATAGCCAAAGTATCATTCTTGAAGAATAATCCATTACTCTTAGATAAGAGTCGTTGATCTATAGATATAGATTATTTAATATAATTCATTTTTTCATCATTTAAACATATTTTCCCAATATATAAAAATGTTTATAGATTTTGAAGTCTATCCAGTATGCGTGCCTGTAATAGAACCATGTATTAGTTCTATTGGTAGGTATAATCATACTATAAGAAGTATTATTAAAATAATTAGTAAAGATTGTGTAGGATGGGGTGAAACATATGGAGATTATGCCATACCTACTATTATTAGTATATTAGGAGAGCTCCAAAACAAACCTATTAACATTGAGGCTATTAACAAGAGAATTATCCATCATCGTGATTTTGGTGTCTTGAATACTAGCGCATCTATTAATAATCAATCTTTACTTGCAATTCGCATGGCTTTAATTGATCTAGTTGGTAAAATTCATAGAATTCCAGCCTATCAGCTGTTGAATCCAAGTCTAGAAACCCCAAATCCTATAGTAAAATGTTCTTTATACTCGTACGCTATTGATGGAACACCACAAGAAATGGCAGATCATATTCAAACACTTTTGCAAAAATATCCAAGTGATTATGTTGAATTTAAAATAGGTGTACATGGAGTAGCTTATGACATTGAAGCAACCAAAAAAGTTGCAGAGGTTATTGGAAGTGCAAAACTTGCTGTTGATGTTAATATGGGATATACTATGGATGAAGCACATGAATATTTATGTGAGGTTCGAGAATTGATTGATATAATTGAAGAACCCGTGCCCTGTATTTATGATATGAATCAACTTGCTAAAGAATTTTGGATGAAAATTTCAACACATTGTACTCAAAAAAATATACTTGATAAAACTCCATTCATTCATGCAAGCGTACCTGATATTCATTTGGATTATAAATTAAATAATGGCAAACCTTTTTGGTTACGGTCATGTCTAGAATTAGGAATTTCACATGCTATGATGTGCCATACATCTATAGCATTCCCATCTAGTCGTGCAAATCAATCATTATTACATCTAGTTGAAGATGATCTCTGTAAAACATCAAACATCGAAAGATGTACTAATGGATTTAAAGTAAATCCATGTTATGGATTAGGTGTAAACATAGATCAAACAAAATTAAAAAAATACTTTATTACGTACAATAATATGAGAGAAAGACCAAATTATTATATGTAAAATGGGTTATAATTCTAACGTTTCTTAAGAACAAAATCTACATATTTTTCTAATTTATTTTTTGGAAGCATTTTTTGGAGCATTTCAAGTTGTTTTAAATACTTGTCAGGATCTTTACGAATATTTGTAGGTGTCGGTAATAAATGTTCAACAGGCGAGCCGCGAAAGTCTTTTAACAAATTATTATACATTCTCCAATCTGGGGTAGATCTTGTCTTTGTTTTTATCTTGTTTTGTAACATTTGTCGTCTATTTACCAAAGTTATAATACGTACGTTATTTTTAATTACTTCATTATAGCCATCAAATGGAAGACCGTTTAGTATATCATTCTTATGAACATTATTTTTAAATTGTTTTTTCATTTTTGCCATACGTGTTTTGCTAATTATATCAGGGGGCGCTATTATTCTTACGCCAAGAGGCGGTTCAGGTACATCGTCTAATTCTATATTAGAATCCTTAATTGTTTTGTTGTTTAATTCTGTATTTTCATCAGAATAATCCTCATTTTTCTGCATTATTGACATTACTAGTATTTGTATAATATAAATTTAAAAACCGCGCAATTAAAATAAAACCTAAAAATACCATAATTAATAAAACAAAATCCCAGTTTTCTTCAGATGATTTTTTTTTATTAGATAATGGTGTAATCCGATCCTTATGTACGTGATCTTCTTGAGCACCATTGTCAAATATTACTAAAAAAGTCATATCATCATTAACTTTTGCTATAATCCCCCGGTACCATTTGCTACTAAAGTCAAATTGTGCAAGAACATGATCTCCAATATTATATAATGATTGCATTAATTAAATATATATTTTAAAATTTTATCATGTTACCTATCATATTTTCAAGTTGATCAATATTAAAAGTCTCGCTAACTGTATTATCTATTGATTTGATTTTACTGGCAGATGGCGCTATTTGTGAAATTAGTTGAGATACTTTCAATGGTGTATCAGAATCATCTTTATTAATAGATTTTTCAATTGGTTTTTGCGTTGGTTTTTGCGTTGGTTTTTGCGTTGGTTTTTGCGTTGGTTTATTATTTGGTTTTTGCGTTGGTTTTTGCGTTGGTTTATTATTTGGTTTTTGCGTTGGTTTATTATTTGGTTTTTGCGTTGGTTTATCAATAGATTTTTTATTAGAAATTAGTTGCATACGGTGTTTCCTCTTACGTTCATATCTATTTGATGTTACTGAAGGTAAATTTGTAAAATTTTCAAGAGATTCTTTCATTAACAACGAATCTGCCGGAGTTTTGAAATTTGTGAAATGTTTATCTAAAGAATCAAATGAATCCAAAACATTAGCATTCAAAGTAAATGTATTTGTAATATTTTCATCTCCATCAGATGATATATCATATGATGGATCATATGATGCATCGTAATTATTATATGATTCATCATAAGTATTATATGAATATGTTGCTTCATAAGCATATACAGGGTTATCTTCTTCTGATGATGCTTGTGTCATTATATTATGTAATGACATTGTTTCAACCGGATCTTTTTTAATTAAGAATTGTATAAATTGTTTGTTAATTCCATAATTAAATGTTTTATAATTATTTTTCATTATTTGATCAAATTTCATATCAATACCATTATCAAGTCTATCTAACATATGTTTTAATTTATAATTAATCATAGTATTTAAAATTTCAAGCGTAGAGTCTTTTATTACACAAAATCCCTTTATTCTTTCAGTTTGACGTATATTACTAGTTGTATAATCAAGCAATACCATACTATATATGGCAAATGCATTCGTGTCTTGCAATATTGATTTTTCTGTAATAACTAAATATAGTTGAGAGGTTAGATTAACGCGACGAGCCAAAATCACATTAGAATTCTCAATTTCAAGTATTCCACATTCTTTTAAAAGATCATTTTGAAATACTTGCAAATGTTCTCGTGCAATAATTCCTTTTTCACATGTTTCCCATAATTCCATGTAATGATTATTTTTTTGTTTGCTCATTACTTTTATAAAGATTTTTAATAATAAGAAAAAATCCACATAATGCTATAAGAAATAGCAAAATACAAAATATTTTTAAATATGTTTTTTGTTCATCAGAAAGTATATTTTTTAGTTTTTCTCCTATTACATCCATGAATCCACCAGAGCTTTGTTCTGATATTAATGGGTATTCAGTTGTATTAATATAAAACTTGTTATCAATATAATCATTTATAACTTTATATATTAAAGGCGATGATAATTCTGATGGATCAATTAAAGTATCAATTTTAACATGTTTAAAAGTATCTACTATATTATCTATAAAATTTCGGTCTTTTAATAATTTTTTAATATTGGAATTTCCAAAATACATATTATGAATCATACTAGCTGTGACTTTGAATGGTAATTTTATATCTAAATCTCTATTTTTATATAACAAATCAAAATTTTTTGGAATAATAACATTCCCGCCATATAATTCACATTTCGCTTTTTCTATACAATATTTATTTTTATATTTATGATATTTTTGTTCATAAGCCATTTATACAAGAAAAGATAATATAATCAATATGGATATAAATGTCTTGACAAAACAAAATCTTACGTTAAAAAAACAACTATATAAAACTAAAGAAAAATATAAACGTATTAAAAAAGGAGAACGCGAATATTCATTTACTCTTCAATCACATCTAGATGATTTAAAAAAATTTGAGTTTAGTATACCATTAAAAGAATTTGATTATAATTTACTTATGTGGGAGTATGATTTAGATTCATGGTTAAAGCGCAGAGTAAGCAAAATGATAAAATCAAATCATAGCCCACTTAAACATGTTCGCCCATGGAAGAAATTTTTTGAAACTTTGGATGATCTAGTTCAAGTTTTACATGATGATGCGACATGTCTTGGATTTTATGAACGTCTTAGAGATAATCTTTATTGGATGGCACTTGATAATCAATATTGTGAAATTATTTCACAGCATAATGATCGCCGTTACCGTGTAGTATTTGGACCACATGTTTCAATGACAAATTTAGGTATTCAACCAGATAATATCTATGAAGATAATATAACATTACTTAGAATAAATGAACAAACAATACAGTTACCACCATGGGACAAGTTTCAACTATTACATTTTATCCTTAATAACCACTGGAGTACAAGTATTGAAATGGAACCAATGTGTGGAATTATAAATTTAGATGGTTCAAGTCCTTTTGATGATGATATAAATGAATGTAATAATACTATGCATCGTATTGTGAATAATAATTTTGAGATAACATATATAAAAGACGAACGCCTACCTCCTATTACAATAGATGTAAAACAAAATCATGATATATCACCCCATATTATCACTTATATATTAAATGATTATTTCCAGTTAGATAATGCTGATTTTAATGCAATTATCGATCTTTTTATACAGATTGCAAATCTTTTAGAATCGAATCATCATGTTAATTCTATATATATGTGTTTAGATTGTGTAGCTGCCCGTATGCGCGAAAATAATAAATCTTTTAAAAATTATACTTCAATCCCAACACAAACTATTTCTAAATTTACTCTTGTAGGTAATTCAGCATATCAAAAATATACTTCGGTACATGTTAAAAGAGCACTATATATGTTCCCACGATTAGAACCCATTGATATGAGTAAAACCAATATTAGTATTAAAATGACACCCGTTTACGACGGAGATTTAGCAAATTGCTTTTTATTTGAAAGAAATTATCCTCCTGATGTAGAGGGTAAACTAATCATGATGTATCTTGAAGAGCGTTTTACAGCAAAACAAAAAATTCATGGTAAAAATATAATCTGGAAAAACATACAAAGTAAATACACATCATGGGAATTAATATCATGGGAAAATATTATTATGGGCGGTAAATACTTTAGTGTAGAAATTATCCTTAATAATAAATATATTGGTTTAGGGGATCATTTATGGATAGGTAATTCAAATGAAGATTCTTGCGTAAGAATACGTTGTGCAGAGAATATGGTACACTTTTTATCATGATATTATTAAATAAACATAATTACACTTATACGTTTTACTATCATATATCATAATGAGCGACTATTATGATTTGCTAAATGTTGAAAAAAATGCGGACCAAGCTGAAATTAAAAAAGCATACCGTAAAATGGCTATTCGTCATCACCCTGATAAAGGCGGAGACCCAGAAAAATTTAAAGAAATTGCAGAAGCGTATAGTGTACTAAGCGATGATAATAAACGTCGTACTTATGATCAGTTTGGTAAAGCTGGCTTGGAAGGAGGTGGTGGTATGCCGTTCGATCCCATGGATATTTTCTCACAGATGTTTGGCGGAGGTGGAATGCCTGGTGGAATGTCAGGTGGTATGGGAGGAATGCCAGGAGGTATGGGCGGATTTTCAAGTTTTTTTAATGGAGGGCGCAGACAACGTCAAGCTCAACCGACTGTTAAACCACTAAAGCTAAATTTGGAAGATGTTTTCAAAGGGAAAAAATTACGTCTAACTGTTGATATCCTTAAAGTTGATAAATCTAAAATTACTAAATGTACTCAATGCAATGGATCAGGAACGTACACACAAAGAGTACGTATGGGCCCAATTATAACACAACAATCAGGAGCATGTCCTGCATGTAATGCAAGTGGATATAATCAAGACGCAAGCGCGTGTCAACGCAAGGAAGAGCACTTTACAATAAAAATTCCAAAAGGTTGCAAAGAAGGGCATCAATTCCGTTTTGACGGAAAAGGCGATCAAGTTCCAGGCTGTCCAGATCCTCCGCTTGTCTTTCAATTACAATATAAAAAACATTCAATTTATCAAGTTAGTGGGCGTGATCTTGTAACGAAAATGAATATTAATCTAGCTGAAGCTCTTCAAGGATTTAGCATTCCACTTAAACATCTTGATGGCACTACACTTACTGTAGATTCTACAGACGTTATCAAAAACGAACAAATAAAGACTATATTGAATGAGGGCATGCCAAGTGAAACAACATCTACAGGTAATCTTCATATACAATTCTTTATCGAGTACCCTGCAACTGTAAGAGATACTCCTGGAACATTGGAAAGTATTCTACAACAGAGAATCCGCAAAACATCAGATGATGAAAATCGTAGAGTTTCAATGCATGATATGGTACGTGCAAAGACTAACTATGATAGCGACAGTGATGATAATCATCCTCATCAAGCCCAATGCAAGCAAATGTAAGTATATAAATTAATATCTCCTTATTACAACAAATGCGCGTTGTTGTAATAGGAGACTCGGGTGTTGGTAAAACATCTTTTATTCGCCATCTTACCAACACACACACGTACGAATGTCAATCAACAATTGGTGCAGATACAATTCGTATGCATTATAAGGGAAAAAAGATTGACTTGTGGGATACAGCTGGTCAAGAAGCTTATCGCTCGCTCATTAAGATGTACGTTAGAGGAGCTAGTGTTGCTATATTGATGTTTGATTTGAATAAAATATCAACCTTTAAAAGCTTGGACTATTGGTGGAATCATGTTAAAAATAGTAACGTACTATGCAAGTACGTGGTTGTAGGAAACAAAAGCGACAAGATGCGTGATACTATGATATATGATATGTAAACTCTTGCGCTGGAATTTGCTATAAAAATAGGTTGCCCATATTTCAAGGTTTCATCATTAGGAAATGCAACCGACAATCATAAAGATCCGCCCACTCGTGTTATTGATTATTTATTAAAGGAAATTCCTCCTTTACATGTACTGGGGGGATTTCAAGTCGAAAATACTACATCACGTAAAACCTCTTCATGGTGTACACGGTGTCAAATTTAAGATATTATCAAATAGAATAAATATATAATCTTTTTAAAATTTACTTTCTTCATATATATTTACCTATATACGTATAAAAATATTTAATGAATAACATGTTATTAAAGAATAATACATGATGGAGCACTCCCTGTTGGAGCACTCCCTGTTGGAGCACTCCCTGTTGGAGCACTCTCTGTTAATTGAGTTCTCTCTGCTGGGGTATCAGTATTATCTGCTGATGGAGCACTCTCTGCTGATGGAGCACTCTCTGCTGAACTTTCTGTTAGTATAATACTGCCTTTATCATTTAGTTTATAATAATTTAATATTTTTTCTTCTTTATCGATAGAACCTTCGTAAATCACAATCCAGTTAATAATATTACCTTTACGAGTTAATTCAATACATGCGCAATTACATATATTTTTAATTTCTACCGGGTCAGCACCCGCGTCAGCGTCAGCGTCAGCACCTACGTCAGCGTCAGCACCAGCGTCAGCGTCAGCACCTACGTCAGCGTCAGCACCTACGTCAGCGTCAGCACCTACGTCAGCGTCAGCACCTACGTCAGCGTCAGCACCTACGTCAGCGTCAGCACCAGCGTCAGCGTCAGCACCTACGTCAGCGTCAGCACCTACGTCAGCGTCAGCACCAGCACCCGCGTCAGCGTTAGCACCTATGTCAGCGTCAGCACCAGCATCAGCACCTATGTCAGCGTCAGCACCAGCATCAGCACCTATGTCAGCGTCAGCACCAGCATCAGCGTTTGGGTTCAACTCAGGGTTCAGATATTTTATCCAAATATCTAATAGCAATTTACTTTGGTCGGATTGAGTTTTAAACTTTTCTTGAGTTTTAAACTTTTCTTGAGTTTTAAACTTTTCTTTTTTATTTTCTAAATAACCTTGTATTTTTTTTTTATCTATATCTATGTATTGTTTATATTCATTCATAATCTCAATTTTCTTAGTATGCGTTGTGTCTTCTTGAATTTGTGAGGCTTTGCGTGCTATCAAAGCTGTCAAAGTTGTTCTAATTAAATGCGAGCAGTATAACTGTGCTTCATTAAATATATGACTACAGTTAATTCCCAACATGATTGATTCCATAACACCAATAAACGTGGGTTTCGAATTACATACATTTTTTTTTTTTAAAGGTTTATTATGTTGTGAATTACAGTGTCGTATTAAATATACAGTATTATCTGAGTTTGTTAAAAGATTATATATTTGTGTAAATTCACGTATATTTGTTCCTGTGAGAATATATCGTATTAAATGATGATGTAAAACCATAACATGATTTTTTATTTCGTTATTTACCTCATTATATTTTACTATATTTAATTTATCATATTTTTTGTTAGCCGTTAAATCACAAATACTACTGTTATTTATCCATTTGTCACTATACCATTTCCCTCTCCATAATTTTTTTTCATGATATATATTTTTTGGTAATTTAATAATATTTATGTGTTCAGTATTATCTGGTGATTTTTCTTCAGAACCTGCATTCATTTGTCTTTTTAAACACACGTACTTGTTTTTGTATTTCAAGTATTTCTTTTCATATGTCATATATATTATATATAATATAATATAATAAATAGAAATGGAACATCCGCCAATTTATTATATTAATCTAGAACGTCATACTGAACGAAATGCCTCCATGATAACACAATTAAATACCTATATGCGCACATTTTATCGAATTAATGCTGTTGATGGTACCAAATTGAATGAATATAATGCTAATATTGCAAATTTAAGAAACTCTACTCTTACAGACAATGAAATAGCATGTTTATTATCCCATGTAAAAGCCATGATGACAAGCATTGATGCAAAAGACGATATTGCTATTATCATGGAAGACGATGCAGATTTTTATCTTGTGGACAAATGGGAAAAACAATTGCCCCAAGTACTACAAGATGCGCCAGATAACTGGCAAATAATACAACTTCATATGAGTAATCCAAGGTATCTTTGGGAATTTGCAAAGAATTCTTCAAAACAAACCTATTATCCATGGCAGAATAAATTCACTTCAACATTATGTTATGCAATAACACGTCAAGCTATGATTGAATTCATAGAAATATTTCAAGGGATATTACATAGACAAACTCTCCCACATGAACTTTATGCAGATAAATTTATCTATACGAGCTTGCGAACGTACACATACTACAAACCTTTATTCATGGTAAAATTATATCCAAGTAGTATTCGGTCAAGTAAAGATGATACCATGTACATGATAAAAGGAAATCGTGTTATTACACGTTATCTTTACATGTGTGAAATTAACTTTATTCATATTCCCAAGAATGCAGGTACTAGTATTCAGGATTTATGTATTAGCAAAATAATATATCATCCTCATAAAACTAACTGTAGAGGTATGCCTAGACAACTAATAATTATTCGTGATCCAGTATCAAGATTTATATCAGCAGTGAATTATGCTCTAAAAAAACATTCTAATGCAACGTACGTGAAACCTCTCATAGAAAATAAAATAAATACGCCAGACAAGTGGGTGAATGCTTTGCGAAACAAGAATTCTCCTCATAACAGGTTAGTTTTACGGGAAATGAAAAACCGCAATCACATGATAGGTAAATTTAAACCCAAGTTAAAATATACATATTCCCCTCAATACTTTTACTATCATAACCCAAAGTACGTTGTTATCTACGAGAATCTACATGTGGAAATGAATTATATTATTGAGAAATTAGGGATTCTAGGAGAATTACCACAAAAAAACAAAAGTGAACAAGGGACATTAAGTAGAGTAAATACCACCTTTATACGAAATATGTATAAGAGGGATGTTGAATTATGGGAAAAATACAAGCGTATTCCTATGAAAGAGCGACTGCAGTTTTAAATCTAACCACATGTTTATAAAATAAAGAAACTATTGTGTTTTAATCTATTAGTATTGATCCACTACAATATCCTATTCTAGGCTATTTATCCCCCTACAGGGAACTAATAAGTAATTAGAAGCTATTCGTCCCTTATAAGTTAAGGACAAAATTATTTAAATTATATTTAGTTTTTTTTTCAATTTTTTTTAATACAGTGGAAAGAGGATGAAAATAGTGTATATACATTCCATGAGTACGCTTGTCATTATATAATCTAACTGCGATATAATGACAATGAAACAATTACAATATTAAAATAAAAAGGTCTATTGTAGTATATTCGTAGCGCGTAATTAATCACCGATGCCTGATTATACCCAGACAATTAATTCATTAATATTATAAAAATAAATGTAGAAAAAGGGGTATTTATAATCCTGATAAAATAACGCTTGTCATTATATAATCTAACTGCGATATAATGACAGTGAAACAATTACCCTACCCCATATATTATATAAATTTGAAACGTGCTCGTAATCGCAATCGACATATGATTAAACAATTACGCCGTTATAATGCTGAATATTATCGTGTTAATGCAGTTGATGGAAAGCGCTTGAATGATTATAATATAACTACAAGCGATAAAATGAACAAATTTCATCCAAATGAAATAGCATGTACATTATCCCATATAAAAGCCTACAAAATGGCTCTAAAACATAATCATAATGTCATTATGGTTATGGAGGATGATATAGATCTGTCATTAATTCCACATTGGACACCACCATACATAAAAGACATTGTTAAAAATGCTCCAAATAATTGGGGAATAATTCAACTTCATATTCAAAACCCCAAGCATATATGGGGAAACTATTTTGGAGATGATGATCATACTAATGATAATCCATATGTTGCTTTTAATAACGAGTTTTATTCAACTGTATGTTATATAATAAATAAACCAACCATGCAAGTATTTGCGAATATAAATAAAAGACTTGATTTTGACGAATTTCGCGCTGATTATTTTTTATATCAAGGAGTAACTACATACACCTACTATAAACCCTTGTTTCTTTTGAAAGACTATACATCGCAAATTGCCCCGAAACAAAAAGCAAGACGCGAATTGGTGAAAAGAAGTAATCGTGTAACTCTTAAATACATATACAAGATAAAACTCTAATAAATTCCTTATAATATGAAAGATATATATAATGATAGTATTTTTATTTTTAACGCGTGGTAACTTGAATCATTTAGCAAGATGGCAGAGGTTTTTTAAAAATGTTGATAAAAGCAAATATATAATAATTACACATACATCTAAAGATGTAAAATTAAAATCACCGCTTACGAATACTAACATTAGAACAGTTCCTACTGCTTGGGGAAAAATAACACATGCCATTTTTGAACTATTAAAAGAATCCCTTAAATACCCTGCAACGCATGTAATGTTATTAAGCGAGTCATGTGTTCCCCTCTATACATTTGATTACATGCACAAATATATCAAAAAACAAAACAAAATAATTGTGAATTATTTAAAAATAGATAAATGGAATATTAAAAATATTCATCAACAGATAAATTCATCGCATATTAAAGAAAATAAACGCAATAAATTTTTAAAAAATCTTGTCAAGCATAATGCAAACTGGGCGATGCCTATAAAATATGTCAAATTATTGCTTAAAATTCCGAAAAAATACATTGATATTATTCACAATATGAAAAATGGCGATGAATATTTATTTTCTCTTTTGACTATGTACAAGGGTAAATCTATTATTAAACAACAATGGTGGGTTTATAGTGATTGGGAATATTGTAAAATAAGGCATGCCAAAATAAAAAAACAAATAGATGCTATATATAATGATTCATATAATAATAAATTATTGTCCAAATTAAAAGATAAATCACGTAAAGCATATTGGCATCCGAAAACCTTTAAACATATTTCACTCAAAACATATAAACGTATTATTGCTACAAAAGCGTTATTTGTTCGCAAGTGTGTAAATTCAAATATCGATGATTATCCTCTTATTTAAATCAAAAAACTTGTGATAATCCGAAATATATCATGATTTCCATCATTATCAAGCATCTTTTCACTTGCCAAAAAGTATGCTGCATCAGCGGCTGGTCCGTCCAAATTAATTGTAATACGATTATCATCTGCAAGCAAACGCCAGCGAACATATGGCCAGCGACAAGCAAACATCTGTGAACGAGACTGATAACATCCAGCTTGAGCAAGAATACGGATTACAGCATTAGATCTTGTAAGATCCTTAGGAGTTTTACCTCTATTATTCATTGGCGAAACATCTGCGCCTAAATTTACAAGAGTGCTAACTACAGATTTACAACCATGATATGCTGCTACATGCAATGGTGTTTCTCCTTTAAAATTAGTAGTATTAATATTTGCTCCAGCGGCTTTTAACATGTTAATTGCATCCGCATAATGATCTCTACATGCATATGAATGTGTTGGGGTTTCGCCATCTCCCTTAGTAGCATTCACATCAGCTCCTGCTGTAATTAGCAGAGGAATCATATCCATAAAATATTCGCCATAAATAACATGAAGTGGAGAACATCCATCCATTTTTAGAATATTTACATTAGCATTGGCGTCTATCAGCACGCGCATTACATCGTATTCCCCAGTATACACTGCCTGATACACAGCAGTCTCCCCAAATTCATTGACTGCATTGATATCTGCAGATTGAACCAATAGGCTAACTATATCTGTGAATCCTTCCCTTGCTGCAGCAATAAGCGGTGTTTCTTCATTATAGCCACAATTAACATTTACTTCATATCCTACTTCAATTAGAACTTGGACAGTTTGATAATCACCATTGTATGCTGCATTATACAGCGGTGTTTTCATGTAATCATAATTATACACCTCATATTTAAACTCTTTAATTAGAAGAGTAATTGCCCGCCAATAGCCCATCTCCGCCGCAATATCTATTCTATGATTATAAGGGTATTTTAAAATTTTAGCTAGTTCATCTATAGCTTGTTTCTGCTCTTCCTCGGAATGAAAATGATTACAAATAACTCTGTAAACGTCTGTTTTTGTTAAATCCATTTGTGAAAAGTTATATTATTCAATCAAATATACATATATACATAATTTCAATTTTTCACATATACTATATAAAATAACCTTGTGCTTAATTCTTCTTTCGTTTATTCATAAATTCCCTCAAACTAACCACAACTTTTTTTTTGGTATTTTCCAATTCAAGTATATAGGCATATGTGGAAATCTCTGGGTTTTTTTCAATAAAACGAGTCATATTTTCCATTCTCGTTTGGAAATCTTGTTCAATAGTATCGTTCATAATATTTTCAATAATTAGACAGACTTGTTGATGATTTCTATTGAATTTTCGTCCATTCTCAAAGAGTTCTGTAAAAGCCTCTGAAATATATACCGTATCAGGATTATAACCAGGAAATCCTTCCATACACTCCTTTGTATATGTATAAACGATAACTAGTTTAATTGCAGATTCACAGTTTTTCACGAGTCGCTGTTCTTTCGAAAGTGTAAAGCCCATCGCTACTCAATTTGTTATTATATATAAAATAATTAAACTATTTTATATTCATTTTTTTAATATCATTTACCTATACCTGAATAGCTTGAAATCCTCCTTGTAATAATTCAATAGAATATCTTTTGATGCTTTTGTTAAATTATCTCTATTCAAATTACCCTTTGAAACGTTCAATTGTGTGTTTTTTATTGATGTGGAAAGTGTAAAATTATACTTGTTGGTAAATCGGTTAAAATCCTCCTCAAGAGATTCAAATCTTAATACATGAGTGTTCTTCCACATATAATGGGCTTGAGGCATCAAATGACCATCTAAACTCCACCAGGGGTACTTTGGTAATCCAGATACGAAACGATTTAGATTTTTTGCATCAAGATTAAAATTCTTATAAATGTAAAGAATTTGCTTTATCAAGGTGTTAAATTTACTATTATTTTTATGTTGGTGATAAAATTGTATCCAAAATTTAAATACACTGATAATACGATCAAAAGGATGACGGACAATCGCCAATACATAATTAAAATCAGGAGATTCAAATGTAGATTTTTTAATAGTGAGAAATTTTAATGGTAAATGATGTCGGCTAATTGGAATATTACGATATTTTTTCTTTATTGTTTTTTCTGGTAGTTTAGACATGTATCCATATGAGGAAAACTTGAAATGCTGATATAAAATATCCTCCATTGAAGTACCTGCGTTTTTGGGAATATGGATAAAAAATATACCTTTTGCCCTTATTATAGGTAATCCCTTTGGAATCTTTTCAAGGGATTTAGTTTTCTTCCACCATTTTTTAAAATTATTCTCTTGACGATATTGGGCTCCAATATATGATTTTTGTTTGGGATTCCATTGTAATTGTGAGTACTTTAAGTAGCGTTGTTTAGCCATCGTGTAATCCATACGGTGTAAATGTAATAAAAGTAATTTAGATTTAGGGTAATTCTTTTTACCATCCTTTCGCCCGTGAAATCCGTACTCCCATCTAAAAGGATCGCTTGCTTTACATAAAGATGGCTTGCTATAACGTGCATTATAATACCAATGTGAACGCTGTTGTATTATAGGTTTATAAATATTTATTGGTGGTTCATTAAATTTATACAAGTGCATTATTTCCATTCCTACACATGTTACAAAAGTATCTTTACTAAGGAGAAAATTATTTAGGTATGTATCTAAGGGTAAATCTTGAGGTATCAGAATTTCATCTATATCTACAAAAATAACAGCCTTGTATTCTTGAAAAAGTTTATTACGAAATCTTGTAACT
>Ga0099798_10341_pt1 | contig 15913 bp, 19 predicted proteins | sample Uncmet_Sort29A_1_FD_89870 | JGI IMG/M metagenome (GOLD analysis project Ga0099798, IMG submission 89870) | Marine eukaryotic communities from CALCOFI LINE 67, Pacific Ocean - CN13ID_Sort29A_1 | ecosystem: Environmental > Aquatic > Marine > Oceanic | place: Pacific Ocean: Monterey Bay | collected...
TCCATGACCAGCCGAAGATTGCGACGCTCCTACTCATGTACAAAGCGAATCCGAACGCTGCAGACAAACTGGGACAAACAGCGCTATTTTTCGCTGAAACCGAGGAAATGTGCGATTTACTGGAAGGTCACGGGGCTGATGTCCTGCATTTAAACGCCAACGGACACAGCGCGATGCATGTGGCGGCGTGAGGGGAGAGTTGATATTGATGCGAGGGGAGTTGGTTGTGGGAGATGGTTGTGGGAGATGGTTGTGGGAGAAGGCGTAATAGTAGACATAGATGACAGAATTACCGCCCCACCCAGGTACTCCGGCACGCCCGACACGATCAGGTGGCTAGGGCGACGGTGTCGAGACCTCGTGGAGATTAAGGACTCGAAGGGTGAGATAACGGAGTCGAAGGGTGGAAGATTGATCTCATATTAGCCGTAGAAATTGTTAATGATTGACACTCGTGGACATAACTCTCACTGTTTCAAAATCCACTCTCACTATGTTTCCATCTAATATTTTGCCAGGCCGCACTCCCCTCCACCTCGTATCTAATCGTAGGGTCTATGCGCGGATGCGCCATCAATGTATCCACCTTCCCAAAATCGCCTGTTTGAAATGCCTCCTGCAAAGCCAAAAACAACAAAGTCCTTCGCTCGCCCCTATCTTCCAGCGAGAGAAAATTCGGATCCCCGCCTTTTTCTAACATGAATTCAAGCGCTTTCGAAATATTTTCGCGTTTTGATTTCAGGACTTCAGGGTCGTGGGTCTCAGTTGAACCGGCATCATTCGGACTTACTCCATTAGATCTAGTCGGCGTGCGTTCATTAGGTGTTGCATTTGCACTTCGGTTTTGACTTCCTCCTTTCCCTCTCCCTGCTGCTGCTTGCGAAGACTCCACCAGTTCCGTCCCTTCTCGTCCAGCTTCTTCCCCTCCCTCGCCCGCTCCTCCTGAAGCGTCGGCATTAGACTCAGCATTCGAATCTGCGCGGAATTGCGTTTTCGTGGAAGAGATTTTCAGGGGACCGAAATCGGAGTTTTCTACAGTTGCTTCAGTCTCCTTCGGCGCATTCCCCAGAAGCTCGCTCTCCGGCTCGCGAACCATTTGAGAAGGGGTTGTGGATGCGATTGCCGGCATCTTGGGCAAACGCTCAGAAATGATACTAGTTTAAATAACGTGGGGAGTAGTGCACGGGTTAAGAAAACTGACGATTTGTCAGTAGGGTCAGCACAGTTACTGTTACTGGTCAGCACAGTAGAAACACTTAGACTTTTCAGAACTACTGGAGCTCTGAGTTAAGACGACTCTCCTTGCGTGCGGATACACCCACACACTAAGGGTTACGTAGAACACTGAAAACTTAGGTATACGACTGTAGGGTCGTTCTAATAGGAAACTTTGCGTAACGCTAGATTTGCCATAAACCAGTTTTGACTCATAAACGCGCTCCCATCCACATATTGAACAAAACTAAATTTCTACACAAGCAACAACACTATCCGCAACGTATTCTAACTGACTCAACTTCATATTCTAGTTCACTCATCTTTTCAAAAGAGTTCTACAATTACACTGAAGTGTACCAGTATTAAGCTAAGTATTTTCATGTATCTTGCATGTCAGTTCGACTTTCCTTATCCTCATTAATTTCTGTAGACTGGTTCTCCCCATCTGCCTTCTCTTTCTGATTTCCATCTGCTTCTCCCTTTTTCTCTTCTTCTGTTTCGTCCTGTTTCTCCCTTTGCTTCTCTTCTTCCTCCCTCCTCTTGTCCCCCTCCTCCCGCAACTTACATTGCCGCGCCCAGTTCGCTTCGGCGATTTCAGTCGCATCAAACGCGCACACTTCACCCAAATCTAAAACCGCGTGCAACTCTTCTATCGTCCGCTGATGGTCAGCGCAGTTGATGTCGAAGTAGGCTGGTGAATCAAAGCTCGGGGAGCAGACAGTGCAGACTGTTGACGACGAAGGTTGAATATTTGTCGTATCGCCTATCATTGCTTCTGTCTTAATATCCTTTGTCTTATCCTTTGTTTTATCCTTTCGCTCATCCTCTGACGTATCTTCTGGCTCACCCTTCCCGCCGGTCACTTTGTTTTCCTCAGCCATTGGGATTTTGCCGGTTGGAATTTCCCTCCTCGCCCACTCATCCGGCGCATTCACGTTCAAACCGCCCCAGAAGCCGGCCATCCTCGCCTTCCACTTCTCTTCGCTAAACTCCTCTTCATATCGCTCCTCATACTTTTCCCGCAAAAATTTCATCGCGATTGTTCTCTTTATTTCGCCCACTAATCCTTCGTTTCTCCCAAAGCACTTGGGGGCTTTGCATTTGTGTATGCACTGCTGCGGTGGAGGAGGTGTCAGGGGTATTACCGAGAAAGTAGAAAAGGGTGATGGAGGTGCAGTAGCAGACGATTGTGCTTGCCCAGATCGTTGTGCGTGCGTGGAGAGAGCCTGGGATGTTTATGAAACATGCACGCACCAGGCCATATCATGCTAAGACTCAATGCGAGCTGCATCATTGTCAAAATTACTTCGGAACGATTTATGACTCGAAATACTGAGTGGTATGTCGGAAGTTAAAACCAGCTTTCAGTCTATTCACTAATTCGTTAATCGATTCCTTACTTGACAACTCAAATGATGTGCGCAGCCAGGCTCCCCAACGCATATTTTCAGCTGTTTCGCCACATCTGCAATATCACTTTCCTCGATCTCGTTTTGCAACCCTCTCAAAGCCCGCCCTAGTTGTCGGTCCACGTGCGCTGCATCGGAGAGCGACAAGTGGAGGTAGAGGAAGCGCAGAGGCGTTTTGCTATTAGTATAATTTGGAAGATTTTCGGGAGAATTATTTTCGTGAGAATTTTCGTGCCAGAAGTTTCGCACCTCCTCCAAGATAAACGCCCTAACTGCTTTATCGAGTATTAGCACGGTAACAACGACTTTCGGAAAGTCTTTCCCCGTCATATCGCCCTTCTGTATGTGTTCTCTTTTCTCCCTGAGCACATCAAAAGCCTGGTCGCAAAGATCTTTGTAAAACGGCTTCCAGAGGGTTGGGTCGGGGGGAGAGACGCACGTATCGGGAGGAGTATCGGGAGGACCGGTCGGTGGTTGCGGTTGTAGTTGTGGTTGTACACACGGACGGTTACTTTTGTCAGCGTCGGCTTCTGTTACTTCTGCTTCTGACCGAAAATTACCCGCAGAATCTGATTCGGCATTATGTGATTTCGATCGTCCATCTGCATTTTGTTCAAACCACGGCCGCAAACATTTGGTCATCCCTTCCCAGACGCGATCGCCACGATGCGAAGCTGTGTCACCATCGATGTGCACGAAGCCATGGTGACGCTCAAGGTAGTCTCCTAGAAACGTCTTCCCGCAAGTCGGTCGCCCGGATATCCAGACGAACATTGGGGAGAATTTGGATGAGTGATAGGCGGACAATCATGAGATTGAGTGACATCCGCGAAGGTGATGCTTGATACTCAATAATGATGCCAGCCAAGCGTATCACCCGATGAAAGACGATGTACGCCTGTATTATTGACACGGGCACGGGGGGCTTTGACGATGGACAGTGGACACGAAGCGCACGACGCATTCAATTTTGTCCGCTAGTGAATTGATCCCGTCGACTACTAAATGAGAACATTTGTCCACAAAGAATATTGTTCAAATCAATTTTATCGAATGCCAATCCTCAAGGGTCGGCGACAAAGTCGAAGAGAAACTTGATAAGAGTCAGCTGTATCATAAAATAAACGCACAGTAAAGGAAAAACGAGCTGAATGTCCCTGAATGTCCCGCAAAAAAAAAATATGGTAAGAGTTTGTAGCGTCGCATACTGCACAGCGGGGTTGCGTGACTCGAATCACGGGGGAACAAAAAGATACACCCGTAGTTTCCCCCGGAAAATTCGTGATCGTGAAAGTTATTTCTTAAGCGATACATTTTTCAGATGGCATATTTTTCGGCCGGCTGTGCGAGCGACACGCGAGTGGTCGCCGCCGGTGCGTGAGTTCTCGCAGGCAGTAAGTTTTTGCGGAAGGCATGTCAGTTGTTGCGGGCGGCACGCAGTCGTGCGCTGGCGGTATGCAGTTTCGGCAGATGATGCGCAAGTTTGCGCGCGCATTACGCACGGATTTCCGAGTGGTGTGCTCGTTTGTGTGGGTGGTACAATCGTTTTCGCGGACGACGCACTCATTTCTGCGGGTTGTGCGGTAGTTTCTGGGAGCGGTACACGCATTTCCGCGAGCGACGCATCCATCTACGGCTACAGTAAAGGTAGTTTTACGGGCGCCCAGCACCTTTTCCACAGTGGTATGCTTGTTCTAGGGCGGAACTGCGTCTGCTTAAGGTGATGGACACGTTTTGAGGGCCACAAGGTGGTGTTTTGAAAGAAATTCGGCGTATTTTGAGTGAGTGATAGCAATTCTGATAAAAAATGACGATATTTTGAAGATGTCGGAATTTTTATGATCAACAATTGTAATTAGAATATGATTTTGAACATATTTATTATTTTGAAGACAATTATCACACATAAACTTGTAATATTTTCTCAATTTTATTATATTTTTATGGATGTCAAAAATGCGCAGCCGGAAAATTTTTTGGTCACAACTAAAAAATATGTAAAAAATAAATAAATAAAAATATATTTGACATCATAATATCGTACAAAATATAAATTATATTACATATGACTAAAATATATGTAAAATTAATATCAATTTTTGATATTTTTGAAAATCTGGATTTTTTTCAGAAAATCTCAATTTTCCAAAATCAGAATCTAACATTATAATTGAAATCACGCACCCGGTCGGCCTTAGAATGATGCACTCATTGCATGGCTAGCACCAACAGAGGCCAACTTATAGTGGTTACAAACTAACGGTCGGGCTCCTCTCGAATGGTCGGGCTCCTTTCGAAGCTTGCCCTAGTGAGTGTCCAATAAGTTTTAGCATCACCTGCTAGGTAAAGCTTAGTGCACCATGATTTTTACGTTCAACCACTTCTACACCGCATCACTTTCATTTTCCCCCAGTTACATGTCCCCCCTATTTACCTCCACATTTCAGCCACCTTCCAGCCCACTATAAATGTTGCGGAAGCATTTGAGAATATCCTCGGTGTTACGTCAACTTAGTGAATGATTATAGAATGTAACTACTACTGAATACATGTGCGAAACACTAAGTTGTTAATAATTCCAAGAAAGTTGAAAAACGCAAAGAAAACCAACTTCTTGGCAGAAACAGTTAATAACCGTTAGTATAAAAGCTAATGTCCCAAATTGTGTTTCCAAAAACGTAGAACAAAAATATTTTTAGTTTTTCCCAACTACAATTTTCAGTGATATAATTTTCGATTGATTCGCATCGTGCCTACTATACACTACAACATCTTGCCCCTCGTGTGATCCCTGTTTCCCAAACGCAAGTTCAAACAAATGCCGTTCACCAAAACCCAAGAAAGTCTGGACTGCTATCAAGTAGCATATTCAATCAGTTCCTCTGAATATAATTCAAGCTTTACCTGCGAGAGAAACAGCTGAACCGTAGGTCACTGTACATGCGTTTCTACCTACATGTGACGTTCTACTTTTTGTTTTTGTGACTATGAAGCAGTTCAAAATTTTGGTTTCTATTGTGAGGGTCGGGGGCGGAGCAGTTACTATGAAGTAGAAACCATTGCAATCAATAACAATCGATTTACTCTACAGGGGGGGAGGAGATAATGTGCACACATGCGTGGAGATATGTACACTTTCATATACAAACTTATTACTTCAACCGTAGAATAAGAAAAATTGAAGAAACGTAGTAAAGTGTACTAGTAATATCAAGCGGACTATAGTATTGACCAACTAGGCAGAGTAAATTGCTGAGGAGAGTACGTAATGTAGAATATGGAAACGAGTTTAACTTTCCCACCAGTAGGATGTGCGCACGCCCGAGTCTATGTCGTGGACCTCGATTGCCGGACTCGATGGACCTCGCATGCGGCGGGAGTGACCTCGCTTTCTGCGGTACCGCAAGTGCGACCGTAATTATCGGGGGTCGTCACAGGTCGTGACCGTGTTGACTTCTGATGTGAGGTGTGACTTCTGCTCCTCTCCATGAGAACACAAACCTCTCCATGACAGCACACATCTCTCCATGAGAACACTCACATGAGTGTGCGAAAAGGGCGAAAATGACCGTCAACGAAACGTATTACGATTTGCTCGGCGTGCACCGCGGTGAGGAGGACCGGAAGACGCTGGTTGCAGCGTACAAATTACAAGCAAAACGCTGGCACCCCGACAAAGCACACGCGAAAGATGTCGAGCTCGCAAAAGCACGCTTTCAGAGGATTTCGGAGGCGTATGAGGTGAGGGATGTTTCTGGAAAGATATCGACAAAAATTTTAAAACATAATATCAAAGTTGCGGAACCACGAAGGTGAAAGATTTTGGGGAATGCGAGGTGAGGGGAACTATTCTTAATCGTGTCTGATCTAAATTCTGAATTCATTCCGAGAAAACCCAAAACAACTTTCCACAATAATTCAAAAACGATTCCCCCCTACAGTGCCTCTCCAAGCCCGACAAGCGCCTGATATACGATGAATACCTGAAAGCGGTGGATCGCGGAGAGTTTCAGGAAAGTTTTCAAGATTTCCGAAAAGCCGCCGAACTAACAAACCAATACGGAGAAAGCTACCTGGATTTGTTGAGGCGAAGAGAGGAACAGAATTTTATGCCGACTTTGGACGACTTCAAGTATCTGGGATTGGGGTGCTGTGGTAGGGAATCGTTGATATTAATATTCAATAATAATATGAAGTTGAAGGGCGCAGCCCGATGCAGATACTATTGATCCGAACAAACAAATCTTATCCCTTCAAACAAATCCGAACAAACAAATCTTATCCCTTCAGGCCTCCTCGCAACTACCTACCTCTATTGGCGATTAATCGTCAAACCCCGCTGGCTCCTCGAATCAGTGGATTTCTTCACAAAGTTTGAGTGGGAAGATGTAACACTGCCGCTTTCGTTTGCGTATGCGTTAACGAAATCAAATGAAATAGCGACTGGGGCGAGTCCATTGCTGGATCCGTTTTATGCGAAAATGGTGCTGACCAAAGTATTTGGATATGATTGTGAGGTGAAGTAGATTGTCGTCGGAGGATAGTACGGAATGTACACTATTTTGGTGCGTCTGCGACATCGAAGCTTGTTGTCGAGACGCAAACGTCGGGGCGCAAACAGAAACTCTAAGGCTACTAAGCCTACTGAAGAAAATATTAAGCGTGTGTACCATTTCTCTTGAAAGAGCATGAGCCATGCAAGAAAACAAAAACACTGATTGAGAATGTTCGTTTTTTAATTCTGATAAATTGCTGATAGAACTGCGTCTGTTTGCATTTTGTATGAGGTAGATCTCCGAGAGAATGCGAAGCGTATGTTTGTATTGTTGGTTCAGAACTAAGAGTTTGGTTTGTTGAAGTGTTAATGTTTAGTTTTTGTTGGCTTTCGGTTGATGTTTGGTTTGTTTCAGTTCTAGGTAGTCGCAAGTTTCTAAATTTAAGTATCGAAATCGTAAGAACAATTTATCAAGAGCATCTCGGTGGTAGTCTCGAAAACGGAAAACTAGGTGGTAGTCGCAGCGCTAGGTGGTAGTCCGAAAGTACAAACAAATATTTCCACAATCGCAAACTTCCCAAAATCTTTCCAAACATCCCAAAATCTTTCTATACAAAAACCTGAAAAACACTAATCCGATCTTGCGACCCCCCAAAAATTCTGCAGAAGCTTCTTTCACCGTGAAACACTTGATTCGTTTCAAGTACTCGTGGTTTTTGAAAGTACTCCACCGAAAAGTGAGCTCAAATAGAAACTCTTGATTCGTTTCAAGAATTCTACCAGAAGCTGCTTTTAAAGCGAACTGCAAAATCGCACTAGCGAAAGAAAAAAGGAAAAGCTAAAAAGCAAACTTGCAAAAATAGGTGTAAACCGAACTTGCGAGGCCTGTAGAAAAAGAAAACCTGTAGAAAACCCAATTCTCCCAACAAAAGACTCTCACAGGTGTCGAGACAGGCACAACCGAGAGATATTTTAGTCGTATTAAGGAGAAGAAGATTGTACTTAGATTGTACTTAGAGATCACTTAAGATCCGTATCCATCATTGAGAGGAGAAGATTCCCAAGTCTACTTATTTTCAGAAGATCTTATTCCATACAAACCCAATTAGTCACTGAAGAAACCCCTCATGTCCGCAACTCAATTGCACCCCACGGCGGGGAACCCTACCGCCGGAAAGAAAAGATGGGTCGGCGATTTCTCCGTTCCGAGATATCGTGCCACCCTCGCCAAGTTGCACAACCTTCCGGTTGCTATGGGAAAGGAAGCGTTTGGGAGGTAAAATACGGTTTGGAGAAGAGAGGAGTTACTTAATAGATCACGTTAAAGACTGTAATAAAGTATTTGGGAATGACGATTGTTCAGATTCTCAGTGTGATCAATCTCCATGAGACACTAGCATCGACGGCCATCGTGCACTGAATAGATTTTCAAATCCCACCAGGTACACTCTCAAACCCAACGGTCACTATGAAGGCGACTACGATGATCGCGAGATGAGGAAGACGGCCGGGAGTGGCTTCGGCGATTCCGCCGGCGATGCCGCCAGTTCTAGCAGCGCGTCGCAGCCGGGTAAGGGTTTAACTTGGGGTTCGTTTGTGTTAGGGGGGTTGTTTGTAATGTTTCTTGATGTTTGTAGTTCCGGATTGGTACGCGCATTACTCGGAATGTTGACATGAGTTTATCCGGAGTTCGCGATCACGCTGCGGCGGTGTTTAAAAGCGATGATTCTTTTCGCGTGTTTGAGATTGGGCATACCCCCCGAACCTGCCCTGGATTACGTTTTTCGTGGGCTGGCCCGACGTTGACTCTCGCGGGTCGTATATACAGCAGGCCTTGCATCAGGTCCCGCAATCCCCTACGCGGGCCGAGGAGAGCCCGCCCGCGCGACCACCACCCGACGGCCGACAACGAGCCAAGCGCGAGGCGCGCCCCAAACCAATGGCACCACATGCCGTAACCGAGATCCAAAACGCTCAAGCAAAATCCACTTCCCAAAAAATCATTTCCCCACAGGTTCCCCCAAGAACAAGAAGTCTCAGGACTCTGCTGAGGGTGATGACGATGATGATGCTGAGGATCAGGATGAAGATGCTGCTGCTAGCGCTGCTAAGCGTGGTAATTTAAAAGGCTTAACGAATACTGAAATGACTACCTCAATGTGAAATGATTTGAAGTGACTACTTTAGCTACGGTGATACTTCAGTGTATTCATATGCATCGGGCAAATTGTGCAGTGCTTTGTAGGATTACATTGCAGTGTTTGCCATTTCACTTCCCATATTCGCTTCGTACTGTCACAACACCTATTAATCCATCTCCCACTCCCTCCAAGGTATTCTCCCTGGCCTTCCCATCCCGAATGACTATGCTGATGATTACTCCTATGACCGCGGCGGTGTCATTCACATCCCCTACAACACCAAGCAGACCACGGCCTATCCGACGAGCGCGGGGGGATGTAAGAAAAAAAAATGAGATTGTATTTGGAATACATCATGATTCATTGACCAGTAGATATTTTTGTACTCGATGAGGACTCCTGGAATGTTGTATTAGGAGCATTACTGTTTTATATGAATACCGGCTGCATCGTCTAACTTCAAATCACCTCTCATACATTCAACGCCCAAAAACCAATCCCACCAGATCCCACCCTCCTGACCGACGACACCAACTCTCGTTCTGCTGTCCGTCTGCCCCAAATCCTGGAGAAGCCCGGTTTGCAGAAGAAGATGAGGTCTTGCGTGTTGCTGAACACCGCTTACACCGGTGAATTCGGAGTTGAAGAGACCGTTGTGGCGGCGGAGAAGGTGAGGATAGATTCAGAATGCATTATGATTTAGACTGCACTTCGCTCGTTTAAATATTGCATACTACCAATGAGTTGTACATTGGACTTCAGCATGTGGCCATTCGAATCTGCATTCCAATATGAATGCGATCTCAAATCCAATATGAATTCCAATTCAACTACTCCCAGAAAACGAAGACCCTCCAGCGTTCTCCGTCTTTTGACGCCTACCTCAATCGTCCCTGCAAGAACCTCGAAGCCAATAAGAAGCTTTGGCGTGAAGCGGCGAAGGCTGAGTAAACTATTACTCATTGACAAAAAAAATCCATCATGTAATCACTTTTGTATTTGTGAATTTGGTCATGCTCTTTCCAACTGGTAATAACATTTCCCTCATTGTATTTCTACAAGAATTTCCTCATTGCCTCACAATCAATCACTTCCACTTCCTTCCAAGCACTTTCACAAATCCTGCAACTCCATTTGCTCACGCAAATTAAACAATTTCCTCTAGGTACTTCTACAAGAGCTCTAACTCCGATGCCCAAGTCCCGGCTTTTGCTGACCTGTTGAAGGCTGGCGCCGACCTGAACTGGCATAATCCGTCTATGGATGGTAAACTATAGAAATCAACGTAGAATTCTAGATCATACTCATGGTGTATTATACGTTTGATTTCTTATGCTTGTGTACTCGTTTTATTTGTTATACTTCTGTAATCGCACGACTAGTTTCACTGTCTGATTCCAGATTCATGAGGTATGATCCTTCTCAGCAAATCTTAAATCGTAAATCTCATTCCAAACTCCAAAGGTATGACCCTCCTCATCAAGGCCTCTGCGAATGATCAGTTTCATTTGGTCCGCAACTTGCTGAAGACTCCTGGTGTCGACTTCTTCGCCACTGACAATACTGGTCGTACGTTCTTTCACCATGCGGTTCTCAACGGCTGCTGGGGTGGATCCGCGAACCCGATTGCGCATTTTTTGAGGTGAGACATTTGAAATAGTACGATGGTTAAGAACATGAATGTTCTTTCACGAATTCGTAGGCGGTATGCACAATTCTGCACAAACTACAAAAGTAAAAAATCTGCGAAAATGAAAATATCCAAATGACTTCTCTCCCAGGCACATGGAGAAGCCGGCTCACGGTGATCAGCTCGTCTTAGCGAAGGATGAATGGCGCGAAACCGCCATGCATATCGCCGCCCGCCAAGGAGATCTCGTGTCTGCTAGTCTCATGTTGAAGACCAAGGCTGGACCGGGCGTTTTGGTTATGAAGAATGAGAAGGGTAAGCGAAAAACAAACTGCAAAGCTACAGGTATTTAAGCTAGGTACTTCTAAAGGGAAACGATTGTAGTAAGAGAAAATTACAGAAGCATATCGCTTCCATATCCGTCACTGTTATAATCAACAATCACAATGAACAACTCCCCAAAAAACTCCCAGGTGAATCCCCCCTCGAAATCGCCATCGCTAACAAGCGTCATCACATGCTCGAGATTTTGCGCCCGGCTGTTCCCAAATCCGGCAACAAGCTCTGCGACCGTCTCCGTCTCCCCGGACAGAAGGATGACGAAGGTGACGATGAGGATGAAGATGGAGAGGATGGCGAAGGCGGTGGCGGTGGCGGCGATGATGATGAGGATGAAGATGGTGAAGTTGGCCCCGAAGTGGGCATTCGAAAGTGGCATTATTAATTTGAAGAGTTCAGAAGAATTTTACAGGATATTTACGAGAAGTTTAGAAGATGAGGGAGACCTTTTGTATACACAAATGTCAAAGGAATGGATTTCTAACACTCACACTATGAATTTGTTGAACGTTGTCATTTGTCTAAATTCCTCGTAAATTCCTATGTCTAACCTCAATCTATGTCTAATCTCAATCCTCACTCCACGCACAGGTGAAGGCGGCGGTGGTGGCGGCGGGAAGTTTGGCGGCCTGTTGAACATGGATCGCAAGTGCAACGTCGCCTATGCTGAGAAATTAGCCGCGGAAAAGAAGGGCAAGAAGAAGAAAGGAGGAAAGAAGAAAAAGAAGAAATAAGTTCGGAGCAGGATTCCTGTTTGGGTGCTTGGAACTTATGGTTTTGGGTGCTTTTAGAACTTGGTTTCTTTCAGAGGGCATTCGGGTGTGGGAGATGTAGGGAGATGATTCATGAGGGCATTCGGGAGTGGGATAGGTTTGGGAAAATATTCAAGAGGGCATTCGGGAGTGGGATGGGGTCGTGAAAATATTCAAGCGGGAATACGGGTGTGGGATAGGTTGAATATTCAGAGGGGATGATCGGAAGGATCGGGCGGGGGTAACTTTGGGTGGAATAAGATTGTGTGGGAGAGGGAGCTGAAAACAATGGGAACACAATGTGCGGGGCGTACCGAAGGGAAAAAAATCAGGGAAAATAGGGAATCGGGAAATAAGCTGCGGGAAAATCGGGACTCGGGAAGCAAGGATGGTACGGTAGGGAGGTTGCATGCAGGTAATACAGTGAGGTAAAACAGCAAGTCGAGCGAGATTATGAGTATTATGGCTTCAGAAAGTATTAGAAGAGTATAGACATTTCAGTAAATCTTACCAGAAGTAAATCTTACCAGAACTATATCAGAATGCATTCCGGCTTTTTAGAAATTCAGAAATGATAGTATAAACTGAAAATGAAATACATATTAAACGCACTTGTATATTAAACGCACTTTCATAATAAACGCACTTGTATACTAAATCGATACGCTACTAAAACCACTTGAAACTGATCTACACTAAAAAATATTGAACGCGCTTGTATATTAAATATTGGAGAATTCTTAGAGGATGTTTTTACAGATTGTACTCAAGATTGTACTGGACACAAAAGATCGATATTAAAAATGAATGTCCAAAATAGTTTCGATATTAACAATGAGTTTCGATAATATTGCAAATGGATGTTTTCAGCTTAATCAATGCAGTTACTTCAGCTTAATCAATGCAGTTAAACAAATAAATCGCGTACCTAAAACAACAAGTAAATCGTTTTCATATTGGCAGGATATAACACAGTGACAGAAAAGAGAAAACTAATAGCAAAATACTCAATACGGAAAATCAACACTATATCAAAAGACTAACTAGACGTAAAAAGTCAGCAAGACAAACTTAAAGAATAAAGAACATAAGACAGATATTTTTTAGCTTGAAAAATGACAGGAAACGCAGATGTATGGCAGAGTAGCGAGCGGCACTCCGTAGTTACAAAATCCGGAAGATCATCATGTGGCAGAAGATACGAAGACCGGACACTATAAGAAAGGGTGCTAGACCAGACGTTTATTAAGTGCTCTCGATACAATATAGAAAACCGAGCCGAGGCGGATGTCCGGGTGAGACTGAAGAGCTCAAACAAAGACCCAGGAAAAATATTTGGTTTTGGAAGTTATTTTATGAGAAAGAAAAGTAGAAAGTCTTGTTTTCTTTTTTCGGGAATCTGAAATGCTATCCTCAAAAAAGTATGTGCAGTGGGTGGTGTGGGAAGCTTATGTTTGGTGGGTGTGGAGTATGACAATACAGCGTATAGCAAGCGAATTTGTAGATTCATATTAGCATTTCAAATCTGAAAACTTGTAGGTAGCAACACTATAGTTTTACGCAGAATTCCCTCATACTTCACCTAGACACAAACGGTTGATTCTTACCGCGTCTCTTCGGCCCAAGATGGAAGAGCAGCTCGAGCACATGCTCGGCACTTATGCCCAAAGAAGCGGCGGCATCGAACCCTTGCTCGATGGAATCTTCCGATTCTTCGAAAGACGAACGGATCTCTTTCATGTGATGACCCACAAAGAGGAGATGATGGGATTTCAAGAGGGAGTCGCGGAGGAGATTGTGATGGGGATGTTCAAGAAGTATCAGAAAATCTACGCCCAGAGAACAGGGAATAAGATTCCTGAGGGGGCGAATCCGCAACTGGAAGTTATGCGTGCGAAGGCGAAAGCTTTGGAAAAGATGGCCGCAAAATCGAAGAAAGGAGATGGGATTAATCCTACTTCAAGTGGTCCTCGAGTTTTAGACTTGAAACCGAATGCGGTAGAAACTAAAAAACCAGGGGAGAAGAGTGGGGATAGTGGGAGTACTGGTGATACCAAAGCGGGAAGTAAAAAAAGTAGCGAATTCTGTTCTGGTCATCACGGAACAACTTCTGTTTCCTCTTCCAGTACTGCTTCTGCAGATGGGGGTGGTAATATCTCCAAACTGGACCCAAGCGCAAAAGCAAAAATGGAGAAATCGAGTACGTGGAACGGCTCCACAGTGCATAATGCTCCGTCTTGTCCTGTGATTGATACAGCTGATGGTTCGAAGAAGCGGGGAGCGTTTTATCGGTGGACGCAAACTCAGGAGGAACTGAGTTTGGAAGTAGAGATTACGCCGGAAGTTTTTTGGGATAAAGGAGCAGGCAGTAACAAGAACGGTAATGCAATCGCCCACTGCCATCCTGCATCTTTGAAACCAAAAGACCTCGAAATCAATATCAAACGAACCGGATTGACGATTCGGAGGAAGGGAGGGGCGAAGGACGTTTTTGTGATGAAGGGGGATTGGGAGCAGCCAGTGGAACCGAATGAGTCCATTTGGACTGTAGAAGGAGGCAACATGGTGTCGTTTTCGTTGGAGAAGGTGAGGCTTGGAGGTGATAATACTACAACTTGCGAGTTGATGCCGATTAATTTGATTGGATTTAGTTTTGCCAAAATAATAAGTAACCAAAAAATACTCCCCACAGAAAAAGGCCACCTGGTGGAAATGCGTATTTCTCGGCGATGACGAAATCGATGGAACGAAGATTGAATCCACAAAACGAATCGACGATTATGACGACTCGACACAGGGGACGATTCGTAAGAAACTTGTAGTACTGGGATGAAGACGTGATGAAGGTCACATCAAATCAAACCAAAAATTGAAACCAATCAACAAGCCTCCAAGCAAAATCATCTTCGATCAAAATCAAAAACCTCCAGGCAAAATCGTCTTCGACCAAAACCAAAAGCATAAAAACGAACCTACGAGTGATCAGATTCTCGCAGCAGACCTGATGAAAGACGCGTGGAATGCTGACAATTCGCCCTTCAAAGGAACCCCATTCGACCCGTCAGTGCTGAATTTGAGTGAGAATGACAGTGTTATGATACGATACGATTTTACAACACTACAACGCATGATAGAAGAGGGAACAGAAGATACAGAATTAGGTATCGATATTGTGCAGAGCAACACAAACAGAACAACAATGAACATTTCACCCCTTCAGGCAACCCCCTCCCACCCGATTTCATGGAGAAGATGAACAAGCAGAAGGCTGAAAAATTAGAAGAGATCCAGGCGAAACAGCGAGAAAAAGAAGACCAAGAACGGAAAGAAAAAGTGCTCGCCGCTGCTTCTCAGGAGAAACCTGTTGCGGATGAGGGACTGCAGGGATCGTAGGTAGCGAATCACTGTGATTGGAAGATTGCGCTGTCAAATGTGAAGATTGACATGCTTAATAATAGGCTTTTCTTTTGGATTGGTTTGTTTTCGTGAAAAGTGATTGAACACCATTTTTCACGAAAAAAAAATCCAGGGACAGTCGCGACGCAAGTACTGGTATCTGAGTATCTGAGAAGAGTCTACGCGTCGGGAATGCGGCGAGCAGTGTTGCAGCGAACTCAAGTCCGATGTCTATTTTAGATTGTATGGTGCTGCTCTGGACAAACCAAAAATCAACCAAGAAACACAAAAACTCACAGAGTGCAGAAACTTGTACACTAACGTTTTTTTCTTTTTGAAAATGAAAACGGCAACTGAATTCATCTCAAAAGGACGTGATCGCTTTTGCTCGGCCTTCCTCTCATCAACAAAATTATACCTAATGGAAATACATTCGCTGAATTCGCTGACGAACTCCCGTGCACGCTCTCAGCCCGGACCTTGAGCTGTAAACGTTCGGTCCGAATCTCCCCTCCCACTCTACATCCGGCCCT
>Ga0099798_10342_pt1 | contig 15908 bp, 11 predicted proteins | sample Uncmet_Sort29A_1_FD_89870 | JGI IMG/M metagenome (GOLD analysis project Ga0099798, IMG submission 89870) | Marine eukaryotic communities from CALCOFI LINE 67, Pacific Ocean - CN13ID_Sort29A_1 | ecosystem: Environmental > Aquatic > Marine > Oceanic | place: Pacific Ocean: Monterey Bay | collected...
GTTAGACTCGAGGAAACGGCGAGACAGTCAGATATCATGTTGGGCAATAGCATGAATTCGTAGTTACTAAGTCTGTTACCGATATCCTACAGTCAAGGTTTTCTCACGGGACATCCGGCTTTTCGAAAAGTTTTCGTCGGAAGCGCTGCGGAGAAGCTGGGCGTCGTTTTTGATGAAAAAATGGATGAAAAGCGTCTCCAACGGCAAAAAACGCAAATTTCAAAATTTTCAATTCAAAGTGGGGCGCGCCTCGCGTTTTGGCTCGTTATCAGGCTCTGTGCCCGCCCGAGCGGGCTTCGGCCCCTCGTGCAAACAGTTGGCGATTGCGCGCCGTAAAATTAATGGCGCTTTATTCGTGCGGAGCTGTTCCAGTTTTCTTCCGTTTATGTTGTCCGCGGTGTCGTAGTGGAGCGTAGGTGGGTCTAACAGCGCTGCGGTGTTAGACCCACCCACAAACGGTCCTCCTACAAACTGTCCTCCTACCGCAGCTCCGACGCCAGTGTTGATTCCAGTGAATCCCGGGATAGCAGAGAAATTCAATTTCGGAATCCCAGCTCTTCCGAGGAGAGTTGGATTTGCGTTGTTCAAGTGCCAAACTCCTGCGGCTAATGCTCACAACAACCTAGTACTCAGTACGCTTCCTGCGCCTCCCTCCTAGTGCACCTGAAGGGTAATCACTCGCCTTACCAAGCTCTGAATCTGCTCCTCGTATTTCGCGCACGTGACCTTCAACAATTCAGTTTCCTTTTGAGACTCTTGCAACTGCTTCCTCGTATCCGACACAGCAAATTTCAGAAACTCAATCTCGCCATTCATCGGGGTATCCATGGTATCATTAATATGATTGCGATTGTCAGTCTTCAGCAATAAATTCTGTAGGCTCTCCGCATCGATATCGGAGCTCCCGCAATGGCCAGATGCATCAGAACTACTACAATGACCCGAGGACATGATATCCAATTGAGATGTTTCAGACTGGCTGCAGGTGCTGCTTCCCGGCAATGCGTTGGATTTGACCGCTCCGGAGAGAATCGCTTGCTGATGCATAGCCTGCTGGATAGATTGGGCGGGGTTCGCCGGGTTCGGGTAGCGTCCGGTAATATTGGAGACCGATTCACGGGTGATGCAACTTCCTACGGTCGTGTTTGTGGGGTCGTCAGGCGAGAGGACGTTGTTTGGGAGAGTCGTGGGAGGACTGGCAAGATTCGTCATGGCTCCGCTCATGGCTCCGCTTGTGTTGGGGGAACGCTGCGCACGCATCGAGTTTTGAAGGTTCATCTGTTGCTGATTCATCTGATTGTTCATCGTCTGCTGCTGATTCATCTGATTGTTCATTCCCACGCTCGCCATCATCGACTTCGACAGTTGCCCACTAGCGTTCGCAGCGTTAGGGGATCGAGCCGTGTTCAACGCACTCAAGTTCAGGAAGCTCGGGGAAAGTAACGGAGTCGCAGTAACAGCCGCGGGCCTCTCGGATCCAGTCATACTGGGACGGAAAGGATGGGGCTTCTGGACCTGATTCTGCTGAGTTTGACCGTTTTGTTGCTGATTAGCATTCTGCTGATTAGCGTTCGGATTGTTTTGGGTGTTTTGACTAGAGTTCTGATTCTGATTCGCGTTCGGCACCTGCACTGGTTGCAATCCCTTAAACGGCGCTAAACCCTTAATGGCGCTGGGAGTGAGACGAGGAGTGCAGCCACCCCCAGCTGTAGCTGGGTTCAAACGCACGAAAGAAGACGAAGTTAAAGTCCCAGACAGAGATGCACAAGTGGTGGTCTTTGGAGGCTGAATAGGTTGAGGCTGCTGCTGACTCACCTGCTGCTGGTTGTTTTGGACCTGCTGATTCTGATTATCAATATTCTGCCCATTCTCCACTGGGCTCGGTTGTGCGGAAACCGATAGAGCTCGTGCCGCATTCCCATTTCCAACCCGAGACGGCGGGCAGAAAGACGCAGTCGTCATTGGCGTCATGCGACTCACCAAGCCGGAGTTAGCTCTTTGCCTAAGATTAGTCATCGCATCCATCCTCGGAGTTTGACGTGTTCCCATAAGACTGGGTCCATGCGACAGAGACGGAGCGCGCGGCTGCTGCATGACGAGGGAGGCAGTGGTTTGGGGAACGTTGGTATTGTTGTTTCCGTTATTATTGTTGGCCTGGGGCATGGTAGTGATATTCTGCGTCGTCATGTTCAGATTTTGATTCGGGAATCGCGGAGAGCACGGGTTCACCAGAGAAGCACCTTGCTGCCATTGAGACAAATTCAACGGATTCAGAGGACTCAAAGCGGGAACTGTCGCAGGAGTGAAAGCAGTATTCGTTCCTCTCGGAGAAAGACGGTCCATAATCGAAGGACGACGCTGCTGGGAAGTTCCGCGCTGTTGATTATTCATGTTCTGGTTTTGCATCCCGAACTGCTGGTTAGCGTGTTGCTGCATCTGATTCATCATCTGATTATTTTGCGTCTGCTGATGCTGCATGTTCTGGTTGAACTGCATATTCTGATTATTTCCGTTCTGATTATTTCCGTTCTGTTGCATATTCTGCTGCTGTTGCATCATGTTTTGGTTGTTTAGCATCTCCTCCGTGAGGTGGTAATTACCGTTAGTACCATTATGATTTCCCTGCTGATTAGCCTGATTCCCCTGATTATTCCCATTATTTCCGGGATGATTTCCGGGAAACAACTCTCTTTGCATCTCCCCGCTCCTGTATGCGTCGCTTCCGCCACTGCTGCTATTCCCCCCATTACTCCCCTGAATAATCGTGATATCGCGTCCCTCATCTCCGTTGCCGCTCCTAAAACAATTAGAGTCATTCAAGAGGCTGCGGATAATTGTGTTCGTCATCTGGGAATCAGTGCGATCTTTTTGACCATTAATCTGACTGTTATTCATCAATTCGCCTCTGGCACCGCCGATATTATTGCCATTTCCACCATTCGACTCCCTCGGTCCGAATTCACGCCTATCACAAATTCCTCCATCCACTGTCAACCTCCCCCGTTCCCCATGAAGCATGATGGTCTCATCAACACCCCCTCGCATCAAACTCGAATTCGGATCGCGGGACCTGCTTCTCGACAATTGATTTGCCCTCGCTTCAGCCAGAATGTCGCCTGGGGACAAACGGCGGTTTCTGCTCACTGCCCCATTATTATTCCTCGAAGAAGGTCCAAACTCGTTGATCGTCATGTTCATGCGGCTGTTGGAATCGTACCGGTTGTCGGGAGGGGTGCGGGAACGGGTGGAGCTGGGACGGGCAAGGGGGAGAATGTTGAAGTTAAATATTTTCGTTCCGTACAACCAAAATTTCTTAACAATCCTCGAAATCACCTACCCTCCCAGTCTCTGGCTCTCCGCGCGTCTATAATTTCTGTCGCCAGGCAGTTGATACCCTCTGTCACTTCTCCTTTGACTCTGCACCCTTCGATGCGATCCTCCCGGAGATGCGAAATCCACGCCCGTGCTCCCGAGGAGAACGGAAATGGCTTTCTCGCGCTGATTACCTTAGAATGGATTGAGATGTTTCGCACGGAGTGAAATCATAATGAGAACTTTTTCACCTCGATTTGGAGTCGTTCCCTCATTTATTTTTTACGATTCAAATCAAAGTCTTACTACCAGCCTGCGACGCCCTGCGGCATGACTGGGAGCGTTCGCGGGGCATACCAGAGTCGATCCGCGACGAAACAGATTTCCATTTTTGCTTCGCTTTCGTCAGAGTGCCGAGAAGGGAAGGAGCGACGGCTGGGGGGAATTGATACTCATACTTCCATTTCTGCTTCGCTTTCGTCAAAGTTCCGAGAAGAGAGGGAGCGACGGCTGGAGGGGAATTGATTTTTGGACTTAATTTAGAATTCCCATATAGGATTCGGAAGTTGAATCAACTGTCTGGGACGCTTGCCCTAAAGATTTTTTGTCGATGGACAATATTTGGGGCGTTCCTCGCGCCAGGCTCGTTGTCGGGCGTGGGTAGCCTCTTGGCCGCCCGAGCGGGCTTCCTGCACGACGGTTTTACAGGTCAGCTTTCGTAACCGATACTTTACCGACGTCGCATCGTAGAGATCCTGGAGATCTCGTTTACCTTCCTCTGGAACGATCGCTCATATCTTGGAAAAAACTCAGCTTCCAGCTCGCAATTTGAAACAGCTTTCCGTCTTGAAGGTCTTCTCGCTCGGCGATAATCTCGATTGAATCGTGCACCTCGGGAGCGCGATCAAGCCTTTCCTGCTCCTCTTCTTACCTCCAACCTATAATTCCCCTCACGTTCCCCCGCCCCCGACTTCTTTTTCAAAACTTTGCGGTCCTTGTTGACCGTGAAATCTGGATGCGCACCGCCGAAGCGGTCCGTTGTTGACTTCAACATCTTTGGCGAATGATGTGAAGTCTGCGAAAGAGTTGGCGATCTTTAGAGTATTATATAATCAGCTAATCTAGTAAATCTCGAGATTCCGTTACTACTCTACTATAACATGTTCTGTTTCGCGTTTTCTATTTAAGAGCATATTATTTATCAAACACAGCAGATCCACCCAGATTATCATTTTTGAAACCCCACGACAAAACTTTACCGAAACAACAACCAACTTGCACCAACGACAACACCGCGCCATCTCAACTCTTCTTTGAGAAATATTATCAGTCAAATCGCGAAAGAGTCGTCTTCTCAGTTCGGATAACGCTCATAGCACTGGTTTTAAACAGCACCGGTCGCGTGGGTGTTTTCGTAAAGGAAGAAAGGATGTAATTGTTCCTCTCCGTGGTGATTTAGTTCCTCCGCAATTCGACGGACATTAATCTTATAGTTGAGCTCCTATTCTTTCAAGCTCTCCTTTCTTGATATGAGCTCACGGTATTAGAAACATGACGATGATTTGTGATTTTATTGATCCTATGTAGATCCTGGAGAAACTATAAACGTGTATATTCGGATGGTAATATTTCGATCTGTTGCATAAGACACAGAAACGATTGAGTCAGATATAATGAACTCCAATAGACGCATTTGAATATGTTCAAATATTGTAGTCTGTAGGATTACCGAGCGGCCCGCCGAAATGTTATAGCCGAAATATAGATATCTGTACGATTTACCTTGATTTCAATTTGAGGAGTAGCGGTGAAGTTCGCTTTGACTGCGAGCGAATAATTTTAAGCTTTCTCCAGAGCAGTAATCATTGATAGATTCAGTTCATATACTACTCGCCGCTAATAATTATCGCCTTGTAAGATTCAGTCAAATTTGATCAACGCTAGAACTCCTCTTAATTTCATCACCTCTGCTTCCTCGCAAGGAGGCCTCGTAAGCACGTTTAGTTTTGCGCCAAAGCAGCGCTGTCGATATGTAAACTTTGAGACTGCTATGTAAGATGTCAATATCATATGAAGCGTTTGTAGTATTTGAAAGATCGATATTTTGATAAAGATCAGAGAGAGATTGTTTTGATTGGAAAGCGCTCGACTTTTTATAGCCGGTTTTCGTCAAATGATTAAGATATAGATCGGTAGTTTGCACAGAGGATAGGGACTCTATCGTTTAATCGGAATCCGAATCCACCTGTATTGTTGAAATTCTCTTTGAATATTGTATCGAGAAGCGTATCGCCTAAGCTTTTTGTACCTATCGTACTGATGAATCCGATTGTCGTCGTATTGCGCTAGTGCAGCAATTGAATTGGAGACTTATTTCAGTGATATTGAGTATATCGTACAGATCGTTTTTTTGTTTCGTAAATTGTAAGTAATACTGACCGTACTAGCACGAGTTTTGATGGGCTAGCGTAGTCATTGTGATATTGGATGCGATATTTATGTCCGCGATAGTTTTGAATCGGGATGTATTGCTATGTTGTGAGATCGTATGGATTATTACGCTCGAAACACTCATCTTTTCTGAAAAAAACTGAACAGGGTAAGTAGATCGTTAGAGCACGAAAATATTATGATAATTACCATGACAATATGCATTCTACTGCATCGTAATACTTACTTCTAGCTAGCTGCATCGTCGGTCTAGCTATCGCCGGCAACACATTCATATCAAGGAAGAAAATATATATTGCTATTTGATTTTGTATGTTATCATCGACAAGCCCTCAACACTTTTGTCGTTGGAAGCTGCGATAGATTATAGCGATCAACTCGAAAATTGTTATAGGTCCGAAATTCTGCAAATGACAAATGCTCAATGCAACGAATTTGCGTGGACGCAGGTAAAAATACTGATCCACAGCGCCTGATTTTTGTGGGATGGCGGCTGGGATCATCTTTGAATTGCAGATATTATAAATCATAATGATTCAGATCTGATTAGATAGATGAGATCATAATATGGGGTGGGTTTCAACTTGCTGTTAATTCCGAGAAGAAACAACTTTTGTACGGCAGATGCTTTGTATGTACGTCTATGTATAATACGGATATTGTATAGAAACGATCGTAGGAAATATTTGACGATATTCCGCCGAGCCTGATTTTTAATTTTACCTAGGCGTAAATCTATGCTATAGATAGGTCGTTCCTCTTTTAACAGATAAGATACGCGTTTACATGATAAACAGATCGAAATACTGATAGCTACCTCTCATTGGCGCGTCCGTGTGCTGTCGTAAGGCTTCTCAGCTTGGAAAGACACCGTGGCTCTTTTGAACGAGCTATTGATGTTCTTTCATACTGCTGATCCATCGCTGATTTTCCGCCTCTTCTCGATCTCCTCTCGAGTCTCACACTGTCGCCCTGTACTATGGGTCCTATATTCTCAAATAGCAGCGATAACCATTGCGAGTACTCGAAAGATTCAGAATACCCGAAAAGTATCAACTTGCTATCTATCATATTGTTCAAAGATCACAACATCTGTGATATGTACATCTACTCATATGAAAATGTATCTCTTGATTTCGGATATGAACGATTATTTTGAAATCGATATTGGTATGTGTCAAATCTCAGAGTCAATCCGTAACTCAATATCATCATGGAGAAGCCTGGTGTACCATTAGCTCCAGAGCCATTTGGCATTACTGGACCTCCCAGACTTCCCATTCAGTCTATACCATTCCCAAACCACGAAATCCCTACGCAAGATTTAGAATCTCATCGAAGCAAGGAGTGGAAGGAACAACAACATTAGTTGAAGTTCCTGCGAAAGCGGAAGCGCTGCTCCTTGGGAGGGCGGTTTCGCTCACGATCCGTATTCGGGTAGCAAGCTTCTTTGTCGTAGGTACCTGGTTTTTTATTTGGTGATTTTTTGGGTGTAGCAAAATGCAAGAATTGTCAGTTAGGTATAGACGGCAGGCCAAGGTTGGCTTGTGTTTGGGGCGCGCCTCGCGCTTGGCTCGTTGTTCGGCTGCCGCTGCCGCCCGCGCGGGCATCCCACGGCAGAAGCGTGCGCGGACCCGGTGTCAGGGTAAACAAATACTCCGGTGTCGGGGTTGACAAATATCAGCGATTTGTCTTCTCCAAGCTTGTACAGGTACAACGTTTCGTAATGCGTGCAGGATTTATCTGTCGGCGAAAAGCAACGCCACAATGCTCTCCAACCGTTCACCAGCCAAAAAGTCCAACGGCGACGCCGTCACCGACTCATCATCCAGCCACAGTATTCAGATCCTCAATTTGCTTAATCCGTTAATACTCTATAAAATATTCATCAAATCCCCACCCTCAGTGCCATCAGCGGTGGTGCTGGTAACCTTCAGATTCTCCTTAGACAACTGCCAGCAATCTTGGACGATTTTGCCTGGAAGGGAGAGAAACATTATACTTTTGGAAAACGAAAGAGCTGTGAGATTCGGAACAGTAATTTCGAAGTTACTCTGACTTCAAGATGGTTAATCCGTGACGATTAGTTTACTGTTTACGCTGTACCAAGTTGTGCAATGACCTTACAGACATTATCCACATCGTGCATTCCATAATGCTGAGGGAAGCCATGCTTGGGGAAGGTGCCGGTAGAATCAAGAAGCTTCAAATGGTTCAGAGCGCCTTTCATGCCTGGGGGGAGTGAGGTGGAGTGTTAAGAGTAAGAGTAATTGGATTTTTTTTTTGGATGGCCATCGACAGCAGCGGCGTCTTTAGTGCCGAGTTCTCTGGGGCGCGCCACGCGCCAGGCTCGTTATCCGGGTTCCAATTAGCCGCCCGGGCGAGCTGTCCCCGCGCTGACGCAATAGCGGCAGACCTGCTGCGACGGTCTGAAAATCGGATTCCTCAGCCTTATTAATGTTGGGGGAGCGAAACGCATCGACGATTGCCCCGAAGTAACTCTCGCTAACCACAGATTCGTCGCGTGCTTCCGCTTCAGGTAATCTGCGCTATTAGATTAATGTTCATGGGATGTGCTACAGCTCCAACTTGCACTAATTCAAAGAGCTAAGTGAAATCCCTACCAGCAACCTCCAAATTGTGCACGCTGTTGAAGACCTCGGTGATGTTGCACCACTCCGACAGGCACCCCGGCAGCTCAACGCCAGCGGCTTCAGCGATTTTCGGAAGAAAAACTTTGAGATCGAAATTGCCGCAGGTGCACACCAGAAGCTTCTTCTTCTTGCCATTATTGGAAGACGCAGTACTGTCCGCGGATTTCGCAGAGCCAGTAGATTTAGCCGAATTTCCCATGATGGATTTCTCGGTCTTCTTTTGAGCAGACTGGGGTTCGGCGGAAAGCTTGGAAGAAGCGCCAGACGAACTAATGCCATTACCCGAAGAAGTAGGAGAAGCCTCAGGAGAGCTGCGAGGAAGAGAGCTGATCTCGGAGGAATTTCCCTCGCCTTGTCCAGGCGTACCGGGAGATTCCAGAGGGGTGGTGGTGTTCTTCTCAGCAGTAGAGGATTCGCTCTCATCAGCATCCTTCGCAGGAGTCACACCATCAACCCCACCTTTCACAGCAATATCAGCGGTATCAGTGACGGTGATAGATGGAATAGCAGGAGTAGGCTCTTCACTGACTTCGATCTCTTGATTCATGCACTGCTGCTGGAGAGCGATGTAGGAAAGAACTTTGGGAGCAGCGGGTTCTTCGGGTTCTGCGACTTCAGGCACCGTGACTTCAGGAGTCTCGGTGGCTTCTTCCGCCGGATTCTCTTGGACATTCTCCTCTTCCTCCGCCTCTTCGCACTCAGTGCACTCGATTTTAGCAGCCTTCTCCGCGAGCTCCTCAATCTGCAACTCATCCAGACCTTGCTTGGAGGTGGGCTGGGGGAGGAGTTGGGATTTTGAATCATTGAATGTAGTCGCACTTACAAGTTACTTGATCTATGCGTGGTTGATGCACAAGAGTAAGACTAGTGGTGTTCAGATTTCTCCGGATTCGAAAAAATAAGCATTGAGCAATTTTGATTCTTTTGAATTCCTTCACATTTTTATTTTAACTCCTCTCACCAGCTCCGGCTCAAATCCATGGCTGCGCAACCACGTGCAGAAATCTTCCATCACAGCCTTGAAACTGATCGCGTTGTTCGGAGGCTTGTTGGGGTTTCTGGGAGTTTTAGGACAGCCTTGAAACTGATCGCGTTGTTCGGGGGCTTGTTGGGGTTTCTGGGAGATTTGGGCGGATAATTTTCGAGAAGCTATTTTTCTAGGACGTCCAAGACCGTGTACATATACTCGATACGTAAAACTTGAACGTCACATTACCAAGTAGCATTCCAACCGAATTCAATATTCTCAGTCTCACTGATTCTGGTTCTTGTTGCTATTGGCGCACCAGCGGTGGAACCGAGAAATTTCACGCCCCTTCGTGGAGATGAGGATGCCTGGGGGTGATTTGTTTGAGTGTTTTGGTGGAAATTGAATCGCTGCAACCTCTGCGAAGACAGATTAAGAGTCAGTGGCGTCAAAATCGATATTAGTGGCTGCGTGCGTCACGCGTTCGGGTTTGGGGCGCGCCTCACGTCTTGGCTCGTGATCGGGTCGCGTCCCGCGCGGGCGGGCTCCCCTTGGCTCACCTCCCCTTGGCTCACCTCGCTTGGCTCACCTCGCGCATCCCTACGACCGAAAACTAGTATCCTAATCCGGGATTGGAAACATCTCGTTCCCGTTAGCCCCGAACCCCGTCTGCGTCAGAGAATGCAGCGTGTCAGTATTGGCACTGCTCTTTGCAACTTTGATATAGTTTTGCGATGCTTCTATGTGCGTCTTGGTAAAATGCTATGATTTTCTTACACGGAAACTCCACAATCTGGTCCCGATTTCCGTGCAAATCGCACCCCCCCCCCAATTTTCTTCTTACAAGGAAACTCCACAATTTCATCTCGATTCCCATGCAAGTCCAAAACCAGCAAATTGCAGTCCGTATTCTTAGTCATGAAGTCATTGCGGAAGGTGATGCATTTGAAGTTTAAGCGTTGCTCGAGTTGCCGACGAAGCTTCATGTTGTCGGGGTTCAGCCTGGAGGGGATTGGGGGAGAATTGGGGAGGGAATTGTGGGAAAATTGCGGGGAGAATGAAATGTCATCGGACTCGCGACTTCACCTTTGGGCCCCGAGTATTCACAAAAGACTGTGAGGGTGACGGCGAAGCAGTGGGGCGCGCCTCGCGCTTGGGCTCGTTATCGGGTTCAGTTGACGGGTGCCCGGGCGGGCCGCGCTGCGGCTTGCCTTTTCATTCGGCGCCGATCGAAGCCGCTGGACCACCTCGGGGCCTTGGTATTATACTGCCGAACCGAGTCTTTCCGATTTCTGTGGATATCATTACATGAGAAAGCGTCATCTTCGGTCTTCAGTTCTATTATCACCATCATCGGCACTGTCGATGAGGGCACCGCGTCATTGTGCTCACCTTCGTACAACCCCTGAGGCGAGATTCGCACATGATATGTCTTGTTGCTGCCCGGCATCTACTTAATCATAAGGTCGAAACTTCACCCCCTCACCAGTGCATCCTCAAAGTCTCAGCGTAGGAATGATCGTGATTGTAGTGGCAACGGTTACCGAACCAGCAGTACCTGGGAGCAGATTATTTAAATTGTTTTTCAGGGGTATTCAGTCTAGGAATCGTTGGACCGGATCCAATTCTGAATTGTGGACTTACTCAGTCTCGACTCTTTGTGATATCACATCTCCCTTTCACATTCTCTTACCCAGCATTGAAATAGACGCACGGAACCATCTTGGTGTCGATGTCGCCCTTGTTGATGACGCTCTTTTCTGGGGAGGTGTTTTTGGAAGTTTTAGTGAAATTTTGCAGATCAAAGCACTTAGACACTGCTACGAATCCGAAACCGTGGTAGATTTCGCTCAACATTTCAATCAAACACCATACACCGCATGCCATCTATTCATCATTCGTCCCCACCTTGAGCTCCTCTCTGCTGAAAGTAACTGGCGTAGACAGCACCTCTCCTAATCGAATGCGCAGCAACGTTCCAACTGGCGGCAGCAGCGGCAGCGACAGCTGAGGAACTGGTATCAGGCGTGTTTTTTCCAGAGGCGAAGTTCTCGAGAAAATCCGTATTCAAATCGCCAGCACAAGGGAGAGGAGGGATGTTGATTGGGGCGGAAGAATTATTCTTATTCCTGTTGTTATTTCCTCCCTTGGAGTTGGAATTGGCGCCGGATTTTCCTCCCATGTTTCCTTGTTTGCCGGATCCTTTGCCGTTATTTAAATTCTTTCCATTAGCGGTGTTCATATTCTGAGCTCCTTTGCCCGAGTTGTTTTTGTTGTTCTTGGCACCAGCATTATTACCAGTAGCCTTACCCTGCCCCTGACTATACTTCTCATAAGCCGACGGAGGGTTCGTCGGGAGAGGAGGAATGTTCATGCCATTCGCATTGGCGTTTCCAGCAGCATTTTGATTACCGACCTTGTTCCCGCTATTTCCCTGCTTGCTGTTACTGCCAAACTGGTTTCCGTTCTTGGAAGTCTTAGTCGTGGAGCCAGGATATCCAGGAGTCGGAGGGGGAGGGTTGTTGTACCCGCTGGGCATGGTATTCGTCATGTTCCCATTAGAAACCTGGGTCTGGCTGAGCTGATTGCCATTCGAGTACATCTGATTCTGCTGACCGTTGTTGTACATCTGAGTCTGCTGACCTTGCTTGCTGAAGTTGCTGTAGGCGTTATTTCCCTTGGACTGATTACCATTCCCCTGAACCTGCATGTTGTTTGACATTTGCTGATTCTGGTAGGCGTTCTTTCCGTACGCCTGCCCGTTCGCCTGACCCTGAGAGAAACCCGCGTAGACGTTGCCGGACTTCTGCTGCTGATTCATGTTGCCATTGTTAGCGGTAGAGTTGTTCTGGTTGTAGGCATTGTAACCCTTCTGAGCGCTGTTGTACTGCTGGTTGTTAGCGTTGCCCACAGCGCCGTTGTTGTTCTGAGCGGTCGAGGTGGGAGAAGGATAAACAGCTCCACTATTATTGCCCATGTTACTGCCATATTGACCCTGCTGCTGCTGCTGCTTACCAGCGAATCCTCCTTTGCCCTGATTCACATTAGCAGCGTTGACATTAGCGGCGCTTCCGTACAAGTTCTGAGTCATCACCGTAGCCTGGGTGTTGGTCAGAGTCCCATTCAAACTATTATTCATCCCATTATCATACTGACCGTAGATGACCCCCTGAGTCTGTTGTTGCTGAGGAATGACACCTTGTTGCTGCTGAGGAATGCTTTGAAACGCGCCAGCAACTTGATACTGATTCTGCCCCATCTGCTGACCTCCCTGCTGATACTGGTTCATCCCATTAAACCCAGGACTAGTCACCAACTCACTCAGATTACCCATCGTATTCATATTCAGATTACCCGCATTAGCACCGACGGTACCGTTAAACCTGTGTAGGAAGTGAGCAATGAGAAATTGAGTTAGAACTTTACGTCAAACTTTGTAGATCAACTATTGGAAATGCATACTGATTCCGTAAAATTTTCGTAAAGTTTTTGTAAAAGTTTCTTCCGTATTCCTCAATGCCCACTTCGTGGCCAATTAAACTGAGCAGCAGTCTGAGCAGCAGTAGCGGCGTTTTGAGCGGCGGTTTGGGCTAGCTGAGTGGCCGCGTTGTACGAATTTTGGTATGCTTGGGCCAAACTAGCAGCCTGCATCGCCTGCTGCATCGAAACTTGAGAAGCATCAGTCGTAGTCGCGTTGGCCGCACCAGTACCGTTCCCAGCATCCTCCGCCTTTTTCTCTTCGCTGACACCAGCAGCACCAGTAACCTCCTCAGCCGCACCACTCCCAGAGGTTTTTTCCGCACTCATAACAGCGTTTGCCACGTTTTCCAAATAATCAGAAACAACAGCAGCGGTAGCATCCTCACCACTCTTCACAGCAGTTCCGGCGAGAGAACTACTTCCGCCCGTAGCGGTAGATTTAGCGGCACTCGTCACAGCGGCTTTCACCGCCGAATTCAAGATCGTATTCACCTCGGCAGTTCCGGCAGTTCCGGGATTCAGATGATTATTCAGAGCGCCGTTATTCAAAGCGCCGTTCATGCCCGTTTGATCCAGGGGAGAGGGGTAGATATTGTTGATGTTGTTCAGATTCGTGGCGGAATCGGGGATCGCGTTTTCCTGCAGAGTTTTCTCCGCGGAGGAAAGCGCAGCAGCGACGGCAGCTACATTGGCGGCAGCAAGAAGGTTGTTGGGGTCGGTGCTGGGGAGAGGATTAGAGCGGGAATCGCGGGATTGGTGTTGGTTAGGATTGGTATCAGTTAGGATAATAGTGAATCTACAGCGGGACTTTGATTCCTAACTTGAATTTTGAGCGTGGAATTTCATTTTTAGCATGGAATAAGTAATATGAATTCCTCCCTTACGGAGTGGTCGCAGCCATAACCGCCGCATACTGAGCGACAGCTTGCTGGGCGGCCGCGCATTGTTGAGCCTGCGTCACGGAATTGAGGAAGGGCGAGGTGGGGTAGCCTGGGGGGTTCAAAAACGGCCAAGTGGGATAGCCTGGGGAACTCAGGAATGAGGGGCGGGATGGGGTGGGAAGAGTGAGAAAATTAAAAGCGTGGTGTCTTTGCGGTGATCAGATTGTTTGAAACTTAGCTTGGGGATGGAATTTCAAGACCACCCGATTCACTTTATTGGTCATTACTTGGGGCGCGCCTCGCGTCTTGGCTCGTTGTCGGAGTGACTCCGCGCGGGCGGGCATTCCTAGCTACGCTCCCGGTGACATGGTGAACGATGGTGCGGTGGAATTATCGCGTGGTCGCTGGTCTGGTCACCCGGCGCGTCACGCTCGGGCCGCCCGTCCCAAGGTGTCGTCATGAGACGACACCTCCAAATTCGCATTTTGTCGCCCTCCTTTTCTAGCGCGTGCGATTCTGCTGTTGAACCCACTGTCACCCAATCATAATTTCGCTCTCACCATAAGGACTGGACGCAGCGACGGTGGCAGCGACGGCGGCGGCAGCAGCAGCCTGCTCATAGTACGATTGCGAGTAGGAGTTGTCTGGGGAGAGTGTTTAGAGGCAATTGATCCAGGACTGAATTGATTCAGGACTGAATTGATTCAGGACTCAGGGGAATCAATCCCTAGTTTTCAAGTGCACAAATTAGAATCCAATGAATTCAGTACGCATGTTCGTGAATAAATCATTCCACTTTAATAATAGTCTTTCTCACCTTCCCCATTCGCCCCACCAGGAGAAATCAACGGTTGCTGATTTGGATACCAAGCCGCAGCCGGGTTCAGCTGGGATCCGGTCACGTTACCCGTGATCGGAGGATACTGCATTGTGGGCTATCGATAGTTTGGGAATGGACTCAAGAGGGGGATTGGATGATTTCTTAATAATCGAATGATTTGTCGAATTGGTGCGAGTTACTCAATTGGGTGGATACTTCAGTACTGCGAAGAAAAGTCTTTTAAGATAGAAACAGGAAGAATATCTTCTGAAACTGAAGAAAATCTTCGGGGTCGAAGGCGATCTTCGTGAGAGCGAGATCGATGGGGAATCGATTCGGATCAACAGAGGTTTTCGATCAGCTTTTTTTGATCAGCTGACGACACCAGTAGCTCGAATATCTCGTTCAATATCTAGTAATAGAAGAGGAAGACTCTATCTACGCTTTTCATATCGTAAGTTCTGTATCTCGTGATTTTTGAAACCTGAGACTAGCGTATTCGAAATTGATTGTTCAGAAACGGTAAACCGAACTCTTGACTGCGACACCAATATCTTTCGAGTTGACTTTGTAATTGACATTGCGATCCGACCCCGATTGTGGATTCAACTTGGACAACACATATCACCAGAACAAACATTGGATGGTGACGGAAACCCTGCGTTATCTAGACACATCGAATATTTCTGAATTCACATTTGTAATCATAGTAAGTACTCATGCTTTAAAGTACCTCTTTGTCAAAAAAAATCAACTAGCTTTTGAAAAAATAGTTTCTGACTGGGTCTCTAAGTAGATTTGAACAATATTTCGCAGACTACATCCGTGTTTCTTAAATTTCCCTGGTTTCTGAACTGCCTCACATTATGATACAAAACCTATACAAAAGTTTATATTACTATTATGAACTGAATCAGAATCTCTTAATTCTCTAGACTCTCCCGTCTATACATCCGTCGGTTCATACCCAAAATGCCCGATATGAACGTAGAACGCAGGGTCATCCTCCGGGAATATCTGATGCACTATAGGTAAATGCGTCGGTACCTGCTGACCTGCAGCCACTCTCGGTGTCTCAATAATCCTGGGATAATTGTGAGGACTCGCACGGTGCGGATGGTAGTGATTGTTATCAACGTTATACTCCTGCTGACCCACCTGATTCAGCTGAGTAGTGTTATACGGCCAATTCTGAGGTAAGGAAACCGTCGAGGCATCGATATGAGTAGAAGAATTCGCTGGATCAAGCGGTTTGTGTGCTGGTGTGGACGGATCTTCTGAACTTTTGACATTATCATCGTTTGCACTGTTGGCATTATCATCGTTTGCACTGGTGGTTGACG
>Ga0099798_10343_pt1 | contig 15901 bp, 10 predicted proteins | sample Uncmet_Sort29A_1_FD_89870 | JGI IMG/M metagenome (GOLD analysis project Ga0099798, IMG submission 89870) | Marine eukaryotic communities from CALCOFI LINE 67, Pacific Ocean - CN13ID_Sort29A_1 | ecosystem: Environmental > Aquatic > Marine > Oceanic | place: Pacific Ocean: Monterey Bay | collected...
GAGGAGATGCAGAATGGAGCAGGGAAAAAGGAGACAAATATTAATGAAGTCAACATTAAAGGAGAATCGAAAGACGAAAAAGCAACATCGAAGGGCCCCGGCATTTGGGGAATTTTGAGCAAAATCCCTGTGGTATCGTACCTCACGTCTAAGCCATCTACTGCTGTGAAGAATGCTGAGAATCTTCCTGCGGACAATGTGGAAAATCCTGTGGCTGACAATCTTGAGAAGGATGAAATCGCGGATAGGGATGATTCTGCGAAGGACACTATTTCCGGCAAAGGCAACCTGAACTCACTCGAGGGGAGTAAGCACGAGAGTGCCAACGATACCAATCCTCTGCTAAATTCACAGCCCGACCAAATCGAGTTCGATATGCCGCCGGTAAAGCACAAAAATGACCACGATTTCCCGCGCGAACATGACAGTCGCCAAAGTACCTGGCTGGTGCGGAAAACGGATGATAACCTGTCTCAAATTGTGCAGGACAATCCGCAGTTGAACAATCCGGGGATGCAAAATCCTGAGATGAACCAGCAATATCAGCCCCGGTCCGGTTTAGAGTCTCCTAACGATTTGAGGAGATCTTCCGATGGAATGATTGAACCGCGTAAATCATCCAAGCGCAAATCTTCCAATGTCAATTGCATTCTTGATCAAGACGCGCCCATGCAAGATGATGCACCCATGCAGCACGCGACGGAACTCACACCGGACAAGATTGACGTGAACCAAGGTACTAATGCCAATGAAAGTAATAGTGGGCGGCAAAATAGCAATGCTCTGATGAGCAACATTCCGGAGAGCGCTGAAGTTAGCAATGCACAAATCAGCAGCAATGACCAAAATGTTCCCAACAATGAGCATCAGGATAACCAACAAGAAAGCCACCCATTGCGTGGGCGCAACAAGAATTCAGAAGACCGTAATCCCTTGCGAAAGCAGAGCAGCCACAGTAGACAGCAGCGAACAAATCAGCAAAATCATCAAGGAAAGGCTAAGCCGAATAATGTCCAAAGCAGAAAGCCGAGCACCCAGAGGAAGCCAAGCGTCCAGAGGAAGCAAACCAACCAAGCAATCGACCTGACCCAAAGCCAAACTTTTGACAATTTTAGGTTCAAAGAGAAATTGCCGTTTAAGGATATTCTGAATCCGATTATACAGGTTTCAGATTCTGAGTTCGAAGCCGATGGGAAGACTGTGAAACCGAGAGGGGGGAGTAATCATAAGAAAGGTCATGGTGGGGACGATGGTGACCATATTTCCGAGGAAGATCGAATGATACCGCCGAGTTCGAGGGACAAATTTGCAAATGGCTACAATAAAGAGCATAATAAAGGGCATCATGATTTCGACAAACACGGTTTCGACGACTCTTCTTCTTCTGAAGGCCAATCAGTCATCTTGAAAAATGTGCGGGATCATTTGTGGCACGAATATGCGAGGTACAGGCTCAAAAATCCGGATGTAACTTTCGAGGATTTTTTGCGGCTCATCGGGGACGGGAGTATCGGCAACGACCCCGCTGAAGGAGAGGAGGGCCGGAACTGTTTGCTGCCACTGCCCACGAAAGAAGCTTTGGTGTCGGAGACCGGGCTTGCGGTGGTAAGATACTTCAGAGTGGATGGTGATGTTAAGACTATAAGAGTAAGTATTAAGACCAGATGATCGTGAGATGTGTGTTACTGAGACTCTCGCGACGAAAACATCCCATGATTACATGTTATCAATCGTAATGCAGGCTGCTAAGCGTAAGAGCGCGTAGTGCAAAGAATGATCTATATCGAGTATTAGTGCGAGAGAAAAAATCAAATTCAAAATCGTCAGCTCATCGGCGCCGTCTACGTTCCATGCCACGCCATGTTCTTAGCTGGAATGAGTGCTACAGGCTGGCGCAATATCATCCTCTTCGGCCTGAGAGGAATCAAGAGCTGCACTTTACAGGGACTAGTTGCCGGAGCTTTATATGCAGGGTTTAAAGGGTTAGCGAAGGGATTAGCCAGGTAGGAAGGGTTTACACTGTTATTAAGGATTCCGATTTCGTTGCGCAAATTCGATTCCCACAATTTCAACCTCGACCAAATTATGTTGCAATTCCCCTTGCCCAAATAGTCACTAAAACTTCACAAATTCTTCCACCAGAACTAATATTGCACCCACAGACCTGCCGCCAAACAAGCCTGGAAAGCGACGAAGACGAAAATCATCGCAGTGTGCACTCCCATCGGTACATTTTTCGGCTACGGGGGGAACGATGACGGGAGGGGTGAGAGTTGATTTTACTGATTTCAGTTCTGAGTTCGTAAGTAGGGAATTCCGAATTCGTTTTTAGTACATGATAAGATCGATGATAGGGCCTATCGACCGGTAAAGCGGTTACAAACTGTATACAAAATAAAATTCATGACGTCGGATAATTGAGGAATCATGATCTCATCCCAATGTTGACCTGTCAATGCTACTTTCATACCAATGTCACGATTATTATTAATGTCACTATTAATTCCAAATCCAGGCCGTCTCTTCGACTTGTCTCAAAATGAGGAGTGACGAACTCCATTAATAAAAAATCCAGGCCGTCTCTTCGACTTGTCTCAAAATGAGGAGTGGGGAGCGGACTCGATCGGTGATTTCGAGGATTTGGGACTCCCCCAAAATGCCCGGGCGTCCATCATCCGCCAACCTGTTGACGGGGATTGGGAGATCGTTCATCCTGTAGAGGCTGTAATTCTCAACGGGTCTTTAGTTCTCAATAAATCAATCGAACAATTCCCACTGAATGATCAATTCCCGTTGAATGATCAATTCCGATTGAATGGGGCGGAAGATCAGAATATTTTTGAGCGCTCCTTTAGGGAAAGCCAGAAGGAAGTGTTAAAGGATTCTAAGTTCAAACAATCCAAAACTACTCGACACGAAATGAACGAGAAGAATACTAATAGACTGAGCATCGATTCCGATAAAGAATCCGGTAACGATCCGCAAATTCAATCCGACAAGGAATCCGATAATAATGTAGAAGGCTTGAAAGCCGCAAGAGACATTCTCCGCCAGTCGATTACAGAAGGCAAAATGGGATGCACAGTGCAGAATGGCACTATGCAGAAGGAGTCTCTGAAAGAGTCGATTTATTCTCTTAAACAGTCGTTGCACGAGCCTCTTAAACAGGCGATTCACGAACCTCTTAACCAGTCGTTTCATCAGTCGCTGATGGAGTCGCTTTATGATATGTCCGAAGCGGAGAAAATTACTAACACGAAAGCACAGGAACTGAAGGGTCCGAAAGAGAAATCGCCACCTAAAACGAGCGGAAATAATCCGAAGTTGAATGCCGAAGGTGAAAAGTCAAGCGAAATCGGTGAAAATATGAATATCGAAAGCAATCCCCATGAATATCGAAAGCAATCCCCGGTGGTAAACGACTCCCAGCCGCAATTGAAAGTGGAAGACTTGGACCGTACTGTGGATCAGCTCTTGCGTCAGTCGCATGTGTTGGTGGTTGATATGGGTGAGGAACAGGGGAGTCATATTGAGCCCGACAATCATCTTCAGAGCGACAAAAAGCAAGACAAAATCCAGGAAGAGGAGAAAAGGGAGGAAAAAAATGAGGCACGTATTTATAACCAAGATAACTCAAAGGGTAATCATGCACACCTCGAACGGAAGCAAAGTCCTATTCGTCCGGTCAAATCATCAAAGCGGCCGCCTACAGGGATTCCCCCGATGGCAAAGGAAGGGATTCCACCGACGAAAAAACAAATGATAATGCAGGACGAAAAGAAAACGCAGGAGCAAAAGCAAAGGCAGAACCAAAATCAAAGGCAAAATACTGTGATCAAGAATCATATTCTGAATGGTCACGATCCTAACAACCTGAAAGACAGTCAAGTCATCCGACCGCGAAGGAAGGCGAAAAATGTATTAACGAACAATACAACGAACAATACAGCGAACACTACAACGAACAATACAACGAACAACACACCGAACTTCGGTGAAACCGGTTTCCCTCGATTTACAACTCCGAAAAATGGTGCTGCTCCGTTTGGAACTCCAAAAAATAGCGGGGGCGCAAGTAATTTTAAGGCGAAGAATAGATATGCGCAGGATGAGGATGGTGATGAAACGATAGATGAGAAAATGGAGAAGATGGATTTGAACGACTGAGGCCTGCTGGATCAAAGGCGAGCGCGAGGAAGTCGAAAAAGTCCAACGGTGGAGATGATAGAAGTACTCAATTGAATTCTCCGAGGTAGGACTTTAACACGATGGGTATTATCAGAGTGTGCGAAGAGGAAATTGTTATCGAGTCAAACTGAGCAAAATGCGTGAAGATGGAGAAACGAAGCGGTTAGGCGGTAAGCGAAGACTGCAGGAATCATTTACCACTGTCATGAGAGATAGTATATCCCATGCGACAATGCAACAATAATGCCTGAGCATTGACGGTACTCAATAGAAGGTCTTAGATACATAGGCCGGAGTATCTGCATTAGATATCCCCAATGAATTAATACGTACCCGTGATTACTACGTAGTAACTACTACGCATGGAGAGTAGCAAAACGAATTTATTCAGTCAGAAGCATCTATTGAGAGATAGTATAATAGAAGCATGTTTTGTTTACGCAAAAATGCGTACTTAAGCATTACTCGCCGTAGGAGCTCTCGCGAAGAACGTATTCTGATATTCGCGGGAATTTCCTCGGTAGCCTCAGCTGCCACTGAGGCGAGCTGAAGGTGAAAAGATAAGATGCACTTGTGACTTTAAAAGCACGGAACCAACATGGAATTAGAATGGAATTCGCCTCAAATGGCACCAACATTGCTGTCGGTAGTAATCGTATTAATCAACCTGCAAGTAGCACTCAATATTAAGCATTATTTCGAGTGTGCTGCAGTCGTCCAGATCGTCTCGACTGAGTTATTAGGTCTAGATCGAGGTCTGAGACCCCTGAGACCAGGAATAATTTACGTATCCAAGAGACTGAAGAGACCAGTTTTGACTTTTGAGTTTCCGCAACGATGAATATCATTGATTGAAATGCATGTCAAAAATTATTAGTTTGCAATGCAATCTTCACCTATATCGGCTTTAATGATTTGTATCAAGTTGTGTTGCATTCGTGCGTTTTTATTTCAGTTTGTACATTGCATTCGGTGTTTTTGCTATTCTAATTTATGTATCCAAGAGACCAAAGCCTAGGCCACACAAATTTTGACTTTTGAGCGTCATCTATGATGAAAGCAGTTTTGACTTTCTTGTCGAAAGCAGCATCGCTTTTCAATTGCATCTTGAGTTTTGACATGGTTTGTTTCTGCAGTTGGTTTTGGTTCGAAAAATCACGGTCATTGTGAGTTCAGTGAGATCCCCGAGTAAAATCTGAGGACTAAAAGTAATTACTTACAGTCAGTCTACAGGGATTCGGAACAAGAACTTGAAGAAGAATCAAGTTCAACCAACTGCCGACCCCCGGAAGTACAGTACTTGAATCTTCCCGGAACACTCAAGCCACCAAGGCTCAGCCTTCGCGAAGCCACTGTAGGCTTTTCTCGCCAACTCCCCATTCAAGATGGTACTCGTAACCGCTCCACCTCCACTATGGCCCGCCCTCCGAGTGGATCTCGACTTTTGGGCAGCCTTCACGTTCGTTTTCGGCTCGATCGCGTATCTGGGAGATGCGTTTCTTAATATGCGGGCGCCAGAAGATCCGATGTTTGTTAGTTGGTGCTTGTAAGGGAGAAATTATAAGAAGTGATGTTCGTTAATAGCTGGTGTTTGTAAGGGAGAAATTATAAGAACCCAAAAACCCAGACTCTCATCGACTTTCCATCAACTGCTCCATCCAAAATCAAAACTCAAGGTACTTCGTCGGCACTTCATCAACTTCCTCAACAAAACCAAAGGTACTTCTTCGGCACCAGCCTCTTCCTGATTGGGAGCTGTCTGTGGTGGGCCAGCGTCATCAACCACGCTCGAGTGGTGCAATTAGAATCGTTTAAGGGAAGTAAAGACGGACTCAAAAGCCTCGAAATGGCCGGGCGAAATGAAATGACCCGAAATAGTCGCAGAATGAGCGAAGACCAAAAGATGATGCAGAATGATGCTGATAGTAGGGCAGAAAATGAGGCGTTGATCAGAAGGAAGCAGAGGGCCGGTAGTGGCGACGGCTTTGACTCAGCGAGCACCACCGCAAGTGGAGATTCGAGGGTGCGGGCTTCCTAATTATTGAGGGGAACCGGTGCGGGCTTCCTAGTTGAGGGGAAGGTCCAACGGGGAACCGTAGGAATGGAGAAGCGTGGGGACGGAAAACTGTAGGGATCATTTTGGTGGCGGCCGGGACTTGGTGGTGATTAGTGGGGTGCTCTTCGGATTCAGTAGACGACTACATGATAGTTTTCAAAATCAGTCCAAAAAGTTTCTGACTCGATTTACTGAGATGTACGCTCAAGCTCAAGTTTGAACTCAAACTTCGGAATTGAATTCAATGCTCTATTCCAGACTGGAACAGAAGGTCTGGGGAATCGGTAGGTCTCTATGGTAGAATAAGTAGAATATCAAACCTCAGGTGCAGGGCGTGACGCTTTCGGAAGGAGCAGTCGAGTCTGCATTGTTGGTATTAAGCACTTAGAGTGGGTGTGTCAAACTTATTGAATCAAAGTAGACTGCACTTGGTTCGAATTAGAAATGAAAAAAATCAGATACAGACGTATGAGTTGCCCATACTGATGCGTCAGGGTTGCGCATCAACAGGAGGTTGACTGAAATTAACGACGTGTTTTTTTGAGGATTAGTGGTATTGTCCACACCGAGTGTATTTCAGTTTGACGTTGAGTTTGTTGCTGAATCTGTTGTTGAATCTGTTGTTGTGAAATCAAAATCTGGTGTTTTGGGGTGTTTGTGATGGTTCATTGCTTTGAAAATGTTGAATGAAAAATTCAAATTGCAGGATGATTCATGAGATTCGATGCAAACCATCTTAAGTTCATCGCCGCTTTGTAGGTATGAAGTGAATTGATTTTAGATTTTTTGAATGATCACGATGGATTCGGATCCGAAAACCGCGTCGGGGAAGGAGCCTTCCGCCACGGTGAACCACACCTCCAAGAAAGATAGGCTCGCTAAGGGCGGGAGGGATAGTGGCGGCAAGAAAGGCACTGCCAGAAAGAGCGCATCAGCCAGTAAGGGTGCATCAGCCAGCAAGGGTGCATCAGCCAGCAACGGTGCATCAGCCAGCAAGGGTGCATCAGCCAGCAGTGCCGGCAGCGGAAATCCTGGATCCTCGTCGGCCAGTGACCTTAAGAATGGGCATACAGCCAATGGCTCTTCCCCTGCGACACAAATATTAACCAAATCCTCTGATGCGCTGGCAATTACGACCCTACGGACTCATCCGATGGCTACTCCTCTTCCTCCCCACATTCCGCTCCGCTCAATTTTCGTGCTGCGGCACGATGAGACGGAAAGAGATCTTTTGCGCCATCTATTCGGGGTGAGCATCACCTCTCCCCCGACAACCTCAACTCCCACTCAGCTTCACACGAATTCCTCTTACACATTGATCCCCAACCTGCCCAGACTTGGACTCAAACCTCTTTCTGAAATCTCCCTTTCGGGGATTTCTGGGGATACCACCGCAGCTCACGGTGACAGCTTGTGCGATCCCTCCCACGTCGTGTTCTGGCTGAATTGTGTTTCCTCTTGGATATTCGATGCCAACAACGACAGAATGAGGCGCAGAATGACGGTCTTTTTGCAAAGATTGAGGAAGCGAGAAGAGAAAATGGCGAGGAAAATAATAAAAGAAAGGAACCGGGAATTAATGCTGGAACAGGCGGAGTTTGGAGAACATGCGGGAGTCGAAGAGGAGATGAATCTGATGAATGACGATAAGGATCAAAAGGCGAGCCAAAAGCCAAGCCAAACTGCAATTCAGAACGCGAATAACAGCAAAAAGTTAAACGCTGATCAAAAGCGAACCGATCTCCTGCAGTTGACCTCTGCAGATAATTCAGATCGATCGAGTGGCGAGAGCAGTGTCGGCAGCAGCCCTGGGTTTGATGGTGCTGGGAGATACGGGGGATACGGGGATTATGGTAAGCGGTGAATAAATTCGTCTGAACGACTTCTGATATTATGTTTTAGTCAAGTATATCTCACCCGGAAATCCTCAATGTTAATCATTGACTTGCTTATCTAAGCACCACTAGATCCTGTTTCCGGAATATGTAGTCAAGTAAATGTCAACTCCAAACTCCCCTCCTAGGTTCGTCCAACCCCAACCACTTCTTCGATGACGATGAGAGCGCATTCAACCGCAGTTTCAACCGCAGTCTGGTCGATGATCTCGGGAACTCAAGTCTTTTCGCAGATGATATGGATTCGAAACTGGGCTCGCGGATGTCTTCCTTATCGCGAATGCCCTCTTTAACTTCAACCCTAGGAGGACCACTTGGTTTCACTTCAAATCAAGGTGGACTGAAGGGATTCGCGCCAATGGTCGGGGATGCAGATGCAAATTTCCTTGCATTGGCAAATGCTAATTTGATGGGATCCGGCGGGTTTGGCGGGATGAGTGGCGGTCTGAGCCGTATGAGCTCTTTGGGATACGGAGCGGCGGGTTCTGACTTGGGTGGAATGAGTTTGAATACAGGCGGTGTCGGGAGTTTGAGCGGCAAAAGTGGGGTGGGAAAAGGGAAAGGAAAACGGTTGCGGAGGCGGAAGAAGGGTTACGGGAAGGTTTTGGTCAAGGGACTAGGACATGGACTAGGACAGGGATTACACGGCGTCCGGCGTGGAATGCATTTGGCGGAGGTCAGGAAAGGCGGCTACAAAGAAGCAAACCAGCGGAAGATGTTCGGAATCACAGCAAGCACCAATGGTGCTTCTACGAAGACTCGAGAAGTCAACGATGCCGGCGTCAAGAGTCGCGTGAATAGAAAACGTGGATACGAACTGATAAAAGCTAAGTCGGGGCTGTATTCCTCGTCGTCGGAATCTGATTCGGATGGAAGCGACAGTAGTTCAGATTCCTCCTCCGATTGCTCATCAATCAGTAGCCTCCATGGTGGCAATAATGAGGGAGATGATCTCGCTAGTGTAGCACAGGAATCTAGTGATGTACAACATGACAAAATGTGGAACGCGTGGCAGGTTTTTTCTGGGCTGAAGGATGTTAATAGCGATAATATGTCTCTGACTCCTCTGTCCACCACTAATTCTACTGCGGGGGCTCCCACGCACGAGAAAACTCCAACAAACCCGACTCTCGCCGACATCCTGCTAGCTAAGTCCACCGGCACAACATTAATTCCGAAAAAGAATTCCGAAAGCGAAATCTTACCGCAAGGAAACGGCAATGTATCATCGTTCAACGACGTTTTCTTTTCGCACTATTTGGATACGCTGGAGTGCAATGCAGCGCAATTGAATGGAATTAAGAAAAGACATGCCTTCATGACTGCCTTGGGGGGATGTGAATCAACTTTAGCAGGTTCAACGATCGAGGGTGCCATGGGTATGGACATGGGAATCGCGGTCGCTGACCCTAGTGGCAACATTGATGATGATGTGAACACCATAACTCGCGCTGACGGAACAGTAATCCAATACAAGAAGAATACCGCCGAGTTCGTTGCCAGGATTCCGAGAATGCTGTCGGGTGCAGCTGCGAATGATCTAGGAAAGCTCAGCTGTTTTGTTTATTTGAAGCAGGAAGCTGGCGATGTGACGGATATGGCGCAGGACAGTAAGAATGAAGTCCCTACGAAGAAGACCGGGAAGACACCGAAAAATAAGGGGAAAACGCCGAAGAATACGGTAAAAACGCCGAAAGCGATGCTAAATGAGCTGAAGAACGCTACTGCCGCCGCGGATGCGATAGTACCTACCCCAAAGAAGTGCCTCACCGTCCCTGTTCCTATCCCGCTCTATCAAATTTCGAACGTTTACAGAGGCAGTAAACTGCAGTCGATTTCGTACATTCGACTTCCCCCGCCAGAAGTGGAGATGAATCACGACTCGTACTTCTCGGGGAGTAATTTAAATTTTGGAAATTCTTTCGGACAGTCTCAATCGTCCTCCTTTCCTGCCGCATCCGCCTCCAGTATCGGCACTGGCGCTTCCGATTCCGAAGATTCGAAAAAGGAAATGCTTTTGCAGAAGTTGTTGGCGTCTTTAGAGGGATTGAAGGGCAAATTGAAAGGAGGTGATTCAGGAGACAGCGGTACCGGGGGAAACAACTTCAAGAACCATCACAACAATTATGAGTCAATGCTACACGAGGAATACCAAAAGATAATTTTCGCTGAGAGCATGCGACTCTTAAGTGAACCTGCTGGTTCGAAAAAAATCCAAAAACAATTGCAGGAAGTCTCTCCCCTCTTCTTTGCGATTCGCAGTAAATATCGAGAAGTTTCTCAGCAGCTCTGGGAGGCGCTTTCGAGAGCGTTGAAAGAATCAGGTAAATCTTCAAACGGAAACGTCGATGAAAGAGCTTCCGAGACGCCCCTCCTCAATTTCATTCGCACGCACCCCTCTTGCTTTCCGCGCTGCTTCTGCGGTGATTTCACAAACGTGAAATGCGATAGAAGGCATTTACTGCGGGGAATGAAATTAGATGGGTCGTCGCTGGGCGGACAAATGCCAATGGATTATCATTCTACAATGACTTCCGAGTCTCCCGGTACCAACCTCAGCAACCGCTCCCGCTATTTCGACCGGCCTGTGATTGACTGTCTTAAGAGTGATGAGAGGATGTGCCATATCTCGGAACACACAGAAGATGTCCATGACATTGACTGGGACATTGTGAATAGGGACAGCAATACCGCTAATAATCGCACCAATCCTGCGAAGGCGAAAGGGAAGGCGAAGTCGAAATCGAAGGCAAAATCGAAAGCGAAGTCGAAGGGGAAACTGAACGTGAGTTCCGTCGATAATGATGGTGTTGATGATGATGATGAGGAGGATGAAGATATCAACGATATGATGATGACTGCTGGGAACAAGTCTGGTATTAAAAATACGAGTTTGACCGGTTTGCATGCTAGCGGTAGTGGCGCTGCAAATCCAATTTCAGAACTCGATTATCTTCTGATGAGGGAGTGGGGCTTGCAGAGTCAAATTACTAATTCGGAGTCTTCGGAGCTCGAACCCACCTTACAGTCTCTCCCATTTTCCGATACAACCATCGATTCCGTTTCCCTCGCCGAAACTCTTCCAAAACACTTCTCGTTACAAAAAATATCGCAACTCATTAGCACTTGCTCCACAAACACCGATATCCTGCTACCGGTCGTCCATTGGCATTGTCCGTGTCGGAAGGTCGGAGGTAGTCACTGCAATGCGAAAGTTTTGTGGACAGAAACAGCGATTTGCGATCATGTCATGCAGCTGGTGCGGGAGTGGATCGGGGAAAGTGGGGAAGCTGTCAAAAATGAAATTCCTCCCTCGGTGCGTACCAGCGTCATCGATCCTCTCGTGACCCCAGAAGTGGAGAAGTTTGCGGTACTGACCTACTGGGGATCTCAACCTTTACGAGACCTGGAGATGAAAGTGAGGGAGCTGGAAACAGGAGTCGTGAGAAGTTCTGGGAGTGGGAAGGAGGTGGATACTGTTCCTGTCGGGAGTGATGGTCTTGGTTTCGATACTGGTCTTGATTTTGATACGCATCCGATGGATATTAACGCGGGTAATACCAAGTCGCCCTTGAGTGCCAAGAGCAAAAAGAACGAAGCGAAGAGCAAAAACGAGAGCCAAAGTCTCGTAAACCCTAAATCCTCAACTTCTAACCCTTCTGGTTCGCCTTCCATGAAACTCGTCCCGTTGCATTTAGGATCTCCCGCCGCAAAAAGAGTCAAATTCGCTCTAGAGAATGGTGATCTTAAAGAACTATCGGTGGCAGAAAGTGATAACCTACCAAAAGGTTTGAAGTCTTCTCCAAAGGACCTAAGTTTAACTCTCTCTCTGTCGCCGGGCAACACTAAGAAATCCAATATCAAATCGCACGCCAGCAAATCTCTCTACAATGGCTCCAGCTCTCGAAATATCATCCACGAGTCCTACTCCCCCAACCCAAACTCAATGTTCGCCTCGTTTATTCGGAGCGTTGTGGAGTTGATGTATGGGGATATAAAGATTACGAAATTGGTGAAAAGATACGCGCAAATCGGCGTCGAACGGATGTGGGCACCGGGGGAGAAACCGCCCGGGGAAGGTGCGGGGAGTCTTGGAGAGGGGAGTCTCGGAAAGTATGAGGGTGATTTGGGGGAGGATAATATTAAGGATCTGGAAGATCAAAACGGGGGATTCGACACCAAACAGAACAAGAAAGCGAACGCCAAAGCGAGCAGCAAAGCCACCAACTCGAAGACTTCGCTCGAGGACAAGAACGTGAAAACCCGGGGTCGGGGCCGCCCACCAGGTTCGAAAAATAAAACTGCCGAACAAAAACTTGAAATCCCTGATTCCCCAAAGATTGAGAAGACAGGAAAGCAAAGAGGAAGACCAAAGGGGGCAAAGAATAAGGCAAGTATGGAGAAGCAAAGTACTGAGAAGGAAAGTAGTGGGAAGAAAACTACGGAAAAGAAGACTATTGACAAGAAAACTACTGACAAGGAAGATGCGGAGGAACTACTGTTTCAAGAACTCGACCGGGAATTCTCTGACTCGCCGAAAGAGAAGAAGAAGGACGGGAGAGGACGCCCGAAGGGTTCAAAAAATAAGAAGGGGACTGAAGAGGTAATTTTGCAAAGAGGAGAGTGAGACGTGCCTCAGGATTGTATTAATACGGCAGAATACGATGAATTTCTGTCTCCCCCAATACTTCACACTGCTTCATAGAGCCCTATGATTGCAGTCATAGAGCCCCATGATTCCAGTAATTAAGTACTCAACTTTAGGCACTTAATGGCTACCTACTAAGAATATTTTCAAACACACTAGGTAGCCAAACCAAAAACACCTACTAAGAATATTTTCAAACACACTAGGTAGCCAAACCAAAAACACCTACTAAGAATATTTTCAAACACTCTAGGTAGCCAAATCAAAAACGCGCTGGGTCGGCAATGACATTTGCCGTGGGAAGCAGGCCGAGAAAGCTCAAAACCGCGGCTTTTTCAAATGTTGGATCGACTTGGATTTAGAAGTGGTCTGGATGAAAGTGAGAAGGAATTTGAGTGATCAGGGGGGTGATCGATTACTAGACAATCAGATGATGTCATTAGGGAATCAGATGGCCTTGTCGCCTCGGTCAGTGACTGGTGGAGGAGGATTTTCGCCGATGTCAGGTGGTATGGTGGGATTTGGAGAGGGAAGCAGTAACCTCAACTTCTCCCCAAGCCGCAGTAACTTCAGCGCAATAAACTCACCGTATTCGTCGAAGTCGCCGTATTCGCCGAATCACCAGCACTCTACAGCCGCTTCAACAAATCCGATTGAGCTGTTACTCTCGATTTTCAATTCCCAAAACTATCTGCAAGACGTTGTCGTCCGTGGGTTGCCGAATACCAATGCAGGCGACGAAAGTGATGCTGAGGATGGGGATGCGACTGCTTTGGGAGGAGGAGATGCCACGGTGGGAGGCGATATGACCACGTCTTTCGGAGGCGATATGACAACTAGTTATTTCGGCGGCGGCGACATGACAACAGCAGGTGACAAGCAAACATTGGCTCAGAAGGTGACAAGCAAACAGGCGAGTAAACAACTTCCTTCCCGCGCCACGAATCCTCCGAAATATAGATCGGCAAGAGGCCAGATCCCCTATCATCAGAAAGCAAACATGAACTTCCACCTGCACCGGGACAACAGGTGGATCATGCGAAATGACGAGGACGTCTTGCTGAGGATTCCAGTTTGGGTACGCTGAAATGAGGGGAAGTTCAAATTTTATTCAATACTTAATTCAGTAAATTCAAATTGACATGGTGACATTATAGGAACCATGCTATGATGGATGCGATTACTCTCGATAGAGGATGTACAGGTTTGCGAAATCTGTCTTTCCTGTACTTGAGAGAGCCATCGTTGCGTGATTTCGGAGAACCAATAGCAAAGAAAAACGTAATTTTCAAGGTATGTGAATCGGGAGTGGAATGCGCCAATATTGATCCGTTCGTCTGGGAGCGGGCGGGGCAATGGAGAGGAGGGAAGGTAAGAAATTTTAATCGATTTGATAATTTCCATAGAGCAGTAGTAGTACGATTATTATTCCCCAGTTTTTAGAAGCTGAGCGTCACCAGTGAAACTAATTGAATTCTCTCCCAGCTCAACCGCGACAAGTGGCTCGCGCGTCGGAAGAAGCAGTCTAAGTCTACGCATGACAGCCGCACCAACGAGAACGATGCCCTCCTCGACAATCGCTTTGTGGGTCCATTTATTAAGAATAACATCAGCGGTAATAAGAGCGACAACGGTATGGCCGATGCAGAAGACGATGATGAGGATGGCGAATTCTATTGCGAAGACATGTTTAGTGAGATCTACGATGAGGAAGAATTTTTTCTGTTTAGCGTGCAGTTACACGAGGTTATAGGGGGTGATGCGGATGGGTTATCGAACCTTTCGGGGAACGGAGTGAGTAGTGGATCGGGGAATGCATCCAGCAGTGGAGCGGTGAAGCTCATGAGCAGCTCCATCACTACGGTAGATAAGCTGGTTGGGGAAAGTCAAAGTACTGCGAACGTCGCCACTTCCTCGAAAAAACAACCCGCAATGAAGACTCGAAAGGGTAAAACCACTATGACGAATCAAGATGTAATAAATCAGTTACATAAGAAGCCGGTGATCAAAAGCCTCGACAAAGCCCTCGACAAGAATCCGACGAGACGCGCAGCCCCACAGAAGAAAGCTGTGAAGACGAAGAAGATAGCTCCCTTCTTGACAAAAGTTTACAAATACGCCAAAAGAGCCAATGCAGCGGGACAGAAGGTCAGCCCAAAATTTAAGAATACTCTCGGCGATACTTCTCACAAGGGCAGTCTGAGTCAGGGTAAACAGAATCTCGGGAGCGGCTTCGGATCTTCTACCGGTGGTTTTGGTAGTAGCTTTGGTGATCCGTTTAGCGATAGTTTGGGAGATCCGTTTAGCGATGATTATGGGGCTGCTTCCGGTTTTGGGGATTCTAAGGATGCGAATCATGCAGCTGGAAATAATGATTTTGGAACGCCTGGTAAAGTATCCAATGGCAAAACGTCTAATACCAATAGATTTGCATCTCCCTCGTCTGCTTCTCCTGGGAGTGTGAGTAATATGACCGGAAAAAGTGAGGGACAGACCGCAGGCAATCTCAATCCCTACCGTCCTTTCGATTTGCCGAAGTTGGGAACTCGCTTGGGGTCATATCAGCTGAATCTGGTGTTCAAGGGGAGGATGTGGTTTCAGGAGGTTTAAAACCAACGTTAATAATGACAATGTACTGCAGCTGGCTGGTGCGGCTAGCGAGTGTTCGGACTAGTGATATTTGGTAAGCGAACCTCTTACGTACAGTGATTTGTGACCGAGCCTCTTACAAGTATTTACATGCATATTACCTGATATTATTGAATTTTGAAAAAGGATTGCTTCCAATCTTAGGTACTCACTCGCTATTGTGCTAAACAAGTCTACTAATATCGATGTTGCTTATGTTATCGCTTCTGTAGAAGCAAGTTTCTTTTTTTTTGCGTTTCCTTTTTTGCATACTATTAATTACATAGTGGGATCAATCAATGAAACGGGTTCAGTGGCCGACACAAATGGAAGCTGCGGTAGATACTATATTGTCTGTTTTTGTATCCGTTTTCTCTCCGAAGAAATGAGCATCTGCTGCGTTTTCTATCCGAAGAAATGTTCAGAGATTAAGTATTTTTTCTCCCCAGCACCCCTTGACCAAATGCGATGAATTTTGAGATATCA
>Ga0099798_10344_pt1 | contig 15900 bp, 14 predicted proteins | sample Uncmet_Sort29A_1_FD_89870 | JGI IMG/M metagenome (GOLD analysis project Ga0099798, IMG submission 89870) | Marine eukaryotic communities from CALCOFI LINE 67, Pacific Ocean - CN13ID_Sort29A_1 | ecosystem: Environmental > Aquatic > Marine > Oceanic | place: Pacific Ocean: Monterey Bay | collected...
AGCGACGAGGATGAAAAAATCGCGGAAAAAGAGTTCAACAGCACTGAAGTTGGAAATCGATTTTCCCGCCGCGCATTGATCGCTGATGCTACGTTTCTAACGTTAACGTTGGACCAAAGACACCCGACCGGAAAACCGACGCAGGAGGAGTTAACCCAATACCGCCACACGCCTGTTGGAAAAAGAGCTCAGCCTAATGCTGTGATCACTGATTTGTTACGGCAATTCACTGATGACAAGCCGGGTAAGGTGTATCTGTTCAGTAACGGACGGGGACCAGATGGAATTCCCGAGATTTCGCTCAAATTACCAGGGTCCAGTTCCAGCTACTACTACGGTTACGGGGATTCGGGAAAATCCTATGCTGAGGGATTGACAAACGTCGAAGCACATTCTGGTGTGCCGTTGGATAACGGACTCTATTCCAGTTCTGGCTGCATGTGCTACCGTGATCCGTGGTTGACTGGTGGGTTGCCCGAGCCGTCGATCCTGATGTCTGGATGGGTGTCTGATCAGCACGTGTTTTTCAACAAATCGAACAAGCAAACCGACTACGTTGTTTATGACGCGATGCAGACGTGGCGATGGAACTACGTTTATGACGTACCGAAGATCAGTAAAGAGGCCATTGAGGATAACCAGCTGTATGTGTGAGCGATACGGGATTGTGGAAGGTTGGTGGATTTTGGGCATGGATGTATTTATTTTTTGCATTTTTGCACAATTGTTTGATGATTCATTTTTACAGTTTTTTTCAAGCGACAAACAAATTCAAGCATTTTCTTAACATTCAATGCGTTTTCTAAATTATTATTTTACGACATTTTATTTTGCCTTGCGATTTTGTGAATTTTTGAGTTTTTGTACTAATAGACTAGTTAGGGGTTCACACAGGGGTGCTGCTAGTATTTGCATACGACAACGAACATAATATTTTGGAAATAATACTAATGACGCCGCGCTTGCGGTTACTATTTTTGTAAATTTTAGTTTCAGTTTTTTTTTAGTGCACGAAAAAATTGAGGGAAGAATCCCGTAGGTTTTAGGGTCAACTGTCAGTCGTAGTACAAAATTGTCATTACTAGTCTTTTTTGAAGTATTCTGTCGTGAATTTTCAAATTTTCAAGGGAAATTCAAGGGGGTAGTAACGTTCAAAGATTTTTCGAAAATTGTATGATTTGTTTGAATGGGAGTTCAAATTTTCGATTTGTTTGAATGTGGCAATTTTGTAAGGGGCATGGGAGTTCAAATTTTCGAGACAATTTTGTTCTGGGAGAAAAAAATTCATCTGGGAAGGGACTAATTTTCATATTTTTTCAAAAATGTATTCACAAATTTTCAAAACAAATTTTCGTTTTCAAAATGCATTTTGTCAAACAACTTTTGTCCACCAATTTTAAAACATTCCTTTCAGGGTATTTTATAAATTTGGATTCTTGTGAATATAATAAACCAACCTTTGCTGATATTAACGAAATTTTCCAAAAGAAAACAACATTAATTTCCTATTTTGTACCTATAACTATGAATTGCATTGATAATATTTTAAAATTACAAATTTGTCAGGATGCTAAGAGAAATTTTGCATTAAAATTTAACAAAACGAATAAGCTCGAAAGATTTAGACACCTTTAAAATTTCTACACGTAGTGTAGTTTTCTCTTTTGCAAAGAAATTTTGCTAATTGTCTTCAGAAAAAAAGCAAAAACACCGTGCTTCAAATATCAATATAGAGCTTTCAGTAGTTCTCTTTGATATATTCACACGGAAAAATTGTTTGAAAAAAAAAAGGTTCTCTTTCAGTGAAGCTTTTAACAGTAACTACCTTAATTGTATATTTTTCGCAATTTCTCAATTTGCAAAATACTATCAATTCAACGAATTTATAGCTCAAAGTTTTGGTACAAAAGCAACAAGTTTTAATAGGCTTGTATTTTCCTAAAAATAATTGAATTTGAATTTATAAACATAACCTGTTTTCCGACCCTTTTTTAGGATTTTTTTCCTTTACGATTTTTTCAATAACGAATTAATCCAAGGTGTAATATATTTTGCATTTGGTGTAGTAAAAGAAAGAAAATTTTGCAAAATAATTTGAAAAAATTACTACCCCTTTTTTTATAGAAATAGATATACAGAGTTCTATTTTTACAGCAATAATTTAACCTATTAAACACCAAAACAAAATGGCAGATAAAAAATCAGCCAACCACCCACCCCCCGGTATGGAAGAAAGCGGCCCCCCGCCGAATTTACCCCATTTGTCAAGTGAGCGTGTGATGAAAGACCCAAGGAGTCCGAGTGCAAGTACTAGTGAGGCTGGGCCAAAGAGCGTGGTTAAAAAACTGTCACAGGAAGGTATATCAACGTCCGGTGAGAAAGTTACTTTCAATTTGATGAACGGAATAACTGATCGGTATGAACCGCCGAGTAATATGAGCAGAAGGAGCCTTGGTCGGCGAACAAGTAGTAACACGATTTTTTTTGTAATTTGACATGTTTTTGAACATTTTTTGGTCCATTTTTTGATTTTTTTGGTACTTTTTGGTCCATTTTAAGGGTTTTTTTGATATGTTTTGATTATTTTGCGAGTGCGATTACAAAAAAACCTTGTTCAGCCAGGAGAAGGGCGACGCAACAGCGACGACTGCGCACACGAGCAGTGCAAATAATCGATCCAGAAACAATTTATTGTCAGGTCACCCAACACCACGTGAAGGAGGCAGAGATAATAATCAGCCAAGAAGTGGTGGCGGGTTTAGTAATCATGGCAATAATGGTGCAGCTTCGCATAACTCGACGAGCTCCGATGGCAGGGCACGGTCTGCAACGACACCGAGCTCCCAATCCGGCGCAAACTCAACTCGGCACAATAGGGGCGATCACTCTGGTGTCTATAAAATAAGGTCCGAATCACTGGGCTTTCAAAACTCGCCAAACTTAACAACTTCCCATTATATGAACGCGCATAAAAGACAAAGCCAAGGTGTCGTCGGTGGTATATCCGGCACCCAACCGCTATCATCTGGCTCGAACCAAAAAGGACGCGACACGGCCGGTGGCTATCAGTGCAGTGATCCATCTGAGTTAACAAGATTTTTTTTTTTAAATCGAACGCAGCTTTTGGTGAAAAAATAGGCTAACGTTAATAATAAAACTAAACATTGGTCAAAACCTCAAAAATCGAAGGCGTAATTTTAGTACTATTAGAATTGTTTCGTTCAAAAATTATTTTAAAGAACGAGTCAGTTTTATAAAAACTTCTTGTTACTTCATCAGGGCTCGGTCCGAACAGGGGACGCGTAAAATCGTAGACCCAATAACTGCCGCAGCCACGGCCGCTCTTTCACATCATCATGGTAAAAATTCCGCAGTAAGATCCTCGATCGACTCCAGCACCGGCGCAGATTCCCGAAACGCAGTGGCTATATCCAACTACATAACAGCAGCCTCCCATGCGGTAAACGCAGCACAGGCTTCTTCTGCTGTTGGCCAGATTTCTGATCCGAAATCGCCGGGTGGATTGGCGAACCGAGGCTCAGAATCGCTCGGCGGCGGCGGACTATCCTCTGTGACTCAGAGCAGACTAAACCGACCGCCACCTGGGTTCGAGGAAGAGAAAGCGAAAATCAAGCTCGCCGACGGTTTGCTCGACGGGTTGATATCCGGTTCAGCGGTTAGCGGCAACACAAGTGGCGACAAGTCCAGCTCAGGCCAAACACTCGCATTATCGAGCGCAGTGTCCGGGCAAACACAATCTCTCTCAGCTATGACGAAAGGCGGTGGCAGCGTAGTTTCTGGCGGCGGGAAAACCGTCGGCTCGACGTCCCAGTCGTCTCTAGCCTACATGCTGCAGCAAGGCACAGGTGGCCGCCCGCACGGCACGCAAGCGCCGCACAATTCTCAAGCGACCTTGGCGCCAGGCCAGAGCATGGCAAATTTCGGCGTTGGTCAGTCGACCGTAGCCATGAGCTACCCTGGATCTTCGCTCTCCCCCGCCGGTTGCATGAGCCCGGCTGGGTACAGCTCACCCGGTGGCAATATGGGGTCCATGCGCGCGAGCGGTGGGTTTGGGAATTTCGGACAAAGTCACGGCATGAGTAGTCCTCGTCATGCGCATCATGGAGCACAGCCGAAACTACCGAGTGCCGAGCAAATTCAGAGCGACATCAACATGCTGGTTCAAAATTTGAACTCACTGACCCAAGTCGCGGCTTCGCAGTTCGCGCCCCCAGGCATAAACGACAGCATTAAACAGATGAACGAAACTTTACAGCACCAGATACAGCTGTTAAACTACGTCGTCCAAAACAACGCTGGCATGCATGCTTTAGGCAAAGGCCGCGATCACAGACGGCTTGAAGGCGCAGCTCCTGTTCCAGGACGAAATTCACGCACGAATTATGACCCGAGAAACCCGGCCAAACATCGAACGGCTTCTCGTGACGGCATCAATGCGAAAAAAACAGAAAACGCACAAGCTGGTGGCCCGTTGAGTCTGGCCGAATTGATCGGAGGTGGAAATACTGCTAATAATGGCCAACAAAATGCGAATTCGGCCACTTCAATGGAGAAAACATCAACCGACCATACGGCCTCGACCAGTGCGGGTAAAGCGATTTCCCTCGCGTCTATGGTCGGCAACGAAGCGAACGTCGCGGGAACAAGCGCACCCTCGAAAGGCGCGACGAACAATGCTGGCTTAGTAAGTTCGCCAAAATCCGCCGAAGTATTTTCACAAATCGAGTTCCAGTCATATCACCAAGGCATCCAAAATCCCGCCAGTTACTTAGAAAGCGTTGATCCATACTACGGCCGCAACACATATAACACGATTTTTTTATAATCGGACTCAAAATGACAAAAAATGGGTCAAAAAATGGAAAAAATGAGTCCAATTATAAAAAAATCGTGTCATATCAGACGAAAACTGGGAAAGGAGGACGAGAAGCACTAGCTGCAGCTGCTGCTAATAACGCTGCTGCTCAGGCAGGTGCATCAGCAATGCCATTATCACTAGCTCAGGTATAACTCACTTTAGTTCGGATTTGTATTTTTTTTGTGAAAAAAAATATTTCGAAATTCTTTTTAACGACTGGATTTACAACCATTTATTTAAGGTTAGACCCTCGCATTTTTTTCAAAACTCACATTTTTCAAAACAAAATTTATTATCGATCAAAAATTTTCTCAGGCAATTCCCATGGGTGGATCCGGTGGACAGCAAAACTCGAATGTGAACGCAAACAATCCCGGAAAAGGAGAGGACATGTTCACCAAAGAATTATTATCCCGACCTGACTCAAAATATGTGCAGCAACAAAACAAGCTGAACATGCTGATAAACCAACCCCCAAATCCAAACGGACCCCAGCAAAACTCAAACCAATCCGACACTAAATACACATCCGGCACCGGCATGAGCCACTTAAATACTGGCAGCAAATACGAAGTTGGCAGTAAAGAGTTCTTGATTTCTTCAGTGCACGACCCAACAGGGTTGGACTCCGGTCTGAACTTCCCCAGCTCCGGATGTCAGCAAAACAGCAATAGTGGAACAACCCAGCAAAATAGTAGTCACAATAACACTCCCGGAATGACATCCCCCAACATGTACGGAGCCAGCCCAAGCACAGCGCATCATCATCTACAGGGCATGCTGCCCCCTGGATTGCCGCATTTTAGTAACCAGAACAACAACCACACGCCGAATTCAAAACAAATGGCAAAGTACCATCAGCAGTTCCGCGGAATGTTCCCAGATTCGGGAAAGCGAGAAACAGCTGCAGAAGAAGTGAACCGACATCTACACAAACTAGTTGACGACATCTCAATGCCGCAGGAAGCACAAACACTGGCTGTTTCGATTTTCGAGGAACTAATTTGCGCCCAAGTAACCGACATGTACGGATCAGATAACGTGTCAGCGCATTTATTCGGTTCGTCTAAGAATCTAACGCTCTTGAAGGATTCAGATTTCGATGTGGGATTGATGTTCACACAAGACTCCACCATGCATAAACTGTGCTCACCGAAAGATTTCATAAAAACGCACGGCGGTGCAGGTGACAACAGTGAAAACAACAATAATATTGGTTCCGAATTGGTTTCGGTAAAAGAACACCAAAGCTCAGACTCAGACGGTTCGGATGAGAAACAAGTCGCGGTTGCGAAATTGGACAACCCGGCTGACAGCACAAGTTCGAGTGAGAAAGGCGACAAGGACAATGAAAAGCCTGCTAATAATACAACTACTAACATAGTAGAACCATCAAGCAATACTGGAAATACTATGTCCTGTCCGGTTGAAACATTTCTGCAAAAACATTACGGCGAAGCTTTAGCGCAAATGGAGGCAGCGGGTATGTGTCCGCAGTCGATTTCCAGCGGGAGCAGTACAAACACCAGCACAACAGGTGGTATACGGTCGGCCATCGATAATAACGCCGCAAGCAGGCAAACTGGGGCAGCGGGACTCAGCTCTGTTTGCGAAACTAAAGAACCATCTTCTACAGCCAGCAAAAACCCGAATGAAGCCGCCGACGCAGCTGCCAGTGGGAATAGTACTGCTAAAACAGACAAAAAAGACAGAAAAGACTCAGCCGAAGCCCCAGGATCATCTTCAAGCAGCAGCGCATCAGTTATTCCTGGAAAAAAACGCGACACAACCGCTTCTCAGATTCCGGAAAAAATGTAACACGATTTTTTTATAATCGGACTCATTTTGGATGTTTTTTGGCCCATTTTAAGTGTTTTTTTGATTTTTTTTGTCATTTTGAGTCCGATTTATAAAAAAATCGTGTTATGTCAGAACCTGGCTCCGCTCTGTCCAGAACCACTGGGACGAAAATAGAACCCACAAAAGAGCAGTCCGAAGCAGAAATTAAAGATGCGCTGAAGAAAAATACCAAGTAACACGATTTTTTTATAATCCGACTCAAAATGATAAAAAAATCGAAAAAACCTTTAAAATGGATCAAAAAAAAAAAATGGAAAAAACTCGGATTATAAAAAAATCGTGTTATGTCCGATTCATTAAAGTCCACCCACTCCCAACACACAACCACTTCATCAGCCCAGATGCAATCGATCACTGAGAAACCATTCCCGGTCAAAGCGAGGCGCGACAACTACTACATAATTCTGGCACTGCGCGACTTGAAATTGAATCTCGAAGATAAGTTCCACTCGTGCGAAATCGTCGAACAGGCCAGGATCCCAGTTCTAAAATGCATCCTCGTGGTGCCTGAAGAAGAGTTAAGATTGTTTCCTTCCGGCAAAATAATTTTTGAAATCTCCATTCGCACGCACAATTACGAGCATTTAAATACTAGAATCACCGAGCTGTATACATCTTTTAGGCCAGGCAGGTTAGTCGCGAATTTGTCGAAATTTCTAAAACGGTTCGTGAAGATCCACAACATATGCGATGCATGGCGAGGCACTCTGTCAAGTTACAGCTACACACTCATGCTGATTATGTATTTACAGAAGCTGAAAATATTACCGAATCTACAATCGGATCAGTTCCTACATTCGCTAGACCCAGGTGCGTCCAAGAAGTTAGCCTCAAACATGACTGGCGGAAACACAACAGTTAACCTGACCAGCTTATTAAACGTTAACCTACTAAACAGTAAACTGCAAAGCAAAGTCGACGAAAGTGAAAACGGAGGAGACACAACAAATGCGGCGAAAACAGTACCACCATCTTCCGGTGGCGCAGAGAGCAGCAGCAAAAATAATAATATTCTTCAGTCAAAAACTACGAGCAACAATCAACCATCGTCGACCATGTCGAATGGGTCGAAAATAGCCAATGGTCAATTTAACACCGGCATGACATCCAGCAGTTCCGGCTCAAACAACCATGGAGTAGACAACAAAGCGGGTAATATACTGTTTTACGATTATACTAAGCTGGTATTTGGCGAAGATAGTGAGGACGAAAACAGTACGGCTGAAATTTTGAGAAAAAGACGAGCAAGCAACTATTACACAAAAGAAGAGTTCGTAAAATTGAAGCAAACTTTTGCAAAGCTCGATTGGTCGCATGACCGAGATTGTTTTGCGAGCCCAATAAGTGATGAGGATTTCCAGCTCGAGCACGGTGACTACAGTAGTTTATTGTACAGGCTGTTGGTAGGTTTTTTGACATATTATGCTGCTAAATTCGACCCGGTGAAAGACATAATCTCGATTAAAGAAAACTCCTTTCGCAAAGAGGGAAAGTACAACGGTAGCTACCACGTGGTTATCCAAGATCCTGTCGAGCCGAACCGTTGGTTGGGCTGTAGGCAGTTTAAACTTTCTGCTTTGAATGTGGTTTTGAATAATCTGAATTTTGTTTTTTGATATTTGCAAAAAAAAAGTCCGGTCTAAAAATCCGCATTATGTTTATCATAAAAATTAATCATACAAGTTTGAATTGAAGAAGCCTGGAAGAGAATTCGGGACAAATTCCGAGAAGCTGCCCAGTGGCTGCAGTGTGAGCAGTGGAGCCATTATTTGCAGAATCTGCATTTAACACGATTTTTTTGATCGGACTTGTTTTTTTTTTTCATTTTTTGGTTCATTTAATAAAGGTTTTTTTTTACTTTTTTTATAATGTCGGATTATACAAAAATCGTGTTATTTTATTGACTTCACGAAGGCGGCGGGGACGCGAGGGTCGATTCATTTCCGACCGAGTTTGTTCGCAATGCAACAGGGAAATACTGTTGGGTCAGGTTCTTCTCACCACACTTTTAATTTCGCGCCCGGTTCGCCGTCGGCGAGTCCAGCGCACCACCAGCAGTATCACCCTTCTTCTGCACAGCACGCGAGCAGTCCGGATGCGCATGCTATTTATGGTTACGAGCACAGCAGTAGCAGTGCGAACCCCGCCGCAGCTTCACCTTACGCTGCCGCGGCCGCTGCCCACTACGCAGCAGCGCAGCAAGCCCACGCAGCGCAACACCACCATGCGCAAGCACATCAGCACCAGCACCAACAACATGCCCACGCAGCACACCATGCAGCTCAAAATCAACGGCACAACCACCACAGCCAGCACAGCCACCACTCACCAATTATGCCAGCTGCCATGGCGGTTCCATTCAGTGCAGGCGCGATTCCGGGTTCTGCCGGATTACTCGATGCTGTTGGTGGCCAAAATTCAGTCAACAATGGAAACCTGACCAACATGTCTGCAGATCGCTTCTCCATGGGCTCTGGAGTATACGGCGCTAGCTCAGAATACGGTGCTGACTCGAAACCGAACCATAATATTATGCTTGAATCCGCCGTTCACGGTGGCATTGCTCCGCCGAACAGCACCATGACCGGTGCGCGAACGCCCGGGGCAAGTAGCAGCGTGAATAACCCCACTGGGTACGGACTGCAATAGTTTAGTTTTTTGTTGGGATAAAAAAAATCTGCAAAGGAAATGAGGGAACAGTACTAGTAATTGATAGTATAATATACTATCCAGGAACGATACCAACTGCTTTTACTGCTTGTGAAGAATAATATGCTGGCGAATAATTTTCCAGGATTTCAGTATTCTGTATTTTTGGGGCTTGGATAAATTTGTATTTTTTGGAAAAAACACAATTCTGTCAAGGTTTTGAATTTTGACAGAAAAACGATAACAAACTAAAACCTTAGATACCTACTACTTATGAGATTCATTTCTAGCCAACACACCTTGCATGAAACAACAAAATAATTTTGGGACAACATATACTTGTAGAAGATGATATCATAATTAGTACAACGACCAAAATCAGTATAATAGTCGTAGTACTAAAAAAAATTTTCTTTCCTGCATGTATTTCCCTTCTTTTCTTCTCATAAAATTGAATTTGGGCCAGAAACTTGATGTTCAAAATTATTCTTATCTATTTTCCAAAATATATTTCGTCATTCGAACAAAAAAGCATTTTGCTTTTTCCTGGATCATATTTTGCTTAATAACTGTTGTTTAGTAGTACTACACCCTCATTTCTTTTGCGCATTCGGGGCTTATGGGTTGTTTTATATTAGTTTTTTTGTACATGTTTTTCGGTTCTTTTTATTACCACGATTAGTTACCACTATAAATTTCAGTAACGTTTTATGATTATCGTTTTATATACCGTTTATGCACTTGAGACCGTTTTTGTAATTGACATTTATACACCTTTGTTATAAGATACCTTTAGTTCTTGATATTTCGGACACCAATTTTTACCTAATACAATTGTTGAAAATTTCAAAAATATTTTTGAGTCTTTATAAAAAAACAGTTTGCTAATATCAAGGTTCAATATTGGTCAGAATTGTCATGTTTTGGCCAGTTTTTAACCAGCCTGATATGGTACGGAAAAAAAACACACACAACGAAAAACAACCCTAATATTTTAGCAGTGTTTTTTTGGCTCAAAAAAAATCATATACTAGACTATAGATTAGTTGGACATATATTTGAACACCATTGCTTTTTTTGTCCCGGGGGTATTTGATGACTAGATTAAAAGAAGATTGGACTACATATTTTTACACAAACCTTGCTGCAAATAATATATTGGGTAGATCTATTTTCGGTTTTAGATTTAGGCGCATTATTTTTTTTCCAAGAATTTTCCGAAAGATTTAATTGATTCTGTGGTCGAAATTGGTGCGCGAAAAAAAAAGACTGGGGGACGTTTTTTTTTGTACAATTTCTTCTAATTAAAAAAAAAACATTTGGTTCCATCTATTATCTGTTTTTGAAGCTATAACCTATACTTAATATAGCGACGTTTTTTGTAAATATTTTAGGCTCGGAGGATGGGAAAAAAAAGGTTTTATAGTCGGTTGATAAAGCTTGAAGCAAAATAAAATGCGTAGATTTTTTGTGTGGAGATTGAAAAAAAAAAACGCATGAGTACTAGGTATACACAGGTGAGGAAGGATCAATATACCGCGAAGGACAAATTCAAAAATGATCCTCCATTTGCACAACACCTGTTGGTATACTATTTACACACGATTACGCATTTTTTGTTTTGTGGACAAATTTTTTTGTGGTGGGGGCGGTTGACAGGTGGAATGAAGAGGTGGTAAAAAAAAAAAAAAAGCATTGGTGGTAAAAATATTAAAATTTTTTTGCGCTAAAACGGTGGTAAGACGTATAAGGCAAACAAAGAACAACACTTTAATAACATCGAACAACTAATATCTCTTTTCTGGGTCATACAATTTTTGTATTTTACATCGGCTGTGTTTTAACGCATTTTGAAATCACACAGGGCGAGATTTTTTGTACCAATAATATTAAAAAACAAACCGGCTACAATTGGGAAATTTTATTGATGTTTCTTTTTTTTTTCCATTTTATTTCCATCGAGTTCTTCGTTTTCTTTCCATTGAGTTCATCACACCGATTCATTGTCAAAATTATTTTGTATAAAATGACCTGTTCATCGTCAAAAAAATATTAAAGATGTTTTCGTATCATTTTGTTTGCATTTTTTGGAAGCGGGAAGAACAATTGGGGAGGGTTTTTTTAAGTACTGTTCAAATTTCAAGGGTGTTTGTTCTTTTTTTGTTTTTTTCAATTGAAATTGGGTTCACCAGCGAGATATATTACATGCATTGGAATGGTTCATTAGACACTAGTACATTCAAGGGTTTAACTGCATGCCTGGTTGATTAGACACTATTTATTTCCGTTGTTAGTAATTATTCTATTTTGCACGGTTAGATTTGTTTTATTTGGAGTTCCCCGACAAAGAACAAAAGACAATCAAAAATGGCGCATGAAAACAATGGTTCTTCCTTTGATGTTCCAATCGGGATGTTGGGAACTAATAGGGAGTTTGCTACTGACTACGACTACTTTAAACTATTTTCTGTTTCCGAAAGTATATGGTCAAAAAAAAAAAATCAAAATTATCGGGTTGAGATGAAAAAGTGTGGGAAAAAATTTGAAAAGAAAATCTTTAAAAGGGTGTCAAAAAATAAAGTTTGAACTCTCCCACCAGGTGCAACCGTCCAAGAAAAATCTGGTCTGATCGACTTATCACCGCCGGAACTAATACTTGGCGCCCTACCGTTGTTTATCGCAATATTTGTGGCGCAAAAGTATAGTCTAAACCTATCAACGCAAATGATGACTGGTTTCGCGCGTACTTTTGTCCAATTGTCGATCGTTGGATTGATCTTGAGGCCGATATTTATTGAAGGAACTCTCCATCCAGCGGTCGTTGGGTTGTATTTGTTTTTCATGACGAGTGTAGCGAGTTTTGAATCAAGCAGGCGACCGAAATACGTGTTCAGCGGAATGTTTTGGGTCGTGTTTGGGTCTATTTTCTCGGCAGTTGGGATTGTTTTTGGTTTCGCGTTAGTTTTTATAATAAAACCGGATCCAATTTATGATCCAAGGTATGTGATTCCAATGTGTGGCATGTTACTTGGGAACGCTGTGAGCGCGACTTCTTTGTCTTTGAATTATTTCACGACGCGATTAGTAGAGCAACGAAACGAACTAGAGGCGCTTCTGGCATTCGGTGCGAATAAACATGAAGCGTGCAGGGTTTTGTTGCGTGAAGCGACGCGCCAGGGTTTTACTCCAAATTACGGAATAAAAGAGCACTTGACGTAATAAGCAAGAGCACTTTGATAAAAAAAAAAAACAATTTTTCTGAGTTTTTTTTTGGTCCAAATTCTTAGGGATTTTCACGTGAAATGGACCGAAAAAATCATAAAGGGAAAACACAGTGTTTTTAGTCCATGTCAAACTCAGAAAAATGCATTTTTTTGATCAAAATGTCCAGTTCAAAGTGCTCTTCGTTATTGCGAAAAGTGCTCTTATATTACGTAATTTAGAGTATGCCAACATTGAACATGATGTTTGTAATTGGGCTAGTTGCACGGACCAAAAAAAATCAATAATTTTGCGAGAATGGGACAAAAAGAAGTTTTTTTGGCCCCATTGCGAACCGCTGTCTCACAATATGTTTTTTCTAACTACCCCATGTAATTGCACGGGGACAGGACCTTGTGAAAATACCACCAAATTGGATGAAAACTGGCTGAAAATCTGGTTCGCGGTGATGAAAAATGCTGAAAATCGGAAAATCTCATTTTTTCGGCCCGAAATTCAGATTTTTTTGGCCCTTTTTTGGTGCGTCCAAGTTCTTTTTATGGGCTCTTTTCCTGACATTTCGGGGCCAAAAAATCGACTCAGAACCGTGACAAAAATCTAGAGATTGAATTTTTTTATCATTTTTGGGCCATTTGGATTTCATTTTCCAGTTTTTCTTTCAAGGCGAAATGATATTTTTTGTCATTTTTTTGCCGCGTTTTGAAAACTATGAAAACCAAAAACGCAACTTTTCAACAAAAAGCCAAAAAAATGCCCGTTTTTGACACTTTTTCACACTTTTTCGCACTTTTTTATGCAACCTCCGGAGCGTTTCAAAAATTTGCGGATCCGTTTTTGAAATTTGCGAATCCATTTTTTTTCGCCCATCTGGGCCAAAAAAAATGTCCGCTGAAGAAGAAAATCTGTGTTTTCCAGAATTCAAAAACCGAACTTCCTCATATTTATTCATCATCTGGCTTTGTTTTCACCCCGAATATGCGATTTTGAGACGTTTTTCTTGGGGTTATTGGAACGGCGCAAAACGTTCGCAAAAATATTTCCAAAAATGGGACGAAGAAACAACTATTCACACGAAAAAAAGTCATACCTAACTTAAAAAAAGAGAACTTGGGACTCTTCAACTAACCGGGTAAAAACACATCAAATAAACTCGATCCGAAAATACACTCAACGTAAATTTTCAAAAAAATAACTTTTTTGCCCCGTGGGCCAAAAAAAAAAAACTCAAATTTTTGATTTTTTTTGTTTTTTTTTGACATCCGTGCAAAAGTGCGTTTCAAGGTATCTTGTGATGTATGCATCGAAAAGTTTGAATTTATGCCAACATTGAACATGATGTTTGTGATCGGGTTAGTCTCCATACCTGGGATGATGACGGGTCAGATTCTCGGTGGCACAGATCCCTGGCAAGCCGCCATGTACCAGATGTTGATCGTTTATTTAATAGCTGGGAGTGCTTTTTTTGCGATTTTCAACGTGCTGATATTTTGTTTGAACAAGTCATTTGAACCAAAGTTCGATTCTTTGATTTCAACGCGGGTTTTTTGTTTGAGAGAAAAATTTGGTGTTCCGCAACCAGCAAGTAATAGTACCACAGGCAAGGCAGAAGAGTCGGTGCTTATGGGGAAAAATGCAGGGGGAAACAAGAATCAGGAAAAAAATGCAACCATTGAAAATGCAAAAAATACGAACCTGATTTTAGGATTTGTTGTCTCCCTGATAACCAGTTTTGGGAATGTGTTACGCGATATTAGAAGATTGGTTTTTGTACCAATGGCAATGCCTGGGTTTAATTCAGATAATAGTGCACATCATCAGCGCACCAATACGACTGGTGACAACAAGAACCGTACCATTAACAGTCCACGACAAGAAACTCCATGTCATAGTGTTGCAATTTCTGTTGGAATCAATGAGGAAAGAAAATCGCAATTTTTTGATACTCATCTCAAATTGCCTCTACTTACCAATGAGGGGAATGAGAGCGGCGTGGAAATTTCGTCCAGCGGCACAAAAATTTCGTTTTGTATCAAGGATGCAGCTGAACAGTTGCGGCACACCTCTCTTCTGTCGTCAGTACCATCGCCGACAACAGGCATTGCAGAGGCTGATCAATCAACAGCTAAGACTGAAACTTTTGGTGGCGGTGGTAGAGAAAATGTTGAACCACGAACAGTTTTAACAGTGAAAAACTTAAATTATGGAATCATTGTATTGCCCTCGATGAATGACAGCATTATTTCTAGTAGTGCGAGTAATCCGGGTACTAGAAATGAAAATGGACAAAACGATTTGCAAACTGCGGGACAAAATAGAAGAGGTTTTGCTCATGCCAACACTACAAGTGACAAAAACCTCATCTACTTGAATAAAAACGTAAACCTCGAATTAAAAGCCGGTCAGTTATGCATCGTTAAAGGTCGCAACGGGTCGGGGAAAACGAGTTTTTTGAAATGTATATCACTACTCTCCGACGTTTTTGATGGGGAAATTTTGCTGAACGGGGTAAATGCGGTTTCTTTCGATCCGCATGAATGGCGTAGAAAAGTGCGGTTTATAACCCAGTCCCGAGTCAATTTCGAAGGGTCGCCGATGAAGTTAATCGATCAGATATGTGGCTTTGAGAGCAGCAGCAGTATTAGTAGCAGTAGCAGAAATAGTAGCACATCTAAAAATCGTGCCAGCACCACTGTTATCAACAACGGCAGTGTTGCCAGCACTACAAGCCCAAAACGTGACGAGCCTGATGTTATTAAGAGGTCTGTGTGTACATTGTTGAACTCCTGGGGGCAAGGTTTGTTGGGCGACAAATTGGAAAGTGATTGGAAAACTTTGTCCGGGGGCGAAGCGCAAGGAATATTTGCAGCGATCAATCTAAGCTTCGGCGATCCAGAGGTGCTGTTGTTGGACGAATCTGCAGCAGCGCTTGATCCGGAGACGACACAACACGATTTTTTTGTAATCCGACTCGTTTTTTTGATTTTTTGGTCCATTTTAAGGGTTTTTTTGATTTTTTTTGACATTTTGAGTCGGATTATGAAAAAATTTTGTTACACGACGCTTTGAAAACGTGATTTTGAAAGTTTGTGCAGAACGGGCAATTTGCGCATTATGGGTCACACATAACACGATTTTTTTACTATAATCGGACTCATTTTTTTGATTTTTTGGGCCATTTTAAGGTTTTTTTGACATTTTTTGGTCAAAAACGAGTTTAATTATAAAAAAATCGTGCTACATGATGATTTGCAAATCGCTAAAATGGAGTCCAAGTAGTAGTACTACGTGTT
>Ga0099798_10345_pt1 | contig 15899 bp, 14 predicted proteins | sample Uncmet_Sort29A_1_FD_89870 | JGI IMG/M metagenome (GOLD analysis project Ga0099798, IMG submission 89870) | Marine eukaryotic communities from CALCOFI LINE 67, Pacific Ocean - CN13ID_Sort29A_1 | ecosystem: Environmental > Aquatic > Marine > Oceanic | place: Pacific Ocean: Monterey Bay | collected...
CAATCTGCCATCTCGCCACCGCTGCTCCGACCTCGGCAAGTGGCTGGAGAAACCTTTTTGTCGCGTCAGGATCATAGTTCCCGGACACCGGTTCAGTGTAAACTGCACTCAAGTATTCTCCAACTACCCACGCGAGCGTTTGACGCAGGTTGCTGCCGTATTGGACAGCGCCCAGGCCCTGCAGCTGCGCCTGGAATTCCTGGGGTGTGGGAGCTTTCCGCAGACCAGTGAGCACCACGTCCGTCCCATCGAAATTGATATGGAATAGCATGGTCAGGAAATGGGATTTCTGGCAGAACCTTCGCTGAATTTCCGGCAGGACCTTCGAAGCTACACCAGCTACACCACCTGCACCGGCGAAACGGTTTCGGAAACGGTGACAACCCTCAAGCCGCACCGGCGGATCTAGCTGAGTCTCACTGTTAGAACCTTGCAGATCCAGATCACAGTAAACGGATTTGGGCACGCGAAACCATTCCGCCACCTTCTGCGTGCCTGCGTACAGGGGGCTGGCGTGCACTTGAGCGTAATGGGGTTCCGCGGCAAGATTTAGAGACTGATTCTGATTTCGTAGAAACTGACTTTGTGAACCCGAGGACCCACTTGGCACGCTCTGGTGAGGGCTCTTCTGGCGAAGGTTCTGATGAATGCCCATACAGCAATCTACACGAATGCCGGTGGTTCCGCCTTGACTCCTTGCGCACCGTTGCATCAAAAGCCCCTGCTCGAAGACGTCCGAGAATGTGGAATCGCCACCAATGCAGCCGCCAGTGCAGTTGCCGAGTCTGCCGACTGATCCATTCTTATTTATATTGACATTACTGTCATTTAAACCATAGGACAATTTGTCCTCCCCGGAGGAGTCAAACAATCTCTCTAACTCAACAATGCTGCCGTTGGAGCTTGTGACCAGATATCCGTTCAGGAAAAAGTCGAGCGCGTGCGGTCGGTGGATCCCGTCGAGATTCACTGTGTTAGGATTGTGTCCTAAATTTGTTCCCTGTAACGTGTACGTGGCAGACGCCTTGTCTCTGCAAGTCGTGGGTAGGAGGAAGACGGGATATCGAGGCCGGCGGCGCTGGAAGCTGGACAATGATGACAATGATGTCATTGTACTATGAGCGCTGACATTCTCCTTCCCTGCAATTCCAAGTAGCTCTGAGTCTTCGAATAGAGGCGAGAGAAAGTTGAAGTTAAAGCAGGCATGGGACGTCAGGAGGGCGGGCCTCACCGTCCTCACGTCGGTGACGTCGTCGTATGATTTGTATCTTTCTTTCCTCAATAGATTCTCCTCCATCCCTCTCTTCACCAGACACGCCTGCCTTGCAGCTAGAAACACGTCCCGGATATCTTGCGGGCGTAGCTCCACAAAGGCTAGTGGATCCAGAGGGTCTCCGAAGGCGAACTTATCCGCACTGCCATGGCCGCTGAGCATCACCACCAAGTTGGTGAAGTCAGGGTCTTCAGAGTCTTCACCGTCTTCTGCAGAATCTGCACTAGCGCAGATCTCGTCGCTGATCACTCGAATCATTTCTTTGACCACCTTCTGTCGGCGGAGGTCCAGATCTTCGGTGATTATACCACCATCGACCTTGTAAATCATTTTTGACATTTTCTTCGAGTTCTGCGAAGACTGCCGTTGCATCTCCAAATCCCACATGACCATCGACCGACCCGTCTGCACGTCCTGTAATTCCTCAGCATCTAACTTGAATGGAACGAGGAAGCGCTTCGTAACCGACGCGACCCGACCTTCTTCTTCCGCTCTTTCCTCCGCTTCCAAGTCCCTGAGCTCTTGCTTGAAGGAGATGCCTGTTTCCGGGTTAATACTTTCATATCCAGCAACATACTTCCTGAGCAAATCTAGCTGCCGCTTCCGCCAGAGGGCGCGGTCGTTGAAGAATTGTGAGCGAATTTTTTGTCCCGGATTCTTTTTGAAACCTCCGTAGATCACCAGAACCAGGGTGCGCGTCTTGCGGTATTTTTGGCTGCTAGTTGTTTGTTTGGCGATATCTTTGCTGGTTGTTTCTTTCGCGATATTTTTGGGACTAGAAGCTTCAGAACCAATGGGATTGGGAGCATTTACCGGGCTAGACCCGATATTGTCATTATCTTTGTCGTGAGACTCATCACGTACATGCGGCCTGCTACTATCAATCTGATCCTGATCCGGCCTTCTACTATCAATCTGCTCCTGGTATGGCTGCTTCAGCTCCTCCGGCGATTGGTTGTCAGAGGGCTCCTTGATCTGCACTGGCTCCTTGAGGACCTTGATCTGTGGTGGCTCCTGCAGTGGATCCTCGACCTCCTTCTCCTGCGCATCGTTGCCATCGTTGTCGCCGCTCCCTTCACTATTCATTTTTCCCAGCCTCACGGCATGAGCAGCGCCTCCTAAATCGCTAGGAGTGAGGTCAGCGATGCCATGATCAGAAGCATGGAATTTGGCGTGCTGGGCATGCAGCAACAACTGAGTGCTCAGCGCACAGACTGCTGCACGAGGATGGAGGATCATTTTGGAATGCGATTTCTTCCAGGAACTGCAAAAGCTAATTTACAATACTCAGATGCTTGAACTTCTCAATACGGAAAAGCTAATTTAGAGTAGTAATACTTCTCAATATAAGAGACACTATTTATTCTCAAAAGTGACGGCGTTCAAACACTAGACTCTGAGTCTAGTGTTAATTACCACTACTCTCGAGTTGATGCGAACCTCAACCTGTAATGATCGTTGGTCATTGTGTTGGTCATGGTGTTGGTCATGGTATAATTGCGCTTGTTGTAAAAGATGGCTTGCTGTTCAATTGGATGGGAATGACGGAGGCATTATATTCTCTAATATCGAGGGAGCATTGTATTTTCTGATACCGAGGGGGCAGTGTATTTTCTAATACCGAGGGTGCAGTGTATTTTCTAATACCGAGGGGGCACTGTATTTTCTAACGATTGTATTATTAAATACTGAAAGACAAAAACACTCTTCCAAGACTCACTGAAATTCGCGGACTGCCACTCAAACACTCCATTGCACGTACCGCACGATCACGAGGCCTTCCATTGAACTTCACACTCACAGCAAGTCCTCGCATTATTGTAGACAGCTTGGTTTCTTGAAAAAAACGAAAATCGAAAAATACATGTCTATGTTGTGAGCACTTAAATTGCTCACCGTCGCTTGGAGAGATCGTGTGATGATTCGTCTTCCCACCTTTTTCACCTTCACCGTAGAAACTAGAAACTCGATCATAAACTAGCTCAAAAACGGATGCAGAAACCGTTGCTTTGATGCCAAATCTGAATCTGAATCTCCATCGCTCAACTCACTTCATTACCAATTCAAGCCTCATCAACTCTACCAGCTCTTCTTGAATCGAGAGTTCTGAATATTCATCTACACCTCACCACCTTTCCCTCCACCAACCTCACCTTCCACTGTTCCACACCTACCTCGTCCTACTCAGCTCCTTCCTCCAATTCCCAATAGGATGACTCTCTTCCGTCGCAGTATGTTCTTCTTTGTAAATCTTGATTGTTTTGTCGCATTCTGCGATGACACCCCATTCAACTAGCTTCCCTCACACAGTCCGATCTTTTCCCACTCGATTCCCCGTAAGACCGATAAGCCGAGCTTTGGCGTATATTGCGTCTTGCCGCCCGCAAGACAGCCCGTCCTTTCGTAAACCAGCGGGAAGACGCTGTTCTGCGTCACGCACGGAAGGAGGGGACGAGAATCAGCATCACACTTAGATGAACCTGGATCCGAATTGCGCGTACCATTATCATCATTGATATTATCCACGTCAGCAGCCGCGCTAAGTCTACTGGCGACAGTATCGGTGCGAGTGCTACGTTTGTTCTTGTAGGCCTCGTTGACATCGTCACCAGGCTTCCTTAGCCGAGTCGAAAATTCGCACCACGCTTGCTCATCGTCAACGAGATCTCGACGTAGCTCCGCATCATTTTTCTCCCAGAATTTGTACATAAGAAAGCGGGGAAGGTTTTTACTCAATTTTGCCTCCTTTTTTTCTTCCACAATGGAGGCAACCGTCTCCAGCATCTGTTCCAATTCTGCGAGCTCCATCCTCGGCGTCAACTGCCCCGTGACGTGTTTGAACATCTCTGAATTCACGCGCCGAACTGCAGGAGGAGGGTCGCTATTCAGCTTCGGTAGTATGCACTTGGTCACGAGCCTCTCAACGTCGACCAGGCGCTTAAGCTCGAAGTCGTTGAAGCTATGAACCCTCTTTTCCGCGACGTCCTCCTCGAGATCCTCCATGACAGCCGGCGGTTGAGCTCCCTCTTTTTCTTCATCGTTGGCCGATTTTTCCGCAGCTCCAGATCTATTCTCATCCTTGGGGTTGGGGTCACGTTGATTCTCCTCGCACACGTGGATTGGCATGTAGGAACACTTTCCGCCATCTTCCGAACCTGCCAGTTCGCTGAACGTCTTGTCACTGAAGGCTGCTTTGACCCTGGCAGCGGAGACGGCGCATCTCTTGTCACCAACATTGGGCAGGATGCGTTCCCGCGGGATGGCGCGCGCATGCGGGAACAGCCTGACCGCAGCGTCTGAGGACTCTGATTCAGTGATTTCAGTTCTCTTCTTCGAAGTGCCCTTCGCACCAGCTTTAGACTTCAGAACATTTTCTTTTCTGCTAGTATCACTGCGTCGGTCGCTATTGCTGCTATCGCCATCGCTATCCCTGCAACCGTCTGCCCCTTCTGAAATTTCTGAATCTGAGTCATCGCCCCTCTTACAGTACTTCACAAACTCCTGGAAATTCTTCTCAAGTACTACGGCTTGCTTGAAATTCTCGTCAAATTTTGAGGTTTTGGGTGTCTCCTCACACCACCGTGTCACGTCTTCGTCCCCGATCACTTCAGCCTGGTAGAGCAACTGCATTATGGAGGAGAAGCCCGCGGGTTTGAGGATGGAGTCGTGGGTATTGCGTTCAGCAGCTTTGCCAGATTCCACTTGAATGGAGCACGCCTCAAAGACGATGTCTATCACCTTCGACCGCAACTCCTTCGTTGATTTTTGCTGTTTGGAGACCCCGCAGAACTCGCACAGCAACCACGCGCACATCTCCACCGACTTTTGCACGGAAAGCTTCGGGAAGTTGAGTCGGAGTTCTTTTCCGAGGCTGCGTTTTTTCTCATCAGCAGCTTGGCCCTTCGCCGAGAGGGACTGGAGGGTTTCGAGAAGATCCCGACACTTAGTGGCATCCTGCAAGTTGCCTTGCTTCGCAAGGATGCAGAACACCATCATCTGGCCCGCGAGCGATTCCACCAGAACCGCCATCGCTTCGTTGGCGTTCATGCGAGAACACTTCAACTCGAGTAGCAATGCATCTCTTTTCGACGGCGTGGAGAAAGCCTCGGGCGTACGGAAGAAATTCCTGACGAGGACCCGCGCCTCAGTCGCAAACGGAGAGTCCAAATGCAGCATCGCTCGCAACCTAGCCGCGTTCGCGTGCTTCAAAAGCGCTTCCTCGTGCTGACAAGCAACACCGTCCTCGGGAAACGCCACCGACATCTCGGCTTCGGAGCGGTCTTGAGGGATGGATTTGGACTGGGAAGTGGTTTTTAATTCAAGATTTGAAACTTGCTAAAGGTTTTAATACGCAAGTTCAAACGTTTTCAGAAGTTTTGCGGGAAGGGGTTCCTTAATATGGTCATCATTACAATCATTATTCGCACAATATCATAATCTCCCACCTCAAAGCTGGCGGCCTTCGCCACGCGCGCGTCCCGCTCCGCTAGCATTCCCATCAGAAGGGTGTAAGGTTCGTCGCCAGGCAGAATCCCACACGCAGGTGGCCAGCGCGGTGAACAGGCGCAGGGATTGTTCTCGAAAGGCTTCTCTCCACAGGTCCCGAAAACAACGCTCACCAAGGAGAGAACTGCTTCCACTCTCACCAACAATTGTTGAATGACCTGAAAAAAGACGACGGGGCATATCGCCTTTTCCCAGGCGGCGCTACTTTGTGGTGGCATGGGACCCATAATGTCAAGATGCTTCGTTCCTTTGAGTCGTGGCGGGGTGAACTCGTTGTCGCACAGAGACCGCGCAATCCGGCGGACCATCTTGGGAAATGGAGTAAAGTTAACTTGCTACTTAGTATTATGCGAAGTGCTTGATAGAGGCTATTCGCTGACTAGACTCAGGGCAGACTAGTGCTGCACATGATCTTCAAAACGTGTACACTAATAGTCGATGGTTCACACACAAATATCTCACTGCTCATTACTCGATCATTTTTTTTTTTGCGCAAGCGTGCTAAACCACACGTAAATGACTTTCTTTTTGAAAAAAGAAAACTCGAAAGGGCTCGAAGAATGCCAAATTTGTTTATGTTTTAGTAGAGACGAGGATTCCAAGCATCGTGCTCTCTTTTGGGTCTAACACCTGGTATTACTGTCGCTTGCGTCTCGTATCACGTGATGTCACTTGATGTCGCCCAGTCCACCGCACTCCACGTCTCTAATCACCACCTCTATCACCTCTCCATATTTTTCTCCGCACGATGCACTTCCCCACACAATGCACTCATATGATTCTTCGATTTTTTACCCCATGGCACGTCATGATCAGCGACACCTTCTGTGTTGCTGTATGCAAGTGTTCCTCTGATATTCAAGTCCTCCTGTATTTCACCCCCGTGATATCCTTTGCCATCTCTATCCTTTGCCATCTCTATCCTTTGCCATCTCTATCCTTCCCGAGCTCTCCTCCGTTCCGCAATTCCTCACAATAGTAAATGCCACCACTACCAACTTGAATCTGACCACTCCAGTTGACGCGCTTTCCACAGTGACATTACACTACCTGGTCCTACTCAACTCCTTCCTCCAGTTCCCAATGGGATGACTTAATCATCTGTCGCTGTGTGATCTACTACTACCTCGTCCGGCTCAGCTCCTTCCTCCAATTCCCGATCGGATGACTCTCCTCCGTTGCGGTATGATCCTCCTTATAAATCTTAATCGTCTTGTCACATTCCGCCGTGATCAGTCGTGTTTGACTCATGTCCAGAGCCATGCCAAAAATTGCGTTCTCACTGGCTAAACTTCCTGGTTGGGGGATCCCTTGAATCGTCTGGAACTTGTAGCCGGTTTTCCAGTCCCAGAAATGTAATTTTCCGCAGTCGGTACCGGCGATCAAGATGGAGGATTGCTCGGTGCGGTACCTTTTGGGAAGGAAATTTTGGGAAGTAATTTTCGAGGAATAATATTAATAGTACAAAGTTTTGGGAATCATTAACTGGGTGTTTTTTTTTTTTTGGAAATGTGTCAAATGATGAAATTGTATTAATACAACCATTAGTTCTGCAGCTAGGATGTGATTCTCTAGGATAGTTTCGCAGCGATCACTTGGCTCAATCACTTGGCTTACCCTCCTCCTCCCGGAATCTTCACTTGCCTCTCCCCGTTATCCCTGATCGCACAACAATTGATGATGCTATCGTTATGGCCGTGGATATCGCGTTCGAAGTCGCCTCGAGGGCACCTCCAGACTTTGTTCTTCTCACTCGAGCAGGATACGAAGGTGTACCTTAAAAACGAAACAAGTGAGAGCAGGAGACAAAAGTATACCTTAAAGACGAAATAAGCGAGATATTAAAGAGGAATTGAAATGAAAATTAATCCTAAAGTACAAATCAAATGCACGGTAAAGTAGATTCTAAAGTAGATTCTTCCCTCGGTTACCGTGTCGGATGATTTCTCTCCTTGACGTTTCAAATTCCCCTTACTCAGTCGGATGAACCTTCAACGCCCTAATCGACTTCTTATGCTGCGTCAACGTAACAGCACACTTCCCGGCCGCCAAATCCCACAATTTCACGAAATTGTCATGAGCTCCAGAGATAAACTGAGGTTCAGCGGCTTGGGAATCGATACTGGCGACCGCTCCGGTATGTCCACTTAAAGCAAACACCTGCGCCCTCGTCCGTATATCCCAGATCCTAACGGTGCCATCTCGACCTCCACTAGCAAGGACGTCCAAAGTTGGATGTAATTTCAAGCTCATGACTGCGCTTAGGTGGCCGTGATAAGTCCTAATAATCTTGTTCGTTTCGAGATCCCAGCACCTAACTTCGTTGTCCTCTCCCGCGGAAAACATGTACGGATGGCGCTCGGAGAGTTGCAGGGCGCGCACTACCTATTGGCGGGAGATGAGGGGAAATTAAGATTGGATAAGAATCAGGAAATGCTCGGGATTTTTTTTATGAAAATGAATCCCGGAGGAAATTGATACTGAATCTCTGTCAGACGGTCTCAGAAATGCATCTTACAATAGACCTGAATTCAATCATATGATCATCATTTCATCTCAATTTGCGAGTTCAAATTTGAATCAGCATTGCCAATTTCAATTTTGAACTTCCGAATGCGGATGATCATTGATCAACGACTGATTTCAACCTCAATCTTTATCTTACTGCCGAATGTCCCGTCAACGACAGCTTCAACGTCCCTGACGCCAGATCGTAGATCCTAATCAGCCGGTCAGCACCAGAAGCGACGAAGAATTGGTTAGCAGGATCAACCTCCACACAACGTACCCATCCGGAAGCTCCGGCGATGACTTTGTGGAGCTTCCACGGAGCGTGCCACTGCGGTTTTTCGAGGGCGCGAATTCGATTATTCTGATACCTGAGAATTTGACATTGAGGTTTTTGGGATGTGTGGGTGCGGTTGTTTTGATACCTTTTGTTTTGGAGAAGGAAATTATCAAGCGAATGTGAAAACTCGGGAAATTCAGTTGTGAATCATCTGCACAACCTCATAGTGATTACGAACGAGGCAACTGATGATACAGAAATACATTTTGTACATTTGTCATTTCTGACATAACTGTGAGAAACGCTTTAGCCTACCCATTCTTATTCGTCGAGAGCAGGGCATCCTTTTCCCTATAAACCGTCAGATTCAATTCAGAAGGCATCGTCGAACCGCCCTGCCCAGCACCGCCTTGAGAAGCTAACAATTCCGCTGCTGCGAGACTTGCTGAATCTGATAACCCAGTCAACGTAGTCGCCGTCACATCAGGAGTAGGTCCAGCAATCGTACTTGATAGAAACGGTTTTTCAGCACCCATCCCCGGACCCACTGTTGCATCTCCAGTTGTGGTTGTGCTAGGACGAGAGCTGATGGGGCCGTCTTGGAGGGCGAGGAATCCGCCGGATTTGCTGTCTTCGAGCATCATCGAGGGAGCGGCGTGAAACTGGAGGGGGAATTTAAGAATTTTGGTTTAGATTTGAATGTAGTTTGCATTTGAATGTAGTTTTCACAGCCTTAGGTACTATGTGAATTGAATGATTGAGATTCGCTTTGATTTTCGAAGAACGTATTAAGAGGCTCATGTAATTTTCTCATCACAGTCTGAGTTTAAACAAATGTAGTATCTCTCAACATTCCCTCCTCTTACCCTCTTCCCATCCGGCCCATCTTGGTCCTGCTGCGCGAGATTCTGCAACATCCCAAATTCATTCTGCATCTTCACCGAAAGGAGATAATTTCGGCTATCATTAACAAGTTTCTGATCCTTCGAGCCATAATTACTGGCGAACATCTCATAAGTTCGCTTCTTGTTCCGCATGATCCAAGGGAGGCACAGAGTCGCTTCTAATGAACTTGGATCAATTAATGGTTTGCCGGTTTTTTCACGATCGCGTTGGAGTTCCTTATTGTAATCAAAAGTCGCTAATTTTTGCAGTGGTGAATCAGGTTCTCTGATTGGAGATGGTTCTCGGATTGGAGATGGCTCTCTTGGAGGTGACTGTTGTCTTGGCGGTGATTTCGACAACATTTGAGCTAGTCCAGGAGACGAACTTGATCGCGGAGGAGATCTCGGAGGTGATCTAGGCGGTGAAGCTGCTCGTTTCGTTGGTGAATAGTCAGCTCGGCCGAAGTCTGAAGCATGGGCATCACCGTCACGCGCAACGAGTTTTGCGGCTGAAGTTAAAACTGGGACTTTTGAGCTTTGTTTAAGCGAAGATTTACTCGATCCCCTCGACTCCTTCGATCCCAAAGCACTGACATCCACATTATCGAATTTACTTCCGTCAACTGCTGCATTCCCATCTCCAGCTGCAGCCTCTTCTTTTACCATCTTCTTCATTAAGATTTCCCTCACTTTCAACCGTCTTTTGCTCAGAAAATCCTCGCTACCAGATCCTTGACCAGGGACGAAGCCTCCAGAATTATAATTCTCATCCCCACTGACATCCCTGCCTCTTCCCGGAGCATGCCCCCGACCATCACGATCACGACCACGATCTTGGGAACTGGAATCCTTCGAGCCAGACGAGCTATGGCTTGAATTATCTTTACTTTTCTTCCTCTTTTTCTCTTTCTTTGACGGACTTAATCCACGCGCGGGACTTCTTCTTCGACCTATTGGAGCATCCTCTTGTGGTTTTTCCGAGGGCGGAGGGGGGATGCTGGAAAGTTTGCTAGCTGGCGAAACATCCCTTGCTGGAGACCCAGTACGGCCTTTTGGAGGAGATTTGCTGGTGGTACTCCTGGCGGGACTTTTGTTCTCGCTCCGGACTGGACTTTTGCTATTCGCTGGACTTCGATTCCCGTTCGAATTACTTCTCGCAGCACTACCTCCCGCATTGCTATTCCTCGCATTGCTATTCCTCGCACTGCTATTTCTTTTAGGACTTTGACTCCCGCTGTTCTTTCTAGGCGCACTTGTGCTGTTCTTGCGAGCAGGGCTATTACTTGCGCTATTCTTAGGGCTGTTACTAGCATTACTTCTAGCACTACTAGTCCGCTTAGGACTAGCGGAGCCCCGCTTGGGACTAGCCGATTTGGGCGACATGTTTGCTTCCCGCCCTGTAGTATAGAGTATACTCTATGAGTTGATCTGTATTATATGGATATCATAAATGTCGCTATTAGAATGATCGCTCTGCGATTGGATATTAAAGTCTATACCAGAATCTGAATAACTGCCACGATCCAACCTGCTCAACCACTCCGTTCCCTGCCCTGCGGATTTGGAAGTGAGTGTTTCAATCTAATAGCCAACTGTAATCCGCGCTCCTCCCGTGGTGATTTTTCAATTCGTCGCACCTGTTTTGTATTTTTCTCACTCTTCTCACACGTCTTGTAAAATTTGAGATCTCGGGTAAAAAAACTGTGACTCATGGGGGGTTGACTAAGATTCAGATTGGGTGAAAATTTTTGGGGAAAAAGCGACAGGAAAAATGAATAGAAAATATCTTTCGGTTCATCAAACTTTGATTCACACAAGGGGATGCTCACACTTTTCATTCTGATATTCTGCTAGTCATCCTTAGAAACAAAAATGCCAAGCTGTTTTATTGAGATTTCTGTTCGTGTTCCGATAGCACTTCAAATTGTACTGATAGCCCACATGTATGGTTGTGATACCCTGGATAGGTATCATATGCACTGCCTATCATGACATTATGATTATGCTATGCTGGAAACATATTCGGTTGAAGTCAACCTTGAAAAAAACCGTAGAATGGAGTAGTGTCCACTATACCAATTCAATAATTTATCCCTTACACTAGAAACGATCTACACTTCGATGAGTGCATAGTTTAGTCAAATACTTTTGTCTATAATATTCTTCCAAAAATCCGATACTTACTGGTTTCTCGAGCGCCCTCTACTGTACAGCTGGAATACCGAGGGACGCGTCGTGAGAACTTCAGAGCTTACGTTAGCTATTCTCAAATACGTGATACCTATTGAGCTATAATACATGGAAATTTGCGTTCGCTTTCGATTAGTCGTTTATTTTCGATTTTTCGTTGATTCTCTTTTGGAGTAAAGTTGTTTATTCGTTCTTTCCTACCTGTTTATTCGGAGGATTTCGGTGTCAATGGAATTCTTGATCGATCGTACTTCGAATAAATTTCCTACGATATTCATACTATCTGAGGTAGCCATTTTAGATTCAGACGAGCTTAAGAGCCATTTTAGATTCAGACGTTCAACTTCAGTGATTTTAATTTGATTCAGTGACTTGTCCGTTAAAACTATAGCGCCGAATGTGATTTTAGATTTCCGGCGTTCGATTGAATACCCTATTTGAACTGGTGCGTATGTTCGATTTCCTTAGTGCTAATATGCGTGTTCGATTCCTTACTGGCGTCAACGTTTATATTCGATTTCCTTAGCGATGCTTATATTCGATTTCCAAATTGTCTTAGTGATTTGTTTAGTTGATTGAACTTGTCTCAGTGATTGAATTTTCTGGATTTAGATTTACTATCTTTTGTGAAGTGAAATTATAAGAGTTCGCTGCCACTTAGTAGTGCTACAGTGACACGTATTGATGAAGATTAGCCCCGTGTAAGACTATCATTGTTAAACTCGAATCCCGTCCCCCGTTCCCCAATCACCATGGTCCATCATTACCCTCATTACCTACGGAATCTTACCTCGATCCATACTCCGAAATCAATCAGTTATCTCCCAGCATTCCCATAATTTCCTTTTCCTGCTCTGGATTCAGCCTCGGGTATTTGCTATCAATCATCTTCTTCATATTCTTCACAAGAATCGTAGTCTGCTCACTGGCGCGCAGCCGAACGTCTCCACCACTCAACGCGTAACTTCTCCCAACATTCGTATCAGGCGCGAATTTAGATTGGGTGTTTTGGGAAGGACCTGGGCCTGGCTTTTTAGTCTTCCGCCGAATGGACTGCCGGGGTCTAGAGTTGGGGAGGATTGAGAAATGTTTCCGAAGCCGCCGGAATGAGTAGATGAGAATTGAGAAGTGTTCTTCTTATCGGGGGAAACGGAATATTGTTCGGGTCGAGGAGGGAGAGGTTTGGCTTTTGTGAGTTTCGGTGTCCGGAACTGGAACGAGCTGCCGGAACCACCTAATCCACCTCCAACTCCAAATCCTCCGCGGGATGTAGAAGACATGGCACCTCCCTTCGATGATCTTGTTGACATTCTTCCAGGAGATTCCATTACAGAGGAATCAAGACTTCCTAACCCCGTTTGTTGCAGGAGTTTGTTGGGGGAGTAGTTTGAGCCAGCAGGGCCAGCAGCTTTCTTCCCGCCTCTGTTTTTGCTCGGACTCTGACCCAAAAACCCATCCGCCCCAATCGAATCTGAAATCACCAGATCGCTATTATTCAAGGCATTATCCAGGTGATGCTGATGCAAATGGGAAATCGTTTTTGTCGTAGTTGTCCCTGTAACTCCGGACTGCAAGTTACTTGTGCTTCCACCCACCTGGCTTCCACCCCCACTAAGAAGACTTAAACTGTGTTTACTCTTCTGCTCGGTTTTCTTCATTCCCAGAATATTCCCATCGCGATCACTACGATACTGCTTCGTTCGCTGGGGGTTGAGCATGACGTCAATACCGACGTCATCATGAATACTAACGCCAGCAAGATTCCTGTAATCAAGAGACCTCTTCGAATCCGCATACTCATTCCTCCAAACTTCGCGGTCCGCTGCTAGACCTGCACCACTACTTCCCAAAGTTCCCCTACCCGTCTTCGAAGCGACCGTATCTTTCGCGCCAACATCCTCCTTGCTACTCTCGGAGACTCCCCCGAATAAACTCGCCTCAAGACCGCCACTCTCTTTGGTTTTATCGTCTCCTCCGCCAAACGCACCCAAAGTATTGCTGCTATGCAGAATACTCTTCATTCGATTCTTACTCTTACTAACCACATCAGCAGGACTCGCGCCTGAATACCTCCTCCTCTGTCCCTTCGGATGCGTAGTTCGCTCAATCGGAGATAATTTCTGTAGACTCTGCGGATCCGCTTTTGGTTGGTCAGGTTCACACGCTACGTTGAGTTCATTAACCCAAGTTTTCAGCGAACCATCGAGCTTTTCTGGATCGGGGAAAGTGGAAACTTGTGCGAACCTCCCCGGACCGCTGAACATCCCACTCGTTTCCTCGAAGATGCCGCTGGACAAAATCCCGGATTTCCTCGCCCATCCTTCCCGCTTATCCACCGACGACCCCAAGCTTTCCGGAGCTCCAAATTCCGAATAGAGACTTGCTCCAAACTCCCGTGACTTCTCCGGCGAAAACATCTCGGTTTCGGTGTAGTTCTTCCCTAGTTGCGGACTGAAGATTCGGGTGTACTCCATTTCGGTCTGGGGGGAAATTGGAATGGATATTGATCATGGTGAAATTGAGTTCTCAATAAAGTGAGGATTTCGAACTTCAAGAAACTGCCCCTGCGGGCTTGGGGGCCGCGCTCGCGCCAGGCTCGTTATCAGGGTTCCGCCGATTGCCCGCCCGAGCGGGCTGCCACAATTGAACTCGTTCGTTGCGCCAGGGAGATCTCTTGGCCTTTTCCCTCGATTTTCTGGTGCGTGTGCAGGGCCGCCTTGTCCCAGTTCGCGGGAGCCCCCGCATCTTTTGCGTCTTCCAGCTGCCTTCACCCATTCCAACGCTTCCTGCAGCTCGCCATTACAGTCATTCACTTTGCAGTAATAGTCTTAGGCGCAGGGTATGCATATAGTTTTTAATATCACAATCAAGCCCCCTCACCTCCGTTCTCGTTAGCGCAGCTGCCAGTCTTGTCACCCCCGGTTTGGTTTTATCATTCTTCCCAGACACCATTCCTTCATCGTCCTCGTCATCATTTTCCGGAGTTCCACTCCTCGTAGAAGTCCCACTCCCCGCTTTTCCTTTCCCACTCCTCCCCGCATCGGATTTTTTCTTTTGACTACTGGCACCAGACTTTCCGGATTTCCCAGATTTCGCGGATTTCCCCCCAGTTTTCCCCGTTTCCCCAGATTTAATCGATACTCCATCTTGGATATTTCGGCTCCTATCCTTGGAACTAACGATAACCGGTGGATCCGGGTCTTTTGTGTGGTCAATCACATCACAGGTTGTTAGTTCGTGGAAAATAGTTTTTTGTTGTAACGACTTAGGTTCAACAGGAGGAGGGATTACTTCTTTCTTGTTGTTCTTTGGGAGGATTAAACGGCCGGGTTTTTCTTTCTTTTTAATAGGATTTCCATCTTCGTCTACAGCACTATCCAACGCCGACGAACTTCCCTTTTTATCCTTCCCCTTTTCCTTCCCCTTCTTATCCCCAGCTTCCTGGCCCTCATCAGATATTTCGTCCAACATGGAGTTCTGAGCGCGTAAAGCGTGAACATAGTATTGAAGTAGATTCTTCTCCAATTTCTTCGTCCCGGTGGCCAATCTTCTTTGTAATGCTTCGGGGGTTTTGATTTCCCGGAGGCAGCGCCAGCCGAGGTAGCGATGGATGAGGGCTTTTTGGAGGATATCGGGCATAATCCATGGAGGGGTTTTGCGGGTTCGCTCGCCTAATACCTTGGAGAGGGAAATGAGGGAGATGATGCGAAATGGAAATGAAACTGAATTCTATATTAATCAATAGAAATACATCGCGGTATCGAAATTAATCTTGACAATATTTTGCTCAATTTCTGAGTATCATTATGATTTATGATTTCGCATCCTCTCCCTCATCCTAAAATCCATCTTACTATCCTCCCCCAACTCTGTTGCTTAAACACCACCGTGCTCTCCTGATAAACAATGCTGTTCTTAGCCACGACCTCTTCATCGTATTCCAGACCCAAATGGTCACTTCCGAACCGCACCAAAGTCTCCTGATCCCAATCAATTATCGGAATCGCTTGAGCGCCACTTCCGCTCCCCGATCCCCCTTGTCCACTTCCGGAAGAATGGCCCGCTTGATTAGAACCTCGTCCTGATGGACTCCCAGCGGAACTTCTCTTCCCATCCTTTTTCTTATTGTTCTTCCCACCGCTAACATTATTTAAATTCGCTGATTGGGGAATCCGCCCGAGAGGATCGTTAATCTTACTCGGTTGAGATAAAGCCGTTACAGATTTCAGCCCATGATTCAAATCCGTAAACGTAGGAC
>Ga0099798_10346_pt1 | contig 15877 bp, 4 predicted proteins | sample Uncmet_Sort29A_1_FD_89870 | JGI IMG/M metagenome (GOLD analysis project Ga0099798, IMG submission 89870) | Marine eukaryotic communities from CALCOFI LINE 67, Pacific Ocean - CN13ID_Sort29A_1 | ecosystem: Environmental > Aquatic > Marine > Oceanic | place: Pacific Ocean: Monterey Bay | collected...
ACCCAAAAACGGAGAGAAGCTCTGAAAAAAATCATGGAGAAAAATCAGGAGCGCAAAATTCGCGAAGAACTCCTCGGCAAAAGCCACTCTAGTAAATCCGCGAATTCAGTTTCGAGTTTTGGGGGGAGTGGCGTGAGGAATCGGAATGCATCGTTTGCTACACTATTATCGTCGGCTGCGAGTGTTTATTCCGAAGATTCGAAGGAACTCAGCGGCACTTCCAAAACACCATCACCTAAAAGCAAGGCAGAAGCGATTAGTGCGAATTTTAGCAGCAGTACTAGTGCGAGTGGCAATCCGCCTACTCCTGGAACCACTACGGTCTCCACTATCACTCCGAAAAACGCTCTGGCCATCTCAGATGAAAGTAAATGCTGGAATGTCTGCTCCGGTGGATGCGGGAAACTGTTGACTTTCGTGGCGCAGATTTACGCTCCGTTGGATCTTCCTGGAGATAAGAAGGACGGGGACGATGGCAATAGTACTACTTCGGATGAGGATGGAAAGGACTGCTGGGATCAGCATGGCGCTGGCTGGTCGGACGACAGTGACGAGATCTCGAAAAAAGACACTTCTGCTGCAAAAACCTCCCGGAAAAAGCGAAAAACAAAACCCACTGGACCGGAGCGTGTCTCCGACGAAGTTCTCCTGAGGAAGGAACTGCGTCGCGGGAGGCAGCGATTGAAAAATGGCGAGACGAGAGCGATTGCATCTGGAAAAAAGGAATCCGATTCTAAGAGTTTAAAGACTACGGAGTGTCAAGAAATTCCTGAATCGAAAGCTAAATCTTCTTCTCAGCAGCGGAAAGTCGAGGAACACCGCGTTCTGCACATCTTCGGTTGCAACAATGGGTGTGCGAGCACCCGTCACGGCTGGAAAGTTTTCCGCAGTAAGATGGCGTTTGTGGAGAATAAGGGTGCAGAACCTATTGCCAATAACAAAGATGGTGATCTGACTCTTAGTGAGAAAAATACTGCTCTCGGTGAACACAACACTGCTGAAGCGAATGCGAGTCCAACTCCAGCTGCGCAGTCGTCCCGAAATGTCACTCCCTTTGCCAGATCGCAGCTCACAAACAACCAAGCTAGTCAGTCTCCCATAACGGATCTTGGGGCGACCACCTCAGTTGCCACTACTCCAAAAGCCCCAGAAGAAGATTGGACCGTCGGGGGCGGTGATGGTGCATCCGATTCGCTTTTCGGTGCTGCAGACACAGAAGGAGGAGGCGGGGATTCGCTCTTCGGTGACGGCGGTTCAACGCCGCTGTTCGGTGGAGGTCAATCAACTGCGCTATTCGGCGGCGGAGGCGACTTGTTTGGAGGAAGTGGTGGTGATAAGAAATCTGGTGCAAAATCAGGCAAGAAATCGGATAATCAGAAATCGAACAAGTCCAATACTACGAAAGAAAAAACGAGCTCGTCGAAGACTGCTGATCTGTTTGGAGCATCTGCAGGAGAGACAGACTTATTTGGAGCATCTGCGAAATCGGGGGATCTGTTCGAAGCGACCGAGAAAAGTGCAGACCTGTTCGGAGCGTCCGAGAAGAGTGCAGACCTGTTTGGGACTCCCTCGAAGTCGGCGGATTTGTCTGGAACAACTAAGAGAAATACCCCTGATTTTGGACAGACTGAAAAGAGTACGGACCTGTTTGGCTCCAGTTCAAAGGATCTTTTTGGCGCGCCCGCGGGAGAATCAGATCTCTTTGGCGCATCAAAATCTAAGACGCCTGATCTGTTTGCTCCAGCAGCAGGTGCCGAAGAGAAGATGGAGGTTGTCATGGAAAAGAAAAGTAGCGATGCTGATGGAAGCGTTAAAATCCTCACGAAGAATCACGGGACAGGTTCGTTATTCGCAGTCGCCACTTCTGAATCAAATCAGGATAGGTTAAGGCGACCGACGCGGGCGGCGGAGAGAACTGGAACTGGTGTTCAAGAGCTTCAGGTCGAGGGTAGCAATTCGAATAGTGTTAGTGGAGAGCAGCAGCGTCAGGCTGAGCAACAGCGTCAGGCCGAGCAACAGCTTCAGGCTGAGCAACAGCGTCAGGTTGAGCAACAGCGTCAGGCTCAGGAGCGTCAGGCTGAGCAGCAGCGTCAGGTTGAGCAACAGCAGCAGATCCAGCAGCGTCAGCATCAGTCCCAGCAGCAGTTCGAGCAACAGGGAGTGCCACAGTCACCAGGGTTTCAGCATCAGAATAGAAATGGGAAGGACAAGAGTTCGAGCGACCGAATGAACAGCAAAGGTTCTGGAAAACAGGCGAAAGGTTCTGGTGACCAGGACGAGTTTTTGACTCCCCGTCAAAACGCGACTCCCCGGCAACGTGCCCAGCAGAAAGGTGGCGATCAAAAAGGTACTCAGCGAGACTTCTTCGATAGCAAAAACGGTGGTGGCAAGAACGCGAAAGGAGGAGACAACCGAGGTAGTAGTTCCAATCAAAAGGGAGATAGTACACGAGGTAGTTCTAATCAAAAGGGAAGCACACACAATCGCTTTGACAACAATTTCCAACCCAATCCGCGCTCGCCGACTTTTGATCATGGAGCTCTGTTCGCAGTAACTAGTCCCTCAAATGACCAGCTTTTCGGATGGGCCTCGCCAACGAGAACAAGCAATCCCGGACCAAAAGCGAAAGCGAAAGGACAAAATCGTCAAGGGAAAAGTGATAACACACAAAGCCAAAATGGAAGTAAAAGTCGAAACGGCAGTCGCATTCACAGCCGAAATGAAAGCATTGCTAGCAGTCTACCGAATAGTAGTCTACCAGTATTCACTCCTCCCGGTAGTGCTGCGCCTTCGCCCTGCCAATCGCAGGCGGGCACTCCCGTGGTGGGCGGCGGAGCCCGGAGGAAGAAAAAGCGCCGAAAAAACCAGCAGTTGGATTTCGAAGAAGGTCGGTTCCAGCAGTTGACAGAGGCGTTTAATCGAGGGGAGTATCAGACGGCGGAGGATTCAGCGAGTGGGAATGATGGCAATGCAGCAGCGAGCAATACGAATATTTCAATGTCAATCTCTTCTGGGGACGACGAGCGAGAGAGGCAGAATAATCAGGATCGTGGACCTGGTATGCCCGCACAGCAAAACAATAGTCTTCAACAACAAAATGCTCCCCAAGTTCAACAACAACTAAACCACACGAGCAGTAGTAGTCCTCAGGGGGAAGATCAAATTATGAGACAGCTCTGTGCGCAAATGGGGCAGCCGTGGAGTCCGACGGCGACTGCTGCGGTGCCGGGAGTAGGTGCGATGAGTCCTCCTACGGGAATGCTGAGTCCACGAGAATCGGGTGCGAACTCTATGGGAAATGCAATGGGGAACACAACGGCCAATGCGATGAGCCCAACGATGGGAGCAACGAATGGCAATGCGATCAATGCGATGAGTCCCACTGGTGTAAACGCTGTTTCCCAGCCGGACAGCGTCAATATTGTCATGAGCCCTACGATTCTGGTTTCGCCACATGTGTCGAGTCCGACGATATTAGTCGCACAAGCGAACGATCCTGCGATGATGAATCCGATGTTGGCTGCGCAGGGTGTGAATCAGAATGCTATGCAGAACCTGAATCAGAACTCTATGCAGAATCAGAATCCTATCCAGGGTCAGATGAACACACAGAACCAGAACGCACAAAATAATATGCAGCAAAACATGGGCCAGCAGCAAATGGGACAACAAATGATGGGTCAGCAGCAAATGATGGGTCAGCAAGTGATGGGTCAACAGCAGCTGCCTCAGCAACTGCCTCAGCAGCAGCTTCAAATGCCCCAACCAGCTGTGTTGAACGTGACTTCCCACCTCGCAGCTGGCGGAAACATCGTTGTCAACGATCCGAGTCAGGTGATCCAACGGGCGCAAGAGGTCTTGAGCAGTAGTAATCCAGGCAGCCCGATGTTGCTGAATCCGCAAGGAGTGGCCGGAGTTAACTTCCAGATTCAGGGTGTAGCGAGTCCAGTGGTGCTCAGTAATCCCTGCAGTCCTCCGCACAGTAATCCCTGCAGTCCCCCACACAGCCATCCGGCCAGCCCAATCATGAGCGGGATTGAGAATGTGGGCGAGGCTAATCAGAATCTCGTGAATCCGATGAACATGTCAAATATGGTTGCGAATCAGAATGTCATTGTTCAGGGGAATATGAATATGCAGATGGGCAACAACGGTATGCAGATGATGCAGAATAACAATGGCAACATGCAGATGGGAAATAACGACATGCAGATGGGAAATAACGGCATGCAAATGACTAACCAAATGAATAACCAAATGAACAACCAAATGAACAGCCAAATGAACACGCTCCAATCTACGTCTCCGCATCATAGCCAAAGCAGCCTTCTGCCCCCAGGGAGCAATCACGCGAGCACTGACAACCTGCTGCAGGGGATTCAAAATGAGAATGAAAACCAGAATCAAACAGCCACACAGCAAAAAATGCTGATGAATCCGCCTCAGAATCTGCAGCCAGGCGTGATAAGTCCTCGGGACGCTGCGAGCCCGCCACTGCTTCTCCCGGGCTTCGGGACGGGCCCTATGAGTCCACCTGCAAGCATGTCTAACAGTAATATGTCCGTCTCTCCGATGGCACTGAATCAGAACTTCGGAAATGCGAATATGAATCAGAACTTCGGAAATTTGACCAACCAGATGTCGAATCAGAACTCTCCAATGAGTCCGACCTTCGGAGTTTCGAATCAGAACGCGGGAATGGTCAATCCGAACTTCAACGGAGGAATGGCGAGCCAGAATATGGGAATGAACCAGAATATGGGACTGAACCAGAACATTCCTCGGAACATGCCTCAGAACATGTCGCCGTCGAATGCCCCGCAAAGCTTCAGTCCTACACACACTCGCCAACCAGTCTCGATGATGATGCCTACGGCGCAAAATCAGACGGCGCAGGGTTCGGAAACTAAGCAGGGAGCTACGACGCAGGAACCTACTGCCACTGGCCAAGAGTCAGAGCCTAGTAGCCACGACGCCACGACCGTGGGCCCTATTAGCTCTGCAGACCTGATTTCTGGAAGAGACAGGATTGTTTCGCAAATCTCATTGGGGGATGGGGAATCGCTCGACGCAGAAGTCCGGGCAGAAGCAGATGCAGAAGCAGAGGCAGAAGCAGGTGAAGTGAGCCCAGTCCGTGCAGAAGCACAGGCAGAACCACTGCCATCAGGCGAATCGCGTGCCCAATCACCAACTCGCTCAGAAGCATCAGCCTTCACTCTCGGAGGAGGAGGCATGCAAGCAACGAAGTCGCATGGCAGCGATTGCAGCCACGGCACAGTCCAAACCGAAAACTCGAGCGTCTCGGACCTCCGCACAGTAGGCACCGTAGAAACCGTGAACACCGCTGCGGCGACTGATGGACGACCCAGTATCAGTTACATGAGTGATGAGATGAAGAGTGGAATGAGTCAAGAGTTGAGGAGTGGAATGTCACTTGCGAGTCAAATCAGCGCTGGCCGGGAAACAGTGGAAGAATTCGGGGCTGATCCGAGTGATCAACTGGGAGCAGATAGGAGTAACAGCCTCCCAGGTCGTGACGTCGTGCAGAAGCTGACAGACGAGCAAAGGCGCGCCATTCGGGCATCGAGTTTTGGTTCTGCTCAAGAGTATCCGGAAGACTATATCCCGAATGGTGGTGCTGAGGGTGCGGCTGACAGCGGTGGTGCAGTAGGAAGACCGGAATCTTGGATCCAACGTGCGCCGAGTCCCCGGGTTTCCGCTCCTGCGATGAGTAAGCCAAAGTCCAGGATTTAATAATAGCATAAATGATAATCAATGACATTATGACAAGGATCATACGATCGCAATAGCGTTTAGCCCATGTATTAAGTTTTTATGTTCGCGAACCTGATTTCTGTACTTCACGATGTATATTTTTTCGAAATTGGAATCTCATCGCTGATACACAATATCACTTAACATTTTAACATTGACAACAAATTGAAATTTCATGCTCTGAAATCCCGCACCAGGTATCGCCGCCGAAGAGCTAATCCTCGGCGAACGCGTGCGAGAATATGGGGAAGACTTCGTCAAAGGTCAACAGAGGACGATGGAAGCTCAATTGGAAATGAAACAACTCCATCAAAGCGTGAAACGTGAACTGGAAGAGTGGGAAGCGCAGAGGGATTCTGAGCGGGAGATGATGTCGAAGATGGGAGCTGACAGCGAGAGTGGGGATGGTCCTCAAGGTAGTATTCTTGGATCAAATGACGGCGAAATCCCGGCTTCGGCATTTGCAGGGCTGCCGATGTTCGCCACCTCAGATGTCCGCGCTGCAAGTGGTGGTAACGGTGCTCCCTCTCCGCGGGTGAGCGCGCCGCCGGTTTGTCACTCTCCAGTGAGCTTGGCGAGAGAACGGGGTTATTCCGCGTTTTCGAATTCATTCGACTTGAACAAATCAAGGGGAAGTCATGTGACAGCGAGGTCGAGTGCAATGTCTCACCAGGAACAATCGCAAAATGAAGACTCGCATCGCCACGCTTATGGCCATTATCCCGATCCATCGCAATCAATTGCATTATCTCTGAACAAAGACGCGAGAAAAGAGGAAAAACGAGGGCACCTCAACAGTCTCGATACTGATTCATCTTATCCCGGAGAGCGAGGACCCGATTCTCGGTTCTCTCGCGCCACTGGGGGTTCGATGCATTCGTTTCATATGTTGGTTGATGATGAGGATGGAGGAGCGCTGGGGTTGATGGAGGAGGAAGAAAGGGCGGCATTTTTGCGGAATTCTGAAAAGGTAGATGAACCAAAAAAGAATGAGACTGCTGGTGGTGAGCACAAACTCGGCGATGCCGGCGCTAATGACGCTGTTGCTGGCAAACTCACTGAGAAGATGTCGAACCTGGCAGTTAGTGAGAAAGCGGAGAACCCCAAAATATCTGATTCTGCGCAAGAGCCGGACGAAGGGAAAATCATTTCTGGGGCCGCTGCTTCGAATCTTAATAGTGTGCTCTCACCCGAGCCTGAGATTGAGCCGAGCAAACTCGACATTAGCAAACTGGATATCGGCGAGGAAACCGAAAAGAACGCGGAGGTGGAGAAAACTATCAGTGGAAAGAACGCCGAAGGAAACTCAGGAAAGAAAGATTCGAAACCAGAAGAAGACTCTAAACCAGAGAAACAGACTGAGTGCCAACCAGAGACCAAGGATTCCCAACCAGAGACCAAGGATTCCAAACCTTCGCAAGAAGATTCCCCCAAATCGGAATCCCTCGACCTCTACAGCGACGCGTACCTCTACGGCTCTTACAACAAAGAATCCGACTCCACAAACCAACGCCCCCTCCCCTTCCAAACCTCCCAAATTTCTCTTTCGAATAAAGTGGAGAAGTGGCCTTGTTTCTATCTTCCTTTTGATAAAGAGCCCACTGAGGAAGAAGCAGCCGATTGGGGGTATGGAAGTGCCAAAACTCAAGAAGAAAAAGAATTGGAGAGAGCTAGGGAGCTGTATGAACAATATCAGAGGACCGAACAAAGAGGGGCGAATGATACTACTGGGCCGAATAACAATGCCAGTGGTAGTGCGAGTTCTAGTACAGGTACTGGCGCTACAGGAGCTAATGGCAATGCGAGTTCTAACACTGGCGGGAATACTGCAACTGCTAGAGGGAATGCTGGAGATGGCGACAGTGACGACGAAGACGAGGATCAAGATGTGAAGGTGTTTGAGCAGTTTCAGGAGGTGAGGAATTACTTAACAGTCGCTCGTAGACGGTTACAATTTACTATAACTTGCTTTGTTCATTTAATCAACCTGAACTCTTATCCCAAGGAACAAACCAGTGTTGTACCTTCCGAACATAAAATCTCATGATTCTCATGATCAAATTTCCTCCCCAGCGCCTCGAACGTTCCCCCGACCAAGTCTTACGATACGGTGGGCAACCGCTAAGAATGACGGCCGACAGCTTCACTCAAGTGGACAATTGTCCTTATTGTGGTGGAGAGCGAAAGTTTGAACTGCAGATTCTCTCAACTTTCCTCTATAAAATGGCGCGAGAGGCGGGCATATTTTCTGAGGATGAAGCAACAGGCAGTTATAAGATGGATTTTGGAAGCGTTAATGTGTTTACTTGTGCAAACGATTGTATGGTCATGAAGGAGGTGAAGGAGTGTGTGGAAATTCCGGAAAATGGTGATGGTGAGAAGAAAAGTAAGAGTGAAAAGAAGAAGACTAAGTATGGAGGAAAAATAACGGTGGTGAAGCCCGCATTTCCTCAAGAGGAATATGTGGTGGTGGAACAAGCGTTGTAAGGACGGTTCTGAATCATTATCTCGCAAGGGATGCGCAATTATGTCATGACTCTTGGACGAACCAGTTCACAACTGGAATCGATACCAATGGATTAGTGTCACTACTTATTAATCATTTTTTGTTTCTAAGAGTATGACGATGTTGAACTTGAGAGGAACCTGCAGAAGTAGTACCAATCATGGTGATGTGATCATGATTAATTTAGGTAGGAGTTGGAGAGGAAGAGAGGAAGAAGTACGACGAAGTAAGATGGAATTAAGGGGGAAGCGGGCGCATGGGAAGGATAGTTGAAAGTAGTCGTGAGAGGACATGAAGAAATGAACGATGGAGCAAATCGCTTCCAGGTGAGAATATGAAATTAAGTGAAGGAGAACGAAGCAAATGGCTCCATAGGAGTGATTATGAAGGAGGTTGAGTGATTATGAATCAAATGAACGATGACGCCAACCAAGGCAGAAACACGAAAGGTATTTTCCTAAGTTTTGAAGTTCTGAATCAAGTGAAACTATGTTGCGCTTTATGGATCGCGACTTGATATTTCTAAGTTAACTCGCGAATGGTTTGTTGGAAGTTGAAGCATCGTGTGAATGGTATTGGAAAAATGTGCGGCTTTAGTATCGAAGAAGTGCGATGGTTTTCAATTAGTGGGATTTAGATCTGAGTTGTTTCTCACCCAACAGATTTTACGATAGTTTTCCCCGTGACTCGACCTCCCCACTCATCGGAATCGTATTAACTATTCCCAAGATATCCCCCACTCTAGCCTAAACATATTCCAACCTCTGAATTCTCAAATCATACTGTTAAACATCAATTGAGCTCTCAAAATCTTCTCACCAAATATTCCCAAATCTTCTCAACAAATACGATTTGCAGGTTAGGGTAGGGAAGAGTAGAGAGAAAGGAGAAACCTAGAAGGAACTTTAGGAAGTTAGACATAGCTTTTAGCATCGCGTTCTCGCACAAAACACACGACAAGATGGACGGAATTGGAGGAGTAGTAAGGGGAATTGATCATAATGATTCAAGCTTGCCGATGTTAGGATGATAGTATGATATTGATGTGATAACCTTAAAGTACGTCTATAATTCATCAATAATTTGATTCCCAACGAGCATTTCTCGGTTAAAAGTAAGTCTTTCCCCAAATTTCGAAAAAAATCCCAGGTCGCCGACGAGGCCACGATCACGCGCGCCCTGATCCATATTCGTAACCAGCAGCGATCCGGAAGGAAGTCCGAAACCCTCGTAGAAGGCGTTCCAGAGGTCTTCAACCTCAAGAAAATCGTAAAATACCTGAAGAAGGCACTCAATTGCAACGGCTGCTTGAGGGAGAGTGAGGAGCACGGAACAATCATCCAGCTGCAGGGAGATGTCAGAAAAGATGTAGAAGACTTTCTGATCAGAGAAGGGATCTCAGAGAAGGAAAACATCAGAAACCATCTCAATTAAGTGTTGTGGGAGCGATCTATTCTGTAGATTGCTGCTGCAATTGTAAGCCGAGAGGGATGAGTGAGTGAGGAATGAGAATTTCGAGAAGCCTGAAGGCGATGGGAGAAAGTCAATTTTCATATCAGGGGTATGAACATCAAACGTGAATTTCGATTGAAATTCGCATCGATGTTGTGGGGAAACGGAGGATATGGGATAGGCGTGAGGTGGAGGAGAGTGGAAGAGCGACTCGTGTGGTGAACAGAGGAGACACACATTGATTGAAGGAATCATGTAAATTACATCACATGAATCGTGATGAGAGAGGAGTAGCAGCTAGGTCAGAATAGAGCAGCAGAAGGAGGAAAAATTGCTGGCAGAAATCGTGGAAACACATCGAAACTTAGCTGACAGGGTGAGACGAAGAACTGGAGAACTTGTTTTTTTTAACTGACTTTTTGTCATTTTTGCAATCAAACCGTTTCTTCTCTGTAATTAGAAACGATGAGTGAGTTCGTATTTGGCAAGTAACGTGACAAATCATAATGTTGGTGAAAAATCAAGAGTGAAAAGTAAAAATGTGGATGTTCAAATGAAACTTAATGAAACGTGTAGAGCAGCTTTGCTGCTAGTTAATGTTCTATATAAGATCAAAACTCAAATATGCATACTCAAAACTTAAGGATCCGTCTCTGGGTTCGCGGGTGGGTATCGTTGTTTACAACGGTATCTAATCCATCCTGCGTTACTCGTTCCGGATCCAACAATGAGGGGATTCATGACTATCAGATACTAACTATCGGTATAGTCTTTCGATTTATCGATCGATTGTGCTGAGGTCACGGTGTCATATGGTGGTTGTGATTCTCAGCGCTTTTCGGAGGAGTCTGCTTGCAGGCAACCCTCTCTATATGATATCTCTAGCCGGCTTCCTTTGCAGTTTCAGTTCACTGGAATAATTTTGAGACAGCGATCTTGGCATCAGTTTTCGTTCACGGAAGCCGAGGTCGGGAGAGCTGTTTCGGAATGAATGCAAATTTCATGTGGGATTTCGGCGATACATGTGAGGGCGGTACATGTCGGCGAGGAAACTAAATACTGTGATGGACAGGTGCAATACAGTCTACTACGAAAGTCCCACTATCAAATTCTTTTGCAAGTCCAAACATCCGATCTAAGACTATATCTCGAAGTAAAACAGGCCTAGCTGAAACAGAAGTAGAATCAAATATCCTCACTATCAATTGACTTAAGCACCCTCACCCTCAATTTCATAATCATCGACTCCCCAAAGATGCCAGATTCTTAACTCGCGGCCATGATCGCCGCGGCGAGGCTGCAGGCCCAGCAGACGGAGAAGAATATCATCAAGCTCGACTCAAAGAGTTCGCGAGAAGCGTTGACGGGCACCGGGTCGTCCCTTGGTAAAACGAAACTCGGGGATGTGGAGGTGAGGTCGCCTGCGACGCCTGCTACGAGCAAAATCTCTCCTAGCAAAATTTCTCCTAAGAAAATTTCCCCTCAAAAGAACGAAAAACAATCCCAGACTCCGAGTCCCTGTAAAGACGAATATGGCAAGCGAGGACTGCCGGGAGATGCATTCATTGGCTTGGGGTTGGATGGTCGTGGCCCAAGTGGTGCTGGCGGACAGAAGGCTGCGACTGTGTCGAGAAAAGCACAGAAAGAACAGAAACCAGCAGTTAGCAGCAGTGCACAATCCTCCGCTGCCTCAGTTTTAAAAAGGTTAGCGGCGTCCAAAGCGAACATGAATAAATTTCTGCAGGTCAATAAGAAATTGTTGGAGAAGGAACCCAAAACTGGAAAGGAATCCACTAAAGATGTAAAAGATGTCAATATTGAAAAGGCAGAAGAGAAGGTTAGGCAAAAGCCTAAGGAATCCACGAAATCCAAGAAACCCACGGAACCTAAGGCCCCGCTATCTACACTCGACGCCAACCTCGCTGAAAGGATTCGGAAGGTGCTGGGGAAGTCCGAGCAAGTCAAAGCAGTGGTCAATTCAAAGAACGATTCAGAATCGAAAAAGACGAAGGCCGAATCGGTGGATTCTACGGAAATAGAAATTAAATCAGTTCCGCATGAGCTTCCTGAAACAGTGAAACCCGCAAACACCCCTGAGACAGTGAAAATCGCTTCAAGTGCCGCCCGCAAATCGCTCCACACGAAATCCCTCGACACCCTCCCCAAAGCTCTAATTTCTTCCATCCTAGAATTCCTCCGCGGAAGCGAAGTCGCCCAAGTTGGATGGCTGGTGTCGAGATGGTGGTTTTCCGAGAATGTTTTGGATACTGAGTTATGGAAGCGCATGCTCTATAGAGACTTTTTGCTCGTGGACGTTGAATGGGGAGGGAGGTGCTCTAGTGCTCGTGATAATAGTGATTCTGCTGCTTCTGGTATGACAGAGAGTCTCGACGACGTGGCGGATCGAGTTCGGGAGATCGGGTTGATGGTGGAGAAGAGATTGGCTGAAAAGAAATTGGCAAATGAAAACGGAAACTTAATTGAGGAGACTCAGACCCCTTACATTGACAATACAGGTGTCGATGCCACCAATACGGATACCAATGTAACCAATACTATCGCTTCAACTCTGACCACAATCCAGAACAAGCTCCGAGCGGTCTCCGGTCTGACTCCTGAATTCTACCGCCAAGCAGATTCTGCGGTTGAGAAAATTTTGAGGACTCATGTTGGCGGTGCGGTGGATTTCCTGCGGTATGCCAATGCCAATGGTGCACAAAGGGGGTCTCACAACACCAACACAGTTAACGGTTGTGACGAGCAGCAAGCGCAGGACTTCCCCATAGCTCTCCAGTATTTGAAGTGCAATCGGTATCTCTTGCTTTACCGCTACTGGTATCGGCATTGCCAAGCGGCGAGGAGGTTATTTGATGATTGCATACCGACGCTGCACGAGGAGGGCGATGATAATGATGATATTGAGATCGAAGACAGTGGAACTATCAAACCTAAATCGGATTCCTTGATACCGGCCTGGTCAGGAGATACTAAGAAATCTAGTGGTGATTCTGGTTCAGAGCAGACTGGAGATGAGCAAAGCAATTCAAAAACTGATGGATCACGAAATGCGAGTAGGGCTGAGGAGGAAAGCAAATCGACCAGTACCTTCGCGTTTGCACCAGTTTCCCGTTCACGCAAGATATCAGCAGAGATGCAGAGCGCTGAACCTGGTTCGACTCAGAAAGTCAGTTCAACAGCAACACTTGAGGCAATTTCAAAATCCCCACAAACTGTCACTTTACCCGGTCCTCTTCATAGTTTCCTGAACGACAACATAAGCGTGGTCGCAGTTGTGCATTGGGCCAGTGATATCGCGGTTCTCAGAAACGTTGTGCAGGGCATGCAAATGACCGAAGTTTTGAAGGAACTCCGTATCTTGAAGGGAGGTTTCGATTTGCGCGGAGGGGGTTTCGCCGGTTGCGGGAATGATCTGGACGGGAACGGTTTCGACCTTCAGAATTATCAGACATCCGATTTCAATTTGGCATCAGATTTCAATTTGCCGAGTGATCTCACGTTTCGCGTGAGTCAGTTTGACAGTAGGGAGTCAGATTACGACATGAATGTCAATGGAGATCACGACCATAGCGATTCGTCTGCATGGAAGGACACTGGCAATGCAGTGAAACGGGTGGCGGCTGACGTGAGGAAGTTGAAGCTGAAGTTGAAGGCACTGCGGCAGAGGGAAGAGGCTGGTAGAGAAGCGAGTGTCGATCCATCCGACGTTCAGAAAGAAATGAAAGAATCAAATCATGATAAGCATCCAAAATGCAGAAGCAGTGATGAGAAGCTTCTGCCTATCATCTGCGGCCCATCAGGACCATCATCTGCAGGTCGCTCATCTCCGGTCCAATACTGCTCGTTGGGACTGGAGGACGATGTGGGATCTGTTCTACGGGCGGTCGAATTGCGAGGGGTTTTTCACTTGGAAGTCGCCTCCAACTGGCAGCAGGTGCGGCGCTTTCGCGAGCGGTTGGAGGCGGGTGAGGAGGTGGAACCAGGTGGTGACTATTTAAAAGATTTCATGTCCACAATTCTTCGTCAGCAGTAACTCAATATTTATGTCTGCATTCATATCGAAATCTTCGAACTCATTCTTACTCAAATTTCCAGATACTCGTTTCGCCATCCGCACAGCACCTCCGGTGGAGTACGCCCGCTTGGTTGAACAGTGGCTTGCACAAAATGACCAAAATGCTAGTTCAACCACCGGTGGTCGCGGTAGTGGAGGCGGAACGAATGGGACGAATATTTTGGCGTGTATGATTGAAATAGCTCAAATCGATGGTGCTCGAGGAACTTTGGGTTTTGCTGGGGATTACTGTCCGGAGAGTCAATTTCCCAACAGTGATAGTAAAGGGTTTAACTCTGCGCTTGATCTGTCTTTCGGTCGGGAATCTCGGGATCGAAAACGTCGAAAACGCAGCAGTAAACGCAGCAGCACTATCAACAAGTCTACGCCTAGTACGCCGCTGAACCACAATCAGGCTGTCAATCTACACCGCTGGACTCGCTCATTACCGTCAAACTTTTTCGGCACCGGCCATGTTGATCAGAAAAAGGTGGATGCCTTGGTTGAACATCGGTACGAATCGGAATCATATCGCTCATCCCAGACTCGCGATAATAGCCTCGCTTTCATGAATACTGAGTCCACTGACGTGACGGGCACTGCCGATGTCGAATCCGGGGTGGGCTCGACCCATGGTCATGATGGCCGGGCCACTCGCCCTGCCCATCCCACTCAAGCTCCAGAGCTTAGCGCAGACCTCTCAGTGGTCACCTGCAGTAGCAGCTCGAAAATGTTCCTCCCACATACCTCAGCTGACTTCAGAGACACGTCAATCTTAGACGTACTGCAAATGGTGCGAATGACGCAGCTGTTCGCTAAATTTCTGACAGCCCAGACCACAGCATCAGCGCGGACCGCACTCTTCGAGGGATTGATGCTTCAAGGTGTGGCCGCCGTGACCATGCGAATCGACTGGCTCAGACTCCAACTGGAACTCCTCAACCTGGAAATAAAAGCGACGAATCGTGTAATCAACAAGTTGCGGGGAATCACTCATGCTGACTCTGGTGGCGTGGGTGGCACTGACGACAATAATGATTTAAAAACACTCGACAGTAAAAACGTCAATAAAACACTCGAATACAACAAAATAAGCAACGACAGCGAGCGACCCGTCGTCGACAAGAAAGTGGAGAACTGCAACGAAGCGACTTCCGAAAAGAACAGCGGAGGGGCAAATCTGGGGGCGACACATGATAACGAGAACCTCAGCAGAGCGAACTCTGAGAAGCTACGGGAGCTTCGACGAGAGAAGTTGATGGAGCTGACGAATAATCGCACGATACTCTTCACTGATGAGAAGGACGCTTTTCAGAATACAGAAGCAAGAGTAAAGAAATTGCTGCACTGGATGCGCGAAAAGTGGGCTGTTAGGTCTCGGAACCGGAAAATGGAAAGCAGTCGGCGTTTAACGGAAAGCAGTTTCAACGAAGTCCCCACAGGTCGTGGATTAGTGGAGGTGCACGATTGCCACAATAATATACCGCTTCGGCAAAGCCTGATTCTCCCTACGGAAGGTCGGCTCAGAATAAATCAGAGGGAAAAATTAGCGCGAACTGATGCCGAGAATAGTGTGCATGATGATGAAGGTGGAAATTTGTCAACTGGAAATATCCTCGCGGACGAAACAAGTTCAGAACACGTTCAGAACGTACAAGTAGATTCGCTAGTGCGAAGAAGCACCGAGTTCAAGACAAGCCTGGCAGAGGTGAGCCGGAGGGTGCACCATGGTTTTCCACCCGTATCGATGTCAACCTTCACATTCAGTTCGTCGAACCCGTTTCCTGCTGTGAGTCTTTCGCCGCGGGGACGACTCCGAGACCAACACTCTTCAGATCACTCTTCAGATTCCCACTTCCCGATTTCCAAGTTGGGCGACATAGGGCGGCTATTTCTGGCCGCCAACATCCGTGGCCGCAACGTTGGTAACACCTTCGCTAATAACTCTCGGACTGGTTTTGGCGGTGGCGGTAGCAGTGGTTTTGGCGGGCCGCTTGGGGGTGGCGGTGTGAGGGCGTGTGGAAGCGGAAATAATAATTCTTCCTGTGGCGGTTCAGTCTTTCCGATCGCGG
>Ga0099798_10347_pt1 | contig 15871 bp, 20 predicted proteins | sample Uncmet_Sort29A_1_FD_89870 | JGI IMG/M metagenome (GOLD analysis project Ga0099798, IMG submission 89870) | Marine eukaryotic communities from CALCOFI LINE 67, Pacific Ocean - CN13ID_Sort29A_1 | ecosystem: Environmental > Aquatic > Marine > Oceanic | place: Pacific Ocean: Monterey Bay | collected...
TCAATTTCACCGAATCAGCTCAGACAACTTCTCGTGCAATTCGCGAGACTCTCAACAGCAAACTAAGCCTGCCAGCCCTGCTCCCCTTCCCCACCTTCAAAAAGCAGCAGATCGAGGAAAGGAGGTTGGTTGAGACAGAGTATCTGGAGCCGATCGCTCGCGTGAATGGGGTTAGGAGGGGTCGGGTGAATCCGCTGTGCTTTTTGTGGGACTCGCCGGACTTTCAAGTCTGGAATGGACTCATTCCGCTAGAGAAGGTGTAAGAAGAGTGGATTTTCAGGAGTGGAATGGACTGATAGAACTGGAGAAGGTGTATTAGGAAGGGAAGGCTTTGTAAGGAATGGGGTTTTGATACTTGTGTGGAGAAGGTGTATTAGGAAGGAAAGGACTTTTGTGAAAAGAAGGAACTGGTGTGTGGAATGTGTGTTTTGATGATACTTGTGTGGAGAAGGCTTGTTAAGGGATGTAGCTGGACTTGTTAGGTATTATGGGATGATTCTTCTGATACAGCTGGAGAAGGGGTAAAAAGTGCAAGGAGGAATAACGTACGGATAAGCGAATAACGTACGGAGCGAATAACGTACGGATAAGCGAATAACGTACGGAGCGAATAAGTTGGGGGCGATGTGGAACGGGTGTTCAACAGAGATATCTTTGTGTTTTTCTTCGGCATGAGTGAAGGTGGTGTAACTACGCTAGACTAGGTCGTTCCGTACAAAGCAGTAGGGTACAACAACAAAGAGCACACCACGCACACAAACAGTTCATCCCTTCATTCCCTTCATCCCTTTCGACCTTCTTATCCCTTCCTCCCCCAGCTACCCCCTCCAGCCCTGCCTCTACCAAACAACCACACCCCCAGGTACCCCCTCCAGCCCTGCCTCTACCAAACAACCACACCCCCAGATACCCCCTCCAGCCCTGCCTCTACCAAACAATCACACCCCCAGATATCCCCTCCAGCCCTGCCTCTACCACAACCACACTGTCCCCTGTCCGAACGACCCGATTCACTTACTCGAGACGTGGAACGCTCGCGAATACGCGACAAACCCTCGCTTCTGCTTCGGCATCCCTCATTTGGCGGGGAGAGTGAATACGCATGTAGATGCAGCCAACTACCCTTGGCACAAAGAATTCAAGAGAATGGGTCTCGAGGATGTGGAGCTGCTGGTACATTATGCGAGGGAGCTGGAGGGGAGGGGGTGAGTGTTGTGATGGTTGGGTTGTGTGAAGGGTGGTGGGTGGGTTTGTATGATGCGAGGGGTGTTGGAAATCGGAAGGGTGGTGGGTATTAGTGGTTTTTCATGATAGATATGATATCAAGGGCGGTTGTGACTTGGGTTCGTAGTAATTTTTTTGTTCAAGAGCATTGTGACATGGGGCAGCATATGAATCCGGTGATGATCCTTCCTCCTCCAAATCGAAGAACATCTGATAAGATCGTCCATAATTGTTCTCCCTCATAATTGCCATACTGTTTTTCCAAAAAAATTACCTCCATCTGATTATGATTTTCCCCCCTCCCTCCCCCTTCAGGTTCGCCAGTTTCTACCCCCTTTACGAGAAGCATGCTGTTGCTATCGGGGAAAAAGCCGAATCTTCTGACGGCAACAGCGCAACCCCTCCCGACGCAGTTCCAGACACCTCTCCCGACACCAACGCCCCGCTGCTCATCCACGACTCATCCTCAGAGTCAGGGTCAACAATAGCTTACTCCGGCTGCGGCGGCGTGCCGTTTCAAGTTCTGTTAGAAGAGTTCGACGCAACTGCGCAGAACTCAGGAGCGGGAAATGGTGGGGAGGGTGGGAGGCCGAGTAATGGGACTTGTCCGGGAACGAAGGCGTCGAAGGGGTTCGTTGAGTATGTGAAGTGGCTCTAGTATTAGGATAGGAGAGAGAAGGATTTTGAAGGGTGGTGGTCATGATGATGAGAGGGAAGGTGAATGTGAATGACCATAACTCTCCTACTCTTACTCTTAGAAGAGGAGGAGATCATAGGTTCTCACTATAATCTCCTCCTCTTCTAAGAGTAGTAGGCTAAGAGTAGGAGAGAGCAGTGGTATTATTAGTATTACTATTTGTTCGACTCGCCCACGTGACAACAAACCCAGAAGAAGTAATAATTCCGCAGTTAATACAGAAACCCATCGCCGTGATAAATTCTATGCGTATTTGCAGAAACACAGAAACCGACCACCATCGTGATGAGGTTGTGCGTATGCAGAAACTTCTTGCCCGGAATGGCGTATATGCAGCAACTTGATAAGTTGCGTAAATGGCGAAGAACCACAAAAAAAATTCTCTTGCAAAGCAATCCTCTTTCCGCACAGAGATCTTTACGCTGGTGGTGAGTCTGCGCGTGTCAGGTTCTGGTTTAAACCATTTCTGTCTGTGTGCATATACTATTGCGCAAGTGTGAGAGTGCGTTCAATGTATTCGAGAGTAGTGTTGTGTGTGCGCGACAGTGGTCTTGCAGTCGTCACTGATGTGTTGAGATACGAGAGGTTCGACTTTCCTCCGACACAAAAAACAAATCCGTTTAATATCAAGTTTGTAGTCCTTTAACGTCCTTTGAGAGGTTGCCGTGTGTGAGTTGAATCATTGTGTTTGACCTACAATATTTACTTGCAAAACTACTGTAGCGCGGATATTATAGTATATTATAGTGGGGATATTTATACAGTTAGTCCATCAACAGTGTAGGCAGCAGAGTAGACAACAGCTGTGTAGACAACAGCTGTCAGAGAAGACCACATCCACATTCAAAGCAATGCACGACTTTGGCAGCTGGCAAGGAACGCCGTCATGGATGGCTTCTTCTCAGTCTATGATCATCATGCTAAGGTAGTATAATACAAATCTTAATGGTTATTGTCTTGCTCGTGTTTTTATTTAAGTCTTATCAGATGATATAATAAGTTATTTTCAACTGCGTGGATGGATATTATCTTCAATTGGGTTGTCCCGCCACTTCTTCTTCTTCTTCAATTGGGTTGTTTTGTGTTAAATACTCATAGTAATCAATGATGGTTCTGCTTCAATGAAGGTGGCGTCCTCCCTCATATTCTGGCGAGGTTTCTCAGTCTTGTTCAACGAGGTGGGGTGCGGAAGGTGATATGATGAGAATGATCCTATATCAGTGGTGATGGGGATCAGCGTCATCATCATCATCATCATCATCATCGGCATCATCATCTTCGTACACACATCGTCGCAGCCATCTTCTTCGGAGTAGCTGTACTATATGATAATATTAATGTGATCAGCCAACTGCTGCGTATTTTTCCCAGATCTGCTGCGTATCCCTCGAAGGGCATAATATACTAGTATAACGTGATAATCTCTGTGGCTGTGACGGCTTCAAGATCGGGCTGCTGCCACTTTGGGATCATCGGCATTGGAGCTTGAAGATCGGGCTGCTGTCACTTTGGGGTCATCGGCATTGGAACCTCGTGTTAAGTAACAATAACAATAACAACAACAACCTATCACACGCTCTTCTTCTGCTCCTGAAATAGTGACCTCAGTCTCTGAAATATAACATCTCTGAAATAAGTTGTGGCAGCCAAAAGGTGTACGAGATCTGACTGTGACGTATATGAATATAATTGTTGAAGTAGTATCATATTCGTTAATAACATTGGGATAATAACATTGCGAATCTCACATACTATTGGAAGGAAAACGTCAGAAATGGCTGCTGCGAAAAACGGGCGCTTGTCATCGTGGGTATGGTGGCCCCGGCACAAATTGGAAGCTCGTCTTCTGTCGGTAGTGAACTCACTTCTGTCGCTCGTGAAACGTCGAGGCAAAAACTTTTTTCGTGAAACGTCCTTCTGCTGCATGCTGCTGAGAAGTACCCTTATACGGTTGCTCCTGTTGCTGAAAACTACCGTGATTATTGTGGCAACAATCAACGCGGTGTTTTCATCTGCAAACACTGCAAACACCCGCACAACATCTAGGAAGCGGTGGGAAAACAATATAGTAGTGGTGTATATAGAAGCCCGACAGGCAATAGTGGCGTATAATATGTTATACAACTGTTTGTCGTACTGCTGTGTTGATAAGATGACATAGCGTTGTAAGTGTTGTAAGTTACATCGCAGTCCACTCCTCTGACGACTCCTCTGACTGACTCCTCTGCACGTCGTCCGCATTGTTGATTTTTGAATAAGATGTTTTGACGACGCGCATTTTTATTGACAGCCACAGTACTACTACATTGATTATATTTATAATTTATCTCGCTTATTTTTTATAATTTCCCTAATAAATTCACACACAACTGTTACTACGCAACAACAATTCAGGGCTTCACACACAATTACTCACAACAATTCAGGGCTGCGCACACCACGCGACCGCTGTTATAGCGAGATTGTTGTTATTCTCCGAGCACTGTTTTTCCCGTGTCATCACGTTGTGCGTGTGTCAGTCCATGTGTTTGTTCACTTGAATCGTGTATTCTGACCGTAATAACTCCTCTATACGATGGACATATCATGGACATCATCATCTGAACAATGTGAAGAACACCCTCTTTTGCCTCAATCAAGGTTTACAGTCTATGTTCTGCGATTACCTCCTCACGTCTGCACAGGTACCCCCTCCAGCCCATGCGAGATTGGTTCGAAGAAAGGTTCCCTCCCACAGCATGTTGTTATTCTCCGAGCACTGCTCCGACCACTGCTGCTGCGATCAGAGTGGTCAGAAGACCGCCGGTGGTGCGATCAGAGTGGTCCAGCGGTGTCGAAGAATCTTCTGATGATGATGACAATAGTAATGATGACAATAGTAATGATGACAGTAGTAATGAAAATGTCGGAAGTAGTAGTAGTGACCCGCCGCCGAGTCAAGGAGATTTTCGAAATGAAAATGTCGGAAGTAGTAGCAAACGGCCAACTCCTCAAGGAGAACGAAATGAAAATGTTGGAAGTAGTAGTGAACTTGGCGCAAGTCAAGAAGTACGATCATCATCATCATCATCATCATCATCATCACAGCCAAGTCATCAAGTACTACGATTACAGCCAAGTCATCAGGTGCGATTCGCACGGCCACGGGGTAACGTGCGATGGGGACGGCGTAACGCGCTCATTCCGTTCGCACGGGAACGGCGTAACGTGCCAGGAGAGAGAGTCCCAGGAGAGAGGGGGGTTGTTGTTGTTTCTGACAATGATGTTATTAATGACAATGATGTTATTAATGACAATGATGTTATTGTTGACAATGCAAATATTGTTAACAATGATGTTGGCAACAATGTTGGCAACAATGTTGGCGACAATGTTGGCAACAATCTAGAGTCCTCCAGACAAAGTGAGTCCGTAGATGATGATGACAAAGTGAGTTCCGATGACACCGCTAGTGTAGAGTCTGACGGTGACAGCGTCCGTTGCAATCCCTCTGTTAGTGTAGAGTCACTGTCTCACGGTGACAGTGTCAGTTCCAATGACTCCGGTAGTGAATCTGACGGTTACAGTGTCCGTTGCAATCCCTCCGCTAGCGAATCTGACGGTGACAGCGTCCGTTGCAATCCCTACACTAGTGAATCTGACGATGCCAGGGTCAGTTACAGTGATTTCGCTGGTCAGTATCAATTGGCTAGTGAGCAGTCTCACTTGGCTAGTGAGCCTGGCGATGAAAGTGTCAGCAACAGTAATTTCGGTGGTGTGTCGGACAATAACAGTGTCAAGAGCACTGGTTTCGGTGGTGAGTCTGACGATAAAAATGTCAGCAACAGTAACTTCGGTGGTGTGTCTAACGATGACAGCGTCAGTGACAAGGAGCCAAGCATTCGAGCATTCGAGCATTCGAGCATTCGAGCATTCGAGCATTCGAGCATTCGAGCATTCGAGCAGCCGAGCAGCCGAGCAGCCGAGCAGCCGAGCAGCCGAGCAGCCGAGCAGCCGAGCAGCCGAGCAGCCGAGCAGCCGAGCAGCCGAGCAGCCGAGCATCCAGGCAGTGGGTGTCCAGGCAGTGGGCATCCAGGCAGTGGGCGCCCAGCCTGCCAGGCACACACACAGGCAGCCAGACAAGGCTGCACCCAAACATCCTCGAAACGGCAGCTCACCCGACTACCCACGGTCCCGACTACAACCAGCCAAGCGTCCACAGCCAGCCGAGCAACCGAGCACCCGCCAGGCCAGCCTGGCTTGCGGTAGTACAAGCTCCCACGGCGCCAGCCGGCCCAAGGGACGCCGCAGGCGGCCCAAGCGGCAAGCAGGCATCCCGGACGCTGGAGACGCAGCAGACGCAACAGACGCAGCAGAGGCAGCATCTCCAGAAAACACTCCAAACACTACAAATACGTGTAAACAAACTGGTAAAGCGCACACGCACCAAAGTCGTGGTAGACTCTCCTGTTGTGTCTCCTGTCGCAAAGTATGCTGCTATACCAGTGTTTCCAACAGTCCCGCAGACCCCTCCTCCAAAGTATGCTGCTATACCAGTGTTTCCAACAGTCCCGCAGACCCCTCCTCCAAAGTATGCTGCTATACCAGTGTTTCCAACAGTCCCGCAGACCAGCACCTTGGGGGTCCAAGCGCAGATGATCAGGAGGACTCTATTCCCTCCTCTACTCTATCCGAGCGGACTCCGATCATAGCTTTTCTTCCGACTCCGACATGCGGCGCAAAGTTTGATGGAAAAGCCCCAAACTGCTATCTCAATCCCGTTCACCTGAGGATTATCTGCGGTCGACAGAACTATCGACCCTCATTGGAAAACATGGGATCAAAATAGCTCCAGATTTCCATCACATCGCGCGGTCCGACCCAAGACACCTGAGAAGACCGACACATCCAAAAGCCAGGAAGAGCACCACCTAGATCCCTCTGTTGGATGTAGAGTCGCGGGATCCAATGTCTAGTTCTTCAAGGGGGTCGGGGGACTAATGACATGCTCTCTCTAATACTAAAACTTGGAGCAAAAGCAATGGTGAGTGGGAGGACTAATGATACCAAGGGGGTCGGGGGACTAATGACATGCTCTCTCTAATACTAAAACTTGGAGCAAAAGCAATGGTGAGTGGGAGGACTAATGATACCAAGGGGGTCGGGGGACTAATGGTACTCTCTGTAATACTAAAACTTGGAGCAAAAGCAATAATGAGTCGGAGGACTAATGATACCAAGGGGGTCGGAGGACTAATAATACTCTCTCTAATACTAAAACTTGGAGTAAACGCAGTGGTGAGTGGGAGGATTAATGATGCCAAGGGGGTCGGAGGACTAATAATACGCGAGATGTGGTATATTTGCGATGGTGGAGTTGGTGGTGGAGTTGGTGGTGGAGTTGGTGGTGGTTGGTGGCATATTTGCCAGTGGTAGTATGTTTGCAATAATACGCGCAATAATACTAATACTAATACTAATAGTATTGGTGAGTAGTTGGTGGAGAGTCGAAGGGTGGTTCCGTTCGATGAACAAGGATGGTTGCGTCGAACAGAAGATATAGCGGAGAGCAGCTGTGCCAGATGCAGAAGAAGACATGGTGTTTGAGTCCAGCCGTCGTTTGTTGAGAAATATCCGTCGTCGGTTGAGAAATATATAATACAATAATCTCGGTGAGCGCCCAATATCCGTCGTCGGTTGAGAAATATAATACGGTAATCTCGGTGAGGGCGCCTACTTTTATATCGGTTTCTTCAGCCGTCGGTGTTCAGACTGCTGTATTCTCATCATCAGTGTCAACTTGAATAATGATGATGCATATAATATTTATTGTGCAGAGTGGTCAGAGAAGGAGACGGAATATGTATGTCAGAGAAGGAGACTTTTGTGACCTTTAAAGTAGTAGTACAAGAATCTTTTGTTGAGGTATTATGGACAGCATATTTAATCATTGTATATTAAGCGACTGTAGTATTAAGCGACATATCAGATGGACATTGTGAACCACATGCGTCTTGGTTTCTATCCAGGAGATGTGTGTGGTGGTGCACACCTTGTTAGTGTGTTAGTGTGGTGGTGCACACCTTGTGTGAACCAAGACGTATGTGGTTGGGGAATGAATTAACTACCAACCACATTGGGCAGAAGAAGTAGAGTGGGATGAAGAAAGTGGGATGGACAGAGTGAGTGGGATCGGAGTTGGATGGACGGAGTTGGATGGGAGTTGGATGGACGGAGTTGGATGGGAGTTGGATGGACGGAGTTGGATGGGAGTTGGATGAGAAAAATGACGAAGTTGGATGAAACAATTTCGAGTTGGATGGTTTGCACACGAGTTGCATACCTGGTGCATCGTGTTGTCAGGTGTGGTGGTGCACATCTTGTATCATAATAGGGAAGTAGTTCTCGTTGTGATAGAAAACAAACCGTCGGTGTTAAACGACAAACATAAAAAATAAACCCATCGTCTCGTTTAAGAAAGATCATACAAAAACCCGTCGTCGCTGATGCGCAGGAGATCTGATGGAAGATGCAGTTCTTTTTTTTTGGGATTCGAATCTATCAGTTGGCTCTAGAACTTATCGGAATATGATATGATTATTGGGGTATATTATTGAATACTGATAAAGAAGAAGACTGATCTGATAAGATATAAGAAGGCTCATCTGATAAGATGTAAGTCAAGAAGAGAAGACTGCAGGCTGATAAGAAGACTGATCTGATCTGATAAGATGTAAGTCAAGAGGAGAAAGTATATCAGTTCGACAGTAACGACAGACAACTTATCAGTCCATCACTATTGAAGCCTAATGAGCAAACAATTTACTCGCCTATTAGTACTATGTAATTTAAAAACAACTTAGTATTATTACATGCTGCGACTCGACATACCACGTACATATAGGATCTAGTGTGTGCAGCTAAGAGCATTCGGAGATTCTAAGTGCATGGCGGCGCAGATGTTGATTTTGGTGTGATGAGAGACGCACAGGATCTTTACGCTGGTAGTAGTGAGTCTGCGCGTGTCAGCAGGTTCTGGTTTAAACCATTTCTGTCTGTGTGCATATACTATTGCGCAAGTGTGAGAGTGCGTTCAATGTACATTCGAGAGTAGTGTTGTGTGTGTGCGACAGTAGTGGTCTTGCAGTCACTGATGTGTTGTTGTGAGAGTGTGAGAGACGAGAGGTTCGACAGTGGTCTTCCGACACAAAAAACAAATCCGTTTAATATCAAGTTTGTAGTCAGTCCTTTAACGTCGTCCTTTGAGGAGAGAGAGGTTGTTGTGTGTGACTTGAAGTCAGTTAACTGTTTGCAAGGGAAATTCGTGACAGAAGATGATCTGTACAACTCTTATTTGCAAGAGAAAATATTATAGTGTAGCGCGAGATATTATAGTCCGGCGCATATTATCTCTGTGGGGATATTTATACAGTTAATCCATCAAGAGGAGACCGTAGACAACAGAGTAGACACAACAGAGTAGACACAACAGAGTAGATCTACAACAGAGTAGACACAACAGAGTAGATCTACAACAGAGTAGACACAACAGAGTAGATCTACAACAGAGTAGATCTACAACAGAGTATTGTCAACAGAGTATAGACCCAACAGAGTATTGTCAACAGCTACCAGAGAAGACCGCATACATTCACAAAAAAGCGACTTTGGCAGCTGGCAAGGAACGCCTTCATGGATGGCTTCTTCTCAGATGAGCAACATGCTAATGTTAATGATCTTATCATGCTAATGTTCAGTATTACAAATCTTAATGTGTGTGTTTTTTTGCGAAGGCGTTTTTATTTAAGTCTTATCAGATGATATTATATTAGTTATTATGCAGACTTTAAGTTATTATTTTCCGTGGATGATAAGTTATGAGTTATTTTTCAGTTCAAGTTGGGTTGTTTTGGTGTAATAGGTGAAAATAGTAATCAATGATGGTTCTGCTTCAATGAGGAAGGTGGCGTCCCACATCTTCTGGCGAGGTTTCTCAGTCTCGTTCAACGAGCCGGACTGCGGAAGGTGATATGATGAGAATGATCTTATCTCAGCGGTGATTGGGATCAGCGTCATCATCTTCGCACACACATCTTCGCACACGCATCTTCGCACACACATCTTCGCACACGCATCTTCGCACACGCATCTTCGCACACGCATCTTCGCACACACATCAAAGCGCAGTCAGCTTCTTCTCAGTACTATATGTGATCCCCAGATCTGCTGCTGCGTATCCCTCGAAGGGTATAATAATATAACGTGATAATTAATCTCTGCGGCTGTGTCGGCTTGAAGATTGTCGGTTTGCTGTCACTTTGTCATTGGGATCATCGCGGTATTGGAATCATCTGTCTGTGTGTCTTCGATCTCCCCTGTGTTAAGTAACAATAACAATAACAACAACAACCTATCGCACGGCCTTCTTCTGCTCCTGAAATAGTGACCTCAGAGACGACCTCAGTCTCTGAAATATAACATCTCTGCTGAAATAAGTTGTGGCCGCTCCATAAGTGGTGTACGAGATCTGACTGTGGCGTATATGAATATAATTGTTGACCTAGTATCATACTCGTTAATAATATTGGGATAATAACATTGCGAATCTCACATACTATTGGAAGGAAAACGTCAGAAATGGCTGCTGCGAGAAACGGACGCTTGTCATCGTGGGTGTGGTGGCCCCGGAAGGACAACTTGGGAGCTCGTCTTCTGTCGGTAGTGAACTCACTTCTGTCGGTCGTGAAACGTCGAGGCAAAAACTTTTTTCGTGAAACGTCGTTCTGCTGCATGCTGCTGAGAACTACCCTTATACGGTTGTTCCTGTTGCTGAAAACTACCGTGATTGTTGTGGCAACAATCAACGCGGTGTTTTGTGCAAACACTGCAAACACCCGCACTTCTAGGAAGCGGTGGGAAAACAATATAGTCCAAGTAAAAGCGAAGCGCGAAGCGCGAAGCGCGAGCGAAGCGCTCGCGCTTCGCTTCGCGCGAGGTAACAATTGTGTTTTGTACTATGTTGATAAGGTGTACACACCTGTTTGTAGTGTTGTAAGTTTTATATAACAGTCGTACAAACCTCGTTAAATAACAGCAGACGTCGTCTGCACGTCGTCTGCATTTCTGATTTGAATAAGATTTTTTGACGACGCGCATTTTTATTGACAACAGTAAGTACATTGATTATTTATATAATTTATATTTATATAATTTATCTCGCTTATTTTTTATAACTTCCCTAATAAATTCACACACAACTGTTACTACACAACAACAATATTTTCGTTCCCTTCTTTCTAGGCGTAGTTAGTTGATGATTAGTTAGTTGTTTACTATACAACAACAATTCAGGGCTTCGCACACCATGCGACCGGTGATACAGCGAGATTGGTTCGAAAGACTACCCACAGAATATTATTATTCTCCTCGACAGGCACCCCCTGCATCCCTTAGGCTTTCCCCCACCAGCCCTGCCTCTACCAAACACACACACACACACGCACACAAACCCGCTCCCTCGCCCCCAGGTGTACACACACACACTCCAACACTGTTCCTACCAAACAGCTGTCCGATTCGTACCATTGTCCGATTCGTACCACAACCACACGTGCACAGGTGCCCCCTCCAGCCCATCAGATTCATGCGAGGACTCGGAGGTTGGTTCGAAGAAAGGTTCCCGGGGTTTACAGAGTATTGTTGTTATTCTCCGACTGGTCTGAGCACCACCAGCGGTGTTCTGACCACTGCTGCTGCGATCAGAAGACCATTTTCCGTCACCGCCCGCAGGGATGAAGTCGCCAGCAGCACGAAACTCTTCCACCACTTCATCGAACAGCGCGGCAAACTCGGCCTCATTGGCCCCGCCCCACATCTCCCTGGTCAGCAAACCGGGCGTAGGACGGTCCCCCCCTGGCAACACAAACGAGGTTGGGTGGTGGGCGCCAGAGAAAGTCTACTCCCAAACGAGGTTGGGTGGTGGGCGCGAGATTGGTTCGAAGAAAGGTTCCCTTTTTTTACAGAAGAGTATTGTTGTTATTCTCCGACTGGTCTGAGCACCACCAGCGGTGTTCTGACCACTGCTGCTGCGATCAGAAGACTGCCGGTGGTGCGATCAGATGTGATCAGCGGCGTCGAAGAATCTTCTGATCATGATGATGACAATAGTAATGATGACAGTAGTAGTAGTGAAAATGTTGGAAGTAGTAGTAGTGAACCGCCGCCGAGTCAAGGAGATTTTCGAAATGAAAATAATGTCGGAAGTAGTAGTCCTGTCATCATTGGAGGAGGTGTGGGCGGAGGAGGAGGCATCAACAACACTCCTGAGAACGTCGCTCAGTCAGGGGATATCATCATGTTGGCGTTGGATCATGTTGACGATGGCCAACAACAGCAACAAGCAGATTTTGATGACAAAAACGCCCCCCCTCAGAAGAAGCAGACGAATAAGCAGCAAGAAGTATCAGCAGATGATGACGTTGGTGGTACTGCAGATAATAATCAGGTGAAGAATCTTCACCACACTATTATGAATCACACTATGAATCTGATGATGACGGATGAGAAGAAGAAGAACACCTTCAGCATCTTCCCTGATGAAGAACAGGTAGAAAAGACTCAGCATCATCAGCGTCGTTTCCATCGCCACCAACATCCGACTACCGAGGAGAGGGGGGAGGGGGGTATGAACCCGGGTCGTGGCGGCAGCCCCTCCATGAATAATCCTGGCAATTTCTACTTGGCGAATAGGGGGGATTTCTACTCGGCGACATGGAAAAAAAATCTCTTAACAAATAAAAAAGATCTCTTAACAAATCCCATAGAATCTGAAGTTGTATCTCTTCTTCCACATGCGCCTCCGTTTGATTCGCAGGTTGATCCGCAAGTTGATTCCCCCTGGACGAGGTCTGAGTCGAATTTGTTGCTGGTCGGTGCCGAAGAAAGTGCCGAAGAATGTGCCGAAGAATGTGCCGAAGAATGTGCCGAATGTGCGAAATCATCTCGTCCTTCTTTTGGTGAATCATCTGAGTCATCATCTAAGGGAATGGTGCAGAATCATCACATGAAGAAGAAGAAGCAGCAGAATCATCACATGAAGAAGAAGAAGCAGCAAGAAGTATCAGCAGATGATGACGTTGGTGCTGCAGGTACCGGGAAAATTCGCGATTTTTTTTTCCGCGAAAATTCCATGACGGATGAGAAGAAGTTCTTGGACCTGAAGGAGAAGGTGTTTGAGCTGAAGCAGAGAGTTCAGTCGGGCGGTGGTATTATAAGTGAAGAATCTGATGATGGCGGCCGCGGCCCACAGACATCCATGAAGAATTATCTGAACACTGACAGCGGCACCTACAGTAGTAGTCAACTACTATGCAAGAATCAACTATGCAAGAAATTGGATACCACCAATAATAACCAATACAACAGTCTGCTGGATAACAGTAATACTATTACTAGTGGCAGCAACGACGCTATTATTGCCAAGAAGAATATTATCATCAATGGTGGGGAAAGAGGAGGGGGGCAAAAGAAGGATACCATTGTTGCGAAGAAGAAGCCGAAGATGATGGGCAGCACTGTTCCGAAGAAGCGGGAGGCTTTTGTGGTGCGGCGGGAGGGACGTCCTTCCCCCGGGAAGGAGGGACCTCCTCCTTCTCCTCACGGAGGAACACCTCCTCCGCTGTTGACCACCGTTGTTGTTTCAGATAATAATGATCGTCTTCCAGCGATGTTGAAGAAGGGCAGGAGCACCTCCGTTGTTCCAGATGATCGTCTTCCAGCGATGTTGAAGAAGGGCAGGAGAAATTCCTACTACAGATCGTCGGTTCCTCGGAAAAAGAGGAACCTGCCCGCTGTGCCGTTCAACAACCCTAGTCGATCCCGAATGGGTTGTGTTGGAAGGAATCTGCGAGCTCTGTTGCGAAACAGGGGTCCCACGCCCCCACGAGGCAAGGAAAGAGTTAGAGAAAAACCGACGAGTCCTGCTGCTGTGATTCTGAATGTGAAGAAGAAGGGAAGCAATGCCAATGGCATTCAAGAGGGGGAGCATTTTTTCGAAGAGGAGGAGGTTCAACCACAGCAGGGTATTATTGTACGGGGGGTTGCGTCGTCGCAGCTAGCCAGGGTGGGTTGGAGTCCTCCAGCGAAGCAGCTCAGCGACGAAGCATCCGAAGGAGAAGAAGGAGAAGAAGAAGATGATGACCCTTCTGAGGTAACCTTCCGGGGCCCCAAGACTCCTTCTTCGACTCCTCCGAATCCTAAGACTCCTCCGTCTTCTAGTAATGGCAATGCTGCCTCACCCTCCTCCTCTTCCAGCTTTTCTCTTTCCAGTTCTCTTTTCAGTGGTGACGACTACACTGAGGTTTCTGAGACAGAGAGAGAGAGAGAGAGCCCAAGGAAGAATACTTCTTCTTCCTTCTCCTCACAGAAGAAGTATTCTTCTTCTTCGTCCTCCGATCATCGGAATAATCATCGGGTGACTTCGATGAGATGTTGGGTGACGTTGGGTGTGGTCGTGGTGGGCTTGCTGGTGGGCTTGGTGGTCGTGGTGGGCTTGCTCTGCTGGTTGCTCTGCTGTTCCTCCTCTTCCTTTTCTGAAAGGGTGAAGAAGAAGTCTGCGAGAAGAAGATCGTCTGCTGCTGGGGAAGAAGAAGCAGGGAATAATCATCGCCGTCGTAGCCCCGATCATCACCGTCGTCGCCCTAGTGGTCGTCGATGCCAGGCTCCTGCGACCCGGTCGTCGTCTGGCAGCTGATCGGTCCGCTGAAGTCCTGCTGATCAGTCCTGCGTCGCCTGCTGCTGCAGCTACCACCACCCTACAGTAGTGACACTGCAGGTTGACTACTTGAGGTTCGATCGTATACATATATCGTGTGGTGGGTATATATATAGTAATGTAGGTCTGGCGAGAACGTGTGTGGGGGTCTGGTTCAGGGTTATGGTGTGGTCGCCGCAGAAATGTTGTCTGAGGAGTTCTTCGTAATTATATTATTGAAGGTTTTCTTCAGGTATCAGTTCCCAGCAATATTCTGTTGGTGTGGAAAGGTAATGATGATCAACTGATCTTCTGTTCTTCAACAACTAATCAACAACTAATCGGAGGACGAAGCGCACAAGCTGATGATGCTGTATTTAATTTTCCACGGGTTCCTCCAATCTTATCATTCTTATCACTATTGATGATCACTAGAAAGGAAGTACTGATCTGATCACATTGTTGTACTATAGGAAGAAGTATTGATCACTTATCGAACTGCTTCCAATTCAAGTTCAAGCTGCGATAAGGCGTCCAATAATGTCTTGTACTACGATCGTAAGTTGTCAGCGAAAGCGTCCGCTGCGAAGATAGCTTATTGGGATGATCTAGGTCGATGAAGCGAACATAGTCACCGTTGTATCAATGATATATGCATTGGATCTTGGTCGATGCGAAGAATATAGTCTCAGTTCGTTGTCTTGTACGATCGTAATAATGGTACGATCGTATTGGAAACTCTCCATAAGTTCTCTACTAGGAGTTACTACTGATCACATTGTACTAGGGAGTACTGATAAGTTCTACTATATAAAGTGCTTTCACTTATTGTACTAGGGAGTATTGATAATAAGTTCTACTAACTATACGCGATTCTCTCATCACCAGTAAGGAGCTGAGAATGCGAACGAACGACCCTGATCTGACCACACTCGGTGTGATCCGGAAATACGATGTTGTGATATGATTTGACGATGATGATGATTTGGGATCCTCGATGTTGGACAACTTCAAACTACCGATGGGACAACTTCAAATCACGGGCGTACACAGCTTCGACGTGGAACAATTCGCACTTGGTCATTTTCATTACTCGCACACTCGGTCATAGGGAGTGTTGATAATAAGTTCTACTAACTATATGCGATTCTCTCATCACCAGTAAGGAGCTGAGAATGATTCTCTCATCACCAGTAAGGAGCACAAACACACAATCGAAT
>Ga0099798_10348_pt1 | contig 15850 bp, 8 predicted proteins | sample Uncmet_Sort29A_1_FD_89870 | JGI IMG/M metagenome (GOLD analysis project Ga0099798, IMG submission 89870) | Marine eukaryotic communities from CALCOFI LINE 67, Pacific Ocean - CN13ID_Sort29A_1 | ecosystem: Environmental > Aquatic > Marine > Oceanic | place: Pacific Ocean: Monterey Bay | collected...
ACAGTTCAGTTTCTACTTTTTTTAGCTTAATATTCTCTACTGATAAATCTAAACCTTTGAGAAGTGTGTTTATCTTGCTTTGAGATGTTTCCTAATTAATTAGGCTTTGAGATGTTTATCATGCTCTATTTCGAGAAACAAAAAAAAAATAGAATCGAAACTCTATTTCGAAAAAAAAAAAGAATCCAGAATCGAAACTCTATTTCGAGATGCAAATAAGAAAAACATAACCCAGTTACGAGAAGCAAATAAGAAACTCTATTTCGAGAAGCAAATAAGAAAATCAAAATCGTTCTTTTCTTATCGCTAAGAAGAAAAACAAGAAGAGCTTACAGAATCGCGCCGGTAAACAAAAAGAAATCAAAAAAAAAATAAAAAATCGGTGTAAACAAAAAGAAAAAACAAGATGTTGAGCAAATAGAATCAAAAACAACTCGCGAAGTCCACCTAAACCTTTCTGGTTTGGGGGCTTTCTACAAATTCCAGTCCTGTTGAAGTTAAAGTAATGACTTTGTGGTTTGGGGGCTTTCTACAAACTCCAGTCGAAAGTGTAAGATTGAATCGTAAACGTAAGTAGCTCTGTTTGCGTCCGAATACACCAAACCATTCCAAACATGATATACCATAGGAATTCCAGGTGTTGAACATTACGGAAAAGCTGGTGTCGAAAATCCACCTAACAAATCTTAAATAGGAAGAAAAATCTACATAGGGTGTCGAAAATCCACCTCATAGTCATAACCCGGGCATAAGAAAGTAGTTGTATAATCTGCACCAAAAGACCTAGGTTTTCCAATAGAAGAAAAGGGTATCAGGTTCAGGATACATCTACGACAATCTCGGCTTTCTGGTCGCCAAATTGCTATCGGAGTAAGAAGATAAAAAGACAACGCCTGATGAAAGAGCAAGAAGCTTCGATGCATGGTAGAACGAAATTTTTAACCCAATATGGGATCTTGAAGAACTATTTAAGAGATGCATTGAGGTATATAGGTCAAGTAGAGAGATGGTTAAGTAGGGTAAACAGGTTAAAGATCAAGATGGGTTCGATCCTGAATAACGTTTGCTTCGGCGCAGGTATTACACTGATTCTAATTATCGCATGATAATGTAACAAGCATATTAGAGCTAAATAGCACTTGTTTGGTACTGCCGTTGGTATATCTAGATGGAATAAAATGAGTAACAAGAGTTTCCGATATTCGAGTAATATATGCCCAAAACAGCGCAGTTAGTCAGCGTTGAAGAAAGGCAGGAGAGAAATGAAATGCTTTCGAAGTTCTTTAAGAGGAATTAGAATGAGGATAGTAATACCGATAATGAGGATAGCAAAAACTCCAATGATGAAGAGGATAGCAAAAACTCCAATGATCGTGGTTTTACTGAGTTCCTTAACCTATTCTATCGAATGCAAGATCTCACGTCTCTCAAGCATTTTATTAAAAATGAGGAAGTTGATTTCAGAATTTGCGGTTTGTGTGCAAATAGTACTACAAGTTAGACACTATGTGCACACATTTCAAACGATTAATAGAATTATGAAGGTAAAATCGTAAATGTAAAAAAATAAAAGGGAACTGAGAACGAGTTTGAAGAATTGTTGTATGATATCCAATATGATTGTTGTACGAAACCAACTTTATGGGGCTTCCGATAAGGTTCCGTGATAACTAGGACGGAATACAACGTGCCTAGAAACCGCATCATTAGATCGAAGGAATTTCAGACCCCCGAGTTCTGGGTGTATAAAAATAAAATAAATGAACTGAGAAGGAGGTTGAAGAATTGTGAGAAGGATTGTGTAGAATAAAGGGACTTGAAGAATTGTTTGTAGAATTGTGAGAAGGAGTTTGATGAATTGTGTAAAATAAATGAACTGAGAAAGAAGGAGTAGTTTGAATAATTGTTAAAGTGTGTGATTGACACGGAGTGCTTTGAAGAATTGTTAAAGTGTGTGAGTGACACGGAGTAGAGGAAACTGAGAATGAGTTTGAAGAATTGTTAAAGTGTGAGTGTGTGAAATAAAACAAGTAGGAAACTGAGAATGAGTTTGGAAGTGTAGTTCTGTGTAGTTCTGTGTAGTTCCTCCCACTTTCTAATTCTACTTCACTCCCCCAAACATAGTTGGGACCCGGTATGTGAAATAAAAGTTATTCAAACAACGATTCATAAGAAGTTATTCAAACAACGATTCTGTGAAGTTACTCAAAGAAGAAATTATTCAAAAAACATATATGAAGTAACGTAGCTGTAGTATTAACATTTATGAAGTACCGTAAATGAGCGAACCCGTAGATGGGTATTCCTGTAGTTCCTCCCAGTTTCCAATTATGAGCAGAAATTCCTGTAGTTCCAATTATGAGCAGAAATTCCTGTAGTTCCTCCCAGTTTACTAGGAATAATGGGGAGGAATAGAATGGAGGAATAGAATGGGAGGAACCCCTAGATGGGTTGTTGTGTGGTGGAAATGAGTGAACCCTTAGATGTGTGGTGGAAAATAGAAGTAAAAATTGATCAAAAACGAAAATGACGACAATAAGAAAAAAAAGTAAAAATCGACTTATTTGACTAAACGTCACAAAAATAGAAAATTGACCATTTAATTAAGTATTTCTTCCTTTGAAATGAAACATACTTACTTTAACAGAAAATACACAAAATTGACACTATAAGCTCTTTTTACTAACCCTTAGATGTGTGGTGGAAATGAGTGAACCCTTAGATGTGTGGTAAAAAAAGGTTGCGTAAGATCTACCGAAGGTAACTGTAAAAGCAAAAGATGTAAAATATTTAGTTTATTGTAAAATAATAAGAAGTAGAGTTGTACCGAGAAAAAACTATTGAATGAGGTGCATAGTAGTGAGAAAAAACTATTGAATGTGGTGTGTAGTTCTGTCTAGTTCCTCCCACTTTCCTAGTTCTCATCAGTCTCCTAGTGGTCTCAAGATGGGGCAGAATATAAGATGAAAGGTAGATTTTTTTTTTAGTGAAGATTACCTGTATTTGTATTCTTCTACCTTCACTTTATCTAGAAGTTCTAATCTAGTGTTGTCTACTCGTACTCGTTGTGTAGACTACTGCACAGTATAAGGTAATGTGTAGGAATTGTTTTGGTTCCTGTTACGCTGAATGTGCAGTACATACTGTACATCCCGTGATGTTTCCTAATTGCACATCCTACACAACATAGTACTTATGCTGCGCAGTCTGCACAACAACAACAGTTTCTACTTTTTTTTAGCTTGATATGATCTACTGCTAAATCTGAAATGTTTAACTTTAATTCTACTTCCAGTTTTATTAATTATCCTACAGAATTTGATTTAAAATAATTATCCTTATTCCTGATTCCTGAAATTTATAAAATAAATTTTCCTACTTCCTGAGTCCTGTCTCTTGTATGATCCCACTTCCTTTTTACTATCAAGCACCAACAAAAAAAATAGCAGACAAGAAAGAATCGCAGAATTAGATTTCTTTTTAGAAACTAGTACGACGTGCATAATTAGAATTAAAATTGAAATTATTGAAATTGAAATTGAAAAATTGAAAAACAACAGTAGACTACAGTAGACCACTACGAAAAAGACTACATAGACTAAACTGTAGACCGCAAAAAAACTCTATACCAAGGTAACGTTGAAAGCAAGAAAAAGCTGAGATATCTCTACCAATTGTAGACCGTTGAAAGCAAGAAAAAGTTAAGAAAATGGTAAAACTCTTCAAATAAAACGCACAAGCTGAAAATAAGAAGATGAAAGCCATTAAGATGGGGGCCCTCGTAGCTGTCGCGACTGCTACAAGCGCCATTGAGAAAAGCTAGTAACTACAGTTGAAAGGGAAGATGCACACTATTAATAGGGGTCAGAGAATGATGGGGTCAGAAGGTGATCTGGACTCAGAGAATGATGGATCTTTATAAAACAGATCGGAATTCGAAATACATGAAGCAGATAAAAGGTTGCAAGAAGATAACGTAACGCTGGCAACTAAGCTGCAGGATAGATTCTTAACAGTGTACGGAGAATTACGGGGGCAGAAAGATAATATTTTCGCATCAGGCATAACAAACTTCACAAAAGACGACTTGGATCAATAGGACAGGGATTATCTAACAACATTTCGTGCACAAATTCATGACCTATGGATAGCTGTTAGAAACGGGGAAGATAGAAAGACAGTAGAAAGGATGAAGTAAAACATAGAGTAGTTGTGCGAAGAGTTGGACGAAGTAAAACATAGATTGGATGCCTTTAAAGTTTAAATTAAATTACAGTTGAGATCCTAAAACCTGCAGAGAAAATTAAAGCGGTACTAGGACAAAGTCGTAAAAAAAAACATTTTCTTATCAGAGGAATAAAAATCGGGCCTGGTATCCTTCATATCAATAGACAAACTGGACAGCTAAGAGAAATTGAATAAAAAGATCATGTAGTATCAAAAAGATTTGGGTGCAGAATTTGACAAGCTGTTGGTAGCAGCTAAAGAGGGGAAAAAAGTAGAACATGAAGAGACGAAGGTTTTGATACTCTAAGACTTGAAGAAAATGGAAGCCTTAAAAGTAGAGTTGAGTGTATGGGCTTCTACCCGCCTTCAATTTGATTGAAATGCCTTAGGGTATGCTTTTCACTCATGGGGATATGCTTTTCACTTTTTTCCTCGGGGGCCTTAGTTATGATTTGGCCTCAGTAACGATTTATCTTACGTTCCACTAATGTTTTTATTGAATAAAGAATTAATACTTCTTTACTCAATGTATACCATTCAATCTCAGTCCAAGAAAATATATGAAATATCACGCAGTAGTTACCTTCGTAAGAGGCCTATGATTCAAACTTACTTTATTTTTACCCTCGTAAGAAGCCTACTAGTGCTCAAACTATAGAAATAGAACATCCAAGCCACTACTTTCATTTTACTATTCAGACATGCGTTTAGTTTATATTTGTAGTAGAGTCTAATCCTAAAATCTGAGAAAAATCGAGACTAATTGAAATGAAGGTCTAGACACGTCTGTCTAGAAGGTCTAGTTGAAAAGAGCAACTAGTTGAAAGACAGCAACCCCTAGTTTGCTCTGTCTAGAAGGTCTAGACACGTCTCTCTAGGAGGTCCAGACAAAACGGAGGTCTAGACAGTAACGTCTATCTAGGAGATCTAGTGTAGTCTAGACAGTACAACCTAGTTTAGTCTATCTAGTACCTAGTATAGTCTATCTAGTAACATCTATCTAGAACCTAGTGTAGTCTAGACAGTACAACCTAGTTTAGTCTATCGAAGAGAGAGCAACTTGTAGTTGGAGAACAGTAGGGCTGTACTTGGAGAGCAGTATAGGCTCCGGCCTGACCCCTAGATGGGTAATCGTGTAGTCGAGAAGATCGAGTACCACAAGGATACTCATAGACACCATTAGCATCTAGCGATAACAATAAACTTGGTAAGTGCGATTGGGTCTCCCCCAAACATAGTTCCCCCCTGATATGTGAAATAAAAGTTATTCAAAAAACGATTCATAAGAAGTTATTCAAAAAACAATGAAGTAACGTAGCAGTTATCAGCAGAAATGAGCGAACCCGTAGATGGGTATATAACCCAGCAATTATGAGCAGAAATTCCGTTCCTCAAAGTGCAGAAATTCCGTTCCTCCCACTTTCCGAGTTCTCATCAGTCTACTAGTGGTTACTAAATGGATGGAGAGAAGACCTATAGTAGGGTGAAAAAAAAAATAGATAGACTTAATGATGAACCTGAAAATCTCTAAAGACACTTTAGCTGGAAGAAACTGATGGACGAGTCCAGTTCAGGAATAGGCTAAATTGATGGAAGAGTCCACTTGGACTTGAGATAGGAGTATTAGATATCAGAAGCATATCCATATACCCGGTATATCTATATGCTTCGCGCAAGGAATACTGGGGAGGAATAGAATGGAGGAATAATGGGGAGGAATAGAATGGAGGAATATAATAATGGGGAGTAATACGATAATGTTTCTTTTTCTTTTTTTTCCCCAAAATGCGGAGGAAAACGATAGCGATAGCGATAGAACATAGAAAAGTATCGGGGCGGAAGACGATAGACGATAGAAAAGTATCGGGGCGGAAGACAATACAAAATAGCAAAATATTGGGGCGGAAGACGATAGACGATAGAAAAAGTATTGGGGCGGAAGACGATAGAAAATAGAAAAATATTGGGGCGGAAGACGATAGAAAATAGAAAAATATTGGGGCGGAAGACGATACAAAATAGAAAAATATTGGGGCGGAAGACGATAGAACATAGAAAAGTATCGGGGCGGAAGACGATAGACAATAGAAAACTAGTTTAAACGTTTGGTAGATTTTTTTTCATCTACATCACGGTACAACTAGCAATGAGAATGAGAAGCATAAAGGAGATTTGAGTTCTTTTTCATCTTCTACATCTTGTATTCCTTTTTCGAGATCCGTCCCCTTTTTTGGGGGCGGAGAACGATAGAAAATGGAAAAATATTGGGGCGTAAGGAATTTTTTGTATTCCTTTTACGAGGAAGGGGATGAAAAAAAAAAAGATAAATAGGGCATAATTCAAGATTTTTTTTTCTATATTCAGTTCATTCTCTTTCTCTTTCTTTCTCTTTCACTTTCACTTTCTCTTGCTTCAGTTTAACGTTTTTGAATCTATATTCCTATTCTGTCATTCTCCAAATGCATCTAAAATTTTTTTGAATCTATATTCCTATTCCACTCTCCAAATGCGTCTAAATCTTTTAAATCTACATAGTCCCCCATATGTCCACACTTCTGAACATTTCACTTGAAAAGTAGGTCATCTATAAGGGTAGATTAGGGAGGTTCTGGTAGTAGTTGTAGACTCTGCAGTGCTACAGTGCTACGAGAACCTCTCTAACTCGAATTATAAATCTAATGTCTAACTCGAATTCTAAAGACCTAATCTGCTACATGAAGATATGTGAAACAAATAAAAAATTAAGTAGAGTTTTTTTATCCACATCAGAAAAAAACAGCAATCCAGAATAATTTCTAAATCGTTAAGTAGAGTTTTTTTATCTACATAAGAAAAACAGCAATCCAGAATAATTTCTAAATCGTTAAGTAAAGTTTTTTTATCCGCATCAGAAAAAAAGCAGTCCAGAAGTTTATCCGCATCAGAAAAAGATGTAAGAGAGAAAAAAAGAGAAAAAAGGAGTAAAGGGAGAAAAAAAGAGCAAAAAGAAGAGGAAAGGGATAAGGTAAAGATCATAGACGTATCTAAAGATGAAAATGGCACCCCCTTTTATGAAGGTATAAACATTAGGATAGACCCTACACTGCCTTTCAATAGATATACTAAAAGTAGATACAGAAAACTTCTGTTCTTAATCGCGCCTTAAACGGGTAAGACTTACCGCGTCCTAAGATACGGAACAGAAAATGGATTAAGAATCGGAAGATGACCTGGCAATCTTACACTCTTTTAAGAGAGCTAACGAATTGTTCTGGTACAGCAGATCAAATTTCGACCCACACGTGACTAATGTTAAAGGGACTAAAGGCGGGCAATATTACAGTGGACTTTGGAATGAAAAATTTGAAAAATAGGACGATAGAATCAAATATAAATATCCTAGTCCACCTGATATTGGCGTTTGGGGCATCGGGGAGGCCCCAAATGAAGTAGTAGTTAATGACGAAAAAATAATGTGTAAGCAAAATGGATGCGAAGACAACTTCTGTCTTATGAGTTCCGAAGACAACTTCAGTCTTGAGAAATTCCTAACACAAACTTAAAGTTCAGGGTCTAAGAAGTTTTCCAAACTGTTTAAAAAGCTCCGAAACTGGAAACTTTACGGAGTTTTTGACGGGCATGGAACATCGACATCGGATATGAAAACATCGAAGTTCCTCGCAGATAACTTTCCGAGTATCTTCTTTGAGCAGCTGCAGCTATAGCTAGAGAAAAACAGGGAATATCATAAGTTCGATGAAAATTTTTGTTTATCGAGGAAGGAGATGAAGGATGAGAACGAGAAGTTGATGGTCGATGTTTTCTAGTGCTCATTCCTGGTGTAAGGTAGGAAATTGAAGGATTCCAGGTGCTAAAACTCTAGGATGGACGGCAGTACGGCAACTCTTGCCTTTCATGACATTGATAACGCAATATTTTACATCGCTAATCTCGGTGACTCGAGCTAGGTATAGGTCTTAAGAAATCACGAAGGTGTGCAATTTGCTTTGCAGTTAACTTGTGACCACGCGCCGAACGATAAACACGAGTATACAAAGGAAAGTGACATTACCTGGAAGAACAATAACACACCGCGATACAAACTCTCTGGTGATTTACCGATGACTCGAGCTTTCGAAAATTTTAGGAAATGCCCCAGAATTTGCATTGTCCCCGACACGAGAAGCATTGATTTGGGATAGTAGCCAGGAGAGAAAGAGACGATGAAACTCCATCGAGTAAATATAGCAACTATTCTTAAATTCAGAGAGGCTTAAATGGACAATTCTGTTTAAAAGGAGCTCTATGAAGAAGCTAAAAGCAACAATTATTCTGTTTCAGAGAACCTTTATGAAGTTGCAAACGAAGCGCAATATCTTGTGTCCGACGATAGAATAAAAGTAGAAAGCTTATAAGGGTCCACCTTCGAGAGTATTATTCTCGCCTCTGATGGTGTTTGGGATAGCTTGATGGGTACTACATATTATATTGGTAGGGATCTTGCGAGACATCTTGAGCCGTATCCTCCTCTAAATCATAGAAATGGAAAAGATGTTTCCGTTGGAGATTTTCGCTGGAGAAAAGTCTCAGAGAATTTAGCTGGAGGGAAGAAGAACTACGTAAACTCCATGGGCGATCAAAGGGATTACTGGGGCTTCAAAAACTATCTAGCAGATAAAAATTTTGATTTCACATCAGATAAGAGTGATCTTACGGATATTGCAAGGAAAATCACGTACGACAGCTTTAAAAACTGGTATGCTACATGGAATAGCAGCAACGATGATATCACAACCATCGTCTGTAATCTCCATTTGAAGAATTCCCCACCGAAAATTTCCCCACCGAAAAATTCCCCACCGAAATATACATATCGTCTGGGAGATAGTGATAAGTAAGTATTTGTCAAGCGGAGCGTAGAATATTCGATGAGGGGAGATAAATTTTGGCTTGGATAAGAAAGAATCGATCCTAAAGAGAAAGAATCGATAAGATCGTAAAGTGAAAAATATGACTCAATAGAATGGAAGAGATAGTAATGGGAGATGATTTATGGTGTATATACCCTAACAGAAAGTGTATATACCCTAATAGAAACTATAACAAAAGAAATTTACGACTAACACGATCATATGTATGGAGAAGCCTTCACAAATCGTTAAGAGTGGTGATCTTTTTTAATATTCATCGTGATTCTGTTAACTGTTTGATTGTTTGTCTCAAGAGACTGGTTATGGTCTTATCATCTTCATGAATATTGATCTTTCTAAAGAGATTAGCCCCGTATCATATCGTATCGTATCGTATCGTATGAATATTGATCTTTCTAAAGAGCGGGCTGATGTCTGATTATGTTTTTGAAGAGTGGAACTACATCAACCACAACAGTATCCATTTCTGAAACTAGATGTTTCCGTTTATTGATTTTCTGAAACTAGATGTTTCCGTTTAACTGACAACAGCTGGGTTAAAATTAGAAAAAGTTGAGGAGAACATAAGTACATCTAGAAGCTGATGAAAACTCGTGGAAAAGAATTCATAATGATGTCAGTAGTGGCTTGGTGATGATGATAGAACATAGAAAAGTATCGGGGCGAAAGACGATAGACGATAGAAAATTATTGGGGCGGAAGACGATAGACAATAGAAAACTAGTTTAAACGTTTGGTAGATTTTTTTTCATCTACATCACGGTAGAACTAGCAATGAGAATGAGAAGGATAAAGGAGATTTGAGTTCTTTTTCATCTTCTACATCTTGTATTCCTTTTTCGAGTTCCACCCCCTTTTTGGGAGCGGAGAACGATAGAAAATGAAAATGGAAAATGTTGGGGCGTAAGGAATTTTTTGTATTCCTTTTACGAGAAAGAGGATGAAAAAACAAATAGAGAAATAGGGCATAATTCAAGGTTTTTTGTTCTATATTCAGTTCGTTCTCTTTCTTTCTCTTTCTTCAGTTTAACGTTTTTGAATCTTCAAATGCATCTAAATCTTTTGAATCTATATTCCTATTCCACTCTCCAAATGCGACTAAGTCCTCTAAATGGAATCCAAACCAAATGCGACTAAGTCCTCTAAATCTTTCGAACATGGATTCCAAAATCGGATTCCTCTTTCTTCGTCTAAATGAACATCGAAATCCTCTTAATCAAATTCAGAATCCTCTAAATGAAAATCAAATTCCTCTTCCTTCGTCCAAATCCTCTAAATGAAAATCAAATTCCTCTTCCTTCGTCCAAATCCTCAAAATGAAAATCGAAAACCTGTTCCTTCGTCTAAATCAAAATGAAAATGCAAATCGAATTTCCCAAGAAAAAAGCAAACCAAAAAATCCAGATTTTAAATTATTTCTTAGTCCTAAGACTTAGATGAAAATAATTTGACAGAAGTTTTTTGATCAAAATAATTTGACAGAAAATAATTTCTTAGTCCTTAGACATAGATCAAAAGGAAAGTACACCAGTTGTAGGAAGAAGTAGAATAGAAAAAGTTGTAGAAATCGTATTAGAAAAAGTTGTAGTTGAGAAATAGTATTAGAAAAAGTAGATATAAAAAAATGAGCAAATAATAGATGAGCAAGATTTCGAAATTCTAAACTGTGGCGACTACACTTATGTAAACTGGTGGAGCCACTAGAACTAGATAATAAAAACTCCAATAGTAAGTGAAATAAATCGATCCTGCATTGATGGAGGTGGACCCGGTTTTAAAATACGGACAGATCGTGAACATAAGACCACGAAATCCAGAGAAGGAAACGACACAGTATTGGAGTAAAAAAGAAAATTTATTGGATTATTGGAGCGTAAGAGAGAGTATTGGAGTCGATACAGTAAAAGAATCGATAGAATCTACTAGTGCCTATCAGGTGATAGGGCCTTTGTAGCAGGATAGGAGGGGTAAAAATATTTTTAAAATCTTAAAAGGTGGCAGGCGCAGTGATGGAAAATATCATGTCGTCGATTTAACCAAATTGTCTTAATAGTAGTCTCAGGAGAAGAACCTGGAAAAATAGGGAAAGTGGGTGGACAAAGCAGAAATTGGGGAATGGGTAAAATGTAGTCCAAAAAATGATAATAAAAATGAATAAGATACTATCTTAAAAACTAAACTTAAGCACGGTACAAAGGTTATGGCCTTGTACCAAGGTAAATGGTATAAAGCGAAAATAGCAAACGAAAAGACGCAGGCGTCAACTGGTGATAAATTTCCTATTTACTCTGGTGTGTAGAATAGTCGAAATGACGCTGGTGTATGGAAGTATGCTGTTGAATGGGATGATCGTGACAATAAAGGACGACCAGTCTACTGTTACAATAAAAGTCATCTCGACGGTTCAGGTTACTGTTACAATCAACTGCGTTTATTCGAACCTCTCCAACCTATGGGATATGAATGGAAGTCTTTAAATGAAAAGTCCAATTGTTGATTAATATTTCAACCTATAAACTTTCATCTCAACCAAGATCTTATACTCTTTCGAGTAGATTCAAGATCTTCTATAAAGTTGCATCTTCAACTCTTCATCGAGTGGTCCAATCATTATCGAAATTTCGAGTTGTTCAATTATTATTATTTAATCCACAGTATAAGTCAAGTGAAGGATCCACTTATTTAGTTCACACAAAGGCTTCACTTATTTAGTCTAAGTTGTGAGGATTATTGAGTGTTTATCTTTATTCAGTCCATTAGTCATATCCAATTTCCAATTTCAGTCCATTAGTTTTAGTATTAGTTTAGTGTAGTTCATTCACTCCAATTAGTCCAAATAAAGTGAGGTGGATTATTGGTTGCTGGATTATTTAACTTCTATCTAGTTAAGCATCTAAGATCCAGGGTTAAGTATCTAAGTTCCAGAGTTCATTTAGCTATTGATGATTTACAAATTTTTTAGATTTACAAGATTTACAAGATTTACATTTTTTAGATTTACAAGATTTAATATTATGATGATCCCATCTCTCTATTTGTAGGCCGGTCCCTGCTCTTAAGATACCTAGATGCATACCATCTGTCCAAGCCTCTCCTAGCATTTAAGAAGAAGAAGAAGAAGATCTCTCTCAAGTACAAACTGCGTGGATATCGGTCGTTCGCATTTTTTCAGAAATAGGGAAATAGGGCATCTAAATCTAAATCCTGTTCATGAATTCCAAATGCATCTAAATCTAAATCTAAATCCTGTTCTGCTTGGAGTTCCTTCTCCAAAGTCAAATGAAAATCGAAATCCTCAAAATGAAAATCGAAATCTTCTAAATGAAAATTAAATTCCTTTTCCTTCGTCTAAATCCTCACTCTATATGAAAATTAAATTCCTTTTCCTTCGTCTAAATCCTCTAAATGAAAATTAAATTCCTTTTCCTTCGTCTAAATCCTCACTCTATATGAAAATTAAATTCCTTTTCCTTCGTCTAAATGAAAATGAAAATGAAAATCTAAATTTGTCCCTCGTCTCTAGTCAAAAGAAAACAGACTATTTTTCAGATCTCTCCTAAAACATAGCTACCATAAAAAAAAAAACAGACTATTAAGATCAAGTTACTCAAACATACACGTGTTTGAAAAAACATAAACTTGAAAGACCTAGAGGTCGTTAAGTTTCCCCAGAGTACATAGAATACTCGTTTAGTTTTCCCCAGAGTAAGTTTCTGAATACAGTACACAGAGTACATAGAATACTAATACTAATACTGAACTGAATACAATACTAATACTAATACTTCTTCAGCTAATCTTTCTTGAAAGAAACCACTAAAAAACCTAGAATATTTGAAACTACTAGAACTAGTTTAGAAAAATATCCCATAGTAATAGTTAGAAAAATATCCCATAGTTGTTGTTCTAAAATATAACTATTAGGAAAAAAAACCTATAAAGTTGCTATATAATATTAGGAAAAAAAACCCTATAAAATTACCTAGTAAAGTTTGACAAGTAGATTTGTGCCCGAAAGAGTTCGAAAACTTTGAAGAAAACCTAGTAAAGTTTGTGTCCGAAAGTATATAAATAAAATTAAACAAAATGTCTTTGTAGATGAATTGTGTCCGAAAGGCCGAAAACAGAATCCTGTGTGGTTCGTACATCTAGTAGGGGATCGTTACTCTCACCAAAGAAGACTGTCTGTTGCGGGTATGTTAAAGGTAAAGGCTCCGGTTTGCGACCGTTCCAGGAACTGATAATGGGACCGTTCCAGGAACTGATGATGAACTCCCAAGATTAATACCTGTGGAAACACCTCGAGGTAAAAAAAAACAAGAGAGGATCTAAAAAATTGTGAGTGACAGGAATGAGGCTTTGAACAATAACTTCAGGGATTACATTGATGAATTAGCACAAAACGGTTTTTTCAAGGTTACTGACAAAAAGAGTGGTGAACTGGTGAGCTTGTGGGGGAGTGACTTTGATGAGAAATACCTAGTGTAGAAACGGAGATGGTGCAAACAATAGGGCCTCCCTATGCGAGATATCACTGATGTTGATGTAAAGGTAATATGTGATAAGATAGACAGAGGAGAAGAGACCGACAGTGACCCAGTGGTCAAGACAGACAGAGAAGAGACCGACACTGAACATGAATTATCTTTATCAACGAGTGAACGTGAATTATCTAGCGAACGTGAATTATCTTTATCAATGAGCGAACGTGAATTATCTTTATCAACGAGTGAACGTGAACTGTCAACGGCTGACCCGTCAACAACCTCCGATAGGGAGGAGGAACCATCGTTCACCGAAAGAGAATTAAGAGAAGAATCTGAGGAGAAAAATGATTTAAGATAATGGGATGTCTCCACTTCAATGTCGATAAGGAATCTTGAGGAGAAAAATGATTTAAGATATAGAAGAGATTTACTAGATTCTACTTCTTTAATCCCTTAGAGAAATATGAATATAAATATGAATATGAATAGAAATATGAAAGAACGTCTACCACATTACCAAGATCCCCGGAACATCCCGAACATTTTCGAACTTTGTCTGTCGATGGGCGACCTCCCTCACTAATTCGGAGAGCTGAAACCAATTTTGGAGCAGAGGCGATTCGAAGTCGCGTGCTTGAACGCCAAGCTGGGCCAGGTCCTGGGAATCGGAATAAAAAACCATAAATACACATCAACTACAATGAATAAGGAGGGGGAGAGAAAAAGGATCAAGTCAGCTGCTGACTAAGGTGAATAAGATGAATAAGAATAAGACTCTTAATAAGACTCTTCATCTTCCCCCGAGGTCTACCAAGAATGGACGGAGGTAAGGTACCATCCCGACTAGGTGACTTCCTATATAGATCTCCGAGAAGGGTAGCGCGAGGTGCAAGGTATGGCTAGTAGGCTCGCAGAAACGCTAGACAAATGTGATAGGTGTATGCGAGGTCTGGAAACCCTGGCCGATAAGGACTGTGCGGTTCATAATATAGCACGCTCAAAATAATCTTAAATCCAAAATTTATTTTTTAATCAATAAATATAAGGAAAAATTGATCAAAACAGAAAATGACGACAAAAATGTTTTTAAGGAAAAATAAGTAATTTACCCTAAATATTTGACATAATATCATAAAAAATCAAAAATAACCATTTTATTAAGTATTTCTTCCTTTGAAATTGACTTTCATCACTAAAACAAAAAATACAAATTTTTCAATTTGACCGTGCTATATTATGAACCGCACAGGATCCGCTTGCACTCGACCCTTTGAGGTTGATCGAGTATAATGAGCAGGTTTAAAGGGAAAGTGAGGTGAGAATGCAAGAAAAACGAGAGGCTTAGAGAAAAGTACGGTAGGAAAAGGCCGAAATATCGAGAAGGAAGACTGAAAGGAGAGTAGAAGAGGTTAAGAAACAAACGGGGTGGAACTATCGGCACCAGAGAAGTAAACTTGAGGAGCAGAGGAAAGTTTTAGAGAACTTAACAGAGGAGCAGAGAGAAGTAGAATCGTCGCAGAGAAAAGTAGCAGAGGAAGAGAGGAAGTAAGAGGGGAGAAGGTTGGTAGAACTTGCCCAGTTAGACTAAGGAGATAGTGACTCCTACTCCTCAGAATCATAAGAAAGCGATTTAGATACTGTGGATTTAGATAGTGATTTAGAAAGAGATGAAGTAGAAATGGGTACTGGACTGCAACCAAGAGATAAAGTGACTGGAGAAGTTGCAGGAGATATAGAAATGGTTGAGACATTTCGAAATTCAGATGAGTAAGATGATAATATAGAAATGGTCGAGTAGGACGAAAAACTCGAATAGGAAGTTACGTGGTACAACTTGCACCAGTTCCTATCCGACGAAAAACGTGAGAGAGAATAGATGCAGAGATCACTTAGGGAGTTCAATCGGGACTGTGCGGTTCATAATATAGCACGCTCAAAATAATCTTAAATCATTTTTTTTTTTTTAATCAATAAATATGATAGGAAAAAGTGGTCATAACAGGAAAATGACGTTGACAAAAATCGATATTAAGGGAAAAATATAGTAATTCACACCTATGTATTTTTGACAAAAATGTCGTAAAAATACACAAAAATAACCATTTTCACTAACTATTTCTTCCCTTTAAAAATGGACTTTCATCACTAAAACAAAAAATACAAAATTTTCACTTAGACCGTGCTATATTATGAACCGCACAGGATCTTTACCACTCGGGCATCAAC